>Ga0099364_10002349_pt1 | contig 30324 bp, 22 predicted proteins | sample TergutTh196P3_FD_73070 | JGI IMG/M metagenome (GOLD analysis project Ga0099364, IMG submission 73070) | Microcerotermes parvus P3 segment gut microbial communities from Pointe-Noire, Republic of the Congo - Th196 P3 | ecosystem: Host-associated > Arthropoda: Insects > Digestive system > Gut ...
TACGATTATGGAAAACGGAGTTACAGAAGTTAGCAACTTTTATGGGAATGAACATAACGGTCTGTCATTTTCCGCCGGGTACAAGTAAGTGGAACAAGATAGAACACCGTTTGTTTTCGTTTATTACGCAGAACTGGCGTGGAAAACCCCTCTATGATTTGGTAACAGTAGTAAATCTCATCAGCCATACAATTACAAGCAAAGGATTATTTGTCAAGTCGGCGGTAGATACAAAAGTATAGGCAAAAGGCATCGAAGTTGCTGATGATGAACTTGCAAGTGTCAAATTAAAACCGCACGACTTTCACGGCGAATGGAATTACACCGTGAAAAAATAATTGTGAAAAAATAACGGAAAATTTGAAAGGTTATTTATGCGCAAACCCTTAGGAATGCAAATTAGGCATTGCCGATGTTCCGCTCATCCATTTACCATAGGAGATGTTTATGAAAGTTTCACAGTTTTTTATTGCAACATCTGTTGCATTGTTCCTCGGAACGGGTAATATGTCCGCTCAGAGTTTAACCCCAGTCTATGCTCCGCCCGCTCCGTATTATGCGACGGACGCTTCACTGGAATCCAGAATCTTCCAGTTGGAAGAAGAAATAAAAAAGAAAGCAGACAAAGCGGACAACACCAAAGCCTTCGATGCCAGACTGAATGGACGAATCTTCTTTGAGTCGGTCACGTTCGGCGATCCGCACGTAAAATACGGAACCTTTAACGGTCAGAGCAACATACTCGGTGCCCGAGAAGTACACATCGGCATCGCCGGTACAGGATACCGTATTTACGATTATAGTGTGGAACTTGGTTATACCGGTACCGATGTGGAATTTCGTGATGTCGTTTTTGGTATCAAAAATATTCCCGGTCTCGATTATGTCCGAATCGGTCATTACAAACTGGAATCTGGTATGGCCTACACCGCCTCTGGACTTAACACGACCGCGATGGAAAGCCATACGGCAAGTCAAGCGTTCAGTCCCGGTCGGCGGTTCGGAGTCGGGCAAACCTATTACTTTGCTAACGATCAAGTGCGTTGGTTCAATGGCGTTTTTGCGTCAGAAGTGGTTACAGGCACTAAATTCATCCGAGATCCCGAAGGAATGATTTACAACTCCCGGCTTACTTTTGTCCCCTATTATGCACAGGATGGGGCGAGATACCTCCATTTTGGCGGACATTATATGTACCGTGAAAATCCGAGCAACACGAATCCAGACTTCAGCGCACCTGGTGCGCGTATCGGCGGCTTCAACCGTGCGAGTGCCTGGTTCACTCCCACTGCGATCAACGCCTCGTATTACAATCAAGGCGGCATCGAAGCGATATGGGGATGCGGACCATTGGCGATATCTACGGAACTCTTTGCCGGTTCGTTCGGCAATGGTCGGGATATGTACAGCGGTTATGTCGAAGTCCGATACTTCTTGACAGGCGATGTCCGGCTCTATAACAAAAGAAATGGAGTGCCGGGCGGTGTGAAACTGAAAAAGAATTTCCTCTGTGCAGAGGAGTTTATTCAAACCTGTCATGGCAAGGCGAAGGGTTTTGGTATTCAGTCGATGGGTGCGTGGGAAGTTTATACACAGTTAGGATTTACCGATTCGGATCGGATTGCTGCAAGAAGCGGTTCTGGTGGTCGCACAACAGACACGGTACTTGGTTTGAACTGGTATTTGAATCCGACTACCCGTATGATGTTTGAATATGTTCATTCCGATGGAACCCGACAGGGAGCGAGCGGATTCCGTGCGACGGAGGATATTTTCGCGGCGGCTTTGCGGTTTAATTTCTAAACCAGCAACGGGTGAGCAGAGCCGTAATCTACGATTGCGGCTCCGATTTTACTATTCCGAGATCATCCAGCAAACATTGCAAGCCGACGCGATCAATAGTCGCACCGAACCGTTCTTTGGGATTACCCTGTTTGTTATACCAATCAATCACCGCTCCGAGTTGTTTCCAGAGAGCCGTTTTATCCTTTATGACAATAGGAAGGCGGTCTCCCCATCGCGGAGTTTTTCCTGCCATGCCGCCGACGAAAAGAGCATAACCGCCCGGAACGCCCATCACGCCAATATCGTTTTCTTGCGGCTTTGCACAACAGTGCCGACAACCGCCGACGGCAATTTTGAACTTGTGCGGTAGATTTTTTCTTTTTCCGAATCGCTTGAAAACTTCGGCGGCAATTTTTTGTGTATCAATCAAACCGAATCTGCACCAAGTTCCCGTGCAAGCGACGACGGCACGGACGCAAGGTCCGCTCAATGCAGATTGTAACTCGGCTTTTTCAATGGCTTTCCGAAGCAGCGGCAATTTTTCATAAGGGACGTGAGGAATCTGGATACCTTGTCGGGTGGTCAAGTGTACGGAACCATCGCCGTATCTTTTTGCCATTTTTGCAATGGTGCTCAGTTGTTCCGAGTTCAAATGTCCGCCGATGACAAGGAACCGCACGGTAAAATGCGTTTTCCCTTTTTCGGCAAAGATACCCGAAGCCTTGAGCGTTGCGATTTCCTGATCGGTTACAGAAGTTGCTGTGCCGGTTTGATTGTTTTTTCGATTACGAAGACTCATCGTTACTTCTCCTACTTCCCGGTATTGTAGCACGTTCGCCGCGAAAAGGGGAAATGAGATTTATTCAAAGTGTAACATTGCTATAGTGTTCACTGCTTTATCCCTTCCCCCAAACCTGCATCGGCGGCAGATATACTGTAAACGTGGAGGAATTGGACGTTTCTTCCCTTGTGTCCTTTGCGCATTCCTTTGCGAACTTTGCGGTTAAAAAAAGAGAATTTAACCGCAAAGACGCAAAGAAGCGCAAGGTTTGCAAAGTACAATTTCATGCCGTTTACGGTATAGCGACACTTTGTGCCGCACTTTACTCCAACCAATGGGAAAACGCATGGGAAAAAAACCACCAAACGTGGATGATCCCCTCTTTCGTCAAGCGAGAAAAAAGAGTATTCTTTGTCCCCGTTTATGTTATACTCTGTAGATAATGACAATATACCTCGATAACAACGCCACGACCATGATCGCTCCCGAAGTCCGGGAAGTGATGATGCCCTTCCTGCAACAGGAATACTTCAATCCGAGTTCTATGTACGAAGCGGCGAAACCGGTACGCTATGCGGTTGAGTCGGCACGGCAACAGATTACCCAGCATTTGGGGGCACAGCCTTCGGAACTGCTCTTTACCTCGTGTGCGACCGAAAGTATCAATACCGCCATTTTCGGAGCCATTCGGGCAAATCCTCACCGTAAGCATATTCTCACCACTGCTGTCGAACATCCGGCGGTTCTTGAAGTCAGTAAAGAATTGCAACGGCAAGGATTCGATGTTTCCTTCGTCGGGGTGGACCGGCAGGGAAATATCAACCTCAGCGAATTCGTCCGGGAACTGCGGCACGAGACCCTGCTCGTTGCTATGATGCATGCCAACAACGAGACCGGCGTGATCTTTCCGATTGAACGGCTCGCCCGCATTGTCAAGGAAACGAACCCGGAAATCCTGTTTTTCTGCGATGCCACGCAAACACTCACGAAATTGCCGATTAAGATGAACAGCAATTTTCGGCACGTCGATATGCTGGCATTTTCGGGGCACAAATTTCACGCACCAAAGGGTGTCGGCGGTTTAGTAATCCGGCGAGGAACTCCCTGCCGGGCATTGATGATCGGCGGGCATCAAGAATCGGGCAGACGCGGCGGAACGGAAAATGTGCCCTACATCGTCGGGATGGCAAAGGCAATCGAACTTGCGGCAGTAACGCACGATGAAGATACCCGGCGAATCGAACAACTGCGCAACAAGTTAGAATCTTCTATCATTCAGAACATACCAAACGTCGAAATCAATGGTGCCGGTGCCGAGCGGATGCCGAATACCTTGAACGCGGCAGTGCATTACATCGAAGGGGAGGGTATTCTGTACCAGTTAGCGGCAACTTCGCCGGGGATTTGTGCCTCAAGCGGTTCGGCATGTACCTCCGGTTCGTTGGAGCCGTCGCATGTCTTAACTGCAATGGAGGTCCCGTTTACGGCGAAGCATGGTTCGGTGCGTTTTAGTCTGAGCCGATACACAACGGAAGCAGAAATCGACACCGTGATTGAACAGTTGCCGCAAATCGTCGCCCGGCTGCGGCATCTGTCGCCGTATTGGGATCAGGCAACGAATCAACCGCGTTGAAAAGCGGTTAACAGAGAATTTCGCCGCAAAGATTACAAAGTTTTCACAAAGGACGCGAGGAAGAACGTCCAATTTTTCCCCGTTTGCAGTATAATTATTCAGAATACATTTCACAGCCACCCGGTTTCAACCAACAACTTCCATGAAACACATTACCCTTGTATTCACGTTAGGTCTGCTCCTGTTCGGAGGATTTACCGACAAGACTTTGGCGGATTTCACACCCGACGCACTCTACGTTTCCCCACAAGGAAGCGATACAAATCGAGGAACCAAAGAGCAACCGTTTGCGACCATCCAAAAAGCCGTTGAAGCAGCAAGTGGGACAAACAACCGGGACGGAGCAATGATCTATTTGGCAAAAGGAACCTACTTTTTGACCGAACCGATTCGTCCTAAACCCTATGAACGTACGACGTTACATGAGATAGATTTAACCGGAGAAGGTGGATACGACCGACCGCCGGAAGTGACCATCAGCGGCGGACGGATAATCACCGGCTTCACAGAAGTCGAACCGGGACTCGTCGTTGCCGATGTCCCCGATGTGAAAGAAGGGAACTGGAACTTCCGCGATCTTTACGTCAACGACCGACGGGCAATCCGCGCCCGGGAACCGAACACAGGCTATTTCCGCATTGAAAAAGCCGGTGAAGACCGACGAACCAACTTTGTCTATAACGAAGGAGACCTGAAAAATTGGAAAGACCTTGCCAACGTCGAACTCGTCTTTCTACACGATTGGTCAATCACCCGATGCCCCATCAAAGAGATTGACGAAACGGAACGCCGCCTTACCGTGCCGCATCAGATTGGGTGCAATCTTGATTTTTTCAAGATTGACGGCTGGGAACCGCACCCCCGTTACTTCGTGGAAAACTCGATAGAATTCCTCGACGCGCCCGGCGAATGGTTTCTCGATACCAAAGAAGGCAAACTGTTTTACCGCCTGAAAGAAGGGGAATCGGCAAACACTTTGGAAGTCATCGCTCCCGTGTTAACACAACTGTTGATCGCAGAAGGGACTGCCGAGAAGAAAATCAGCGTTGGTCTTCATAATATCCGATTTGCCCACGCAGCGTATTTTCCAAAGCCGGAAAACACAGTTTGGGAAACGCAAGCGGCAGCATTTATGACACCCGACGATCAGGGTTCGCAATTTCTTCCTTCGCCGGCGGCGGTGCATATCGAGTTTGCAGACTATGTGGCAGTTGGGAATTGTCTCTTTGAACACTTGGGAGAAAACGGACTCTGGATTGCAAAGGGTTCTTCCAGAGGTTACATCAGAAACTCGATCTTTCGGGACATCGGAGCGAATGCGGTTATGATCGGCACACACAATCATGAAAACATCGTAGAGAACATTGCTGTCCGGCGAACACTTGTCGAAAGAGCAGGCGAGACGCTTTACGGTGCCATCGGCATTTGGGTCGGCTTTGGTCGGAACATCGACATTCATGACAATATCATTCGTCAGTTGCCTTACGGCGGCATTTCGCTCGGCTGGCAGTGGAATCCTAATCCTACACCGTCGAGGGAAAACAAGATACGCAACAATTTGATTTACGATTGTATGCAAACGCTTTCCGACAGCGGCGGCATTTACACGCTCGGCTATCAGCCGGGCAGTGTGATTGAAGGCAATATCATTCATGGTATTCCCAGAGCACAAGGCAATGCGGAGAGCAATGGAATGTTTCTTGATGAGGGTACGAAAGGTTTCATCATTAGGAATAATGTGATGTTCAACACGGAGCAATCTTCGTTGCGTTTTCATCAGGCGGACACGAATGTCGTGGAAAACAATATATTGTTAAATAAGCCGGGCGTTCCGACGATTCGCTACAATTCCACGCCGGAGAGGAACATCCGGTTGATTAACAACCGTGATTTGTAGAGGGCACGAAGTTGTTCTTGCGTCCTTTGCGCTTCTTTGCGTACCTTGCGGTTAAAAAAAGAAGAACCGCAAAGCTCGCAGGGGAAAATGTCCAATCCTTCCCGTTTATGGTACAAACTCAATACTCCCGAAATTTCCCGGCACTCTCCTTTGGATTTTCTGCGAGTGCGGAACTGACAGCGACGCGGCGGATGCCCGTTTGGTAAACTTCCTCTAAATGCTCTGCGGTAATGCCGCCGATGGCAAAGACAGGAATTTCGATTTCTGCGGCAACTTCACGTAAATACTCCAAACCCGGAAACTGCGTGAACTCCTTCGTGGCGGACTCAAAAACCGGTCCTGCGCCGATGTAGTCCGCACCGTCCTGTACTGCCTGCCGGGCTTGCCCGATGGAATGAGTCGAAACGCCGATCAATAAGGTGCCGACCATCTGCCGAACCAGTCTTACCGGGAGTTCCTCTTGTCCGACGTGTACGCCGTCCGCACCGGCAAGCACTGCCAAGTCGGGGCGGTCATTCATGACAAAGAGAACTTCACGCGGCGATGCGGCAATGCAGTCTTTCACGATCTGACTGCGGGCGAGGAGCGTGCGGTCATCCGCTTGCTTGTCCCGCAGTTGGATGATGTCCACGCCGCCATCGATGATGTCCGTGATGAATTCTTGGAACGCGGCTGCGTCCGATTGGGTATCGACGAGGGCGTAGAGTTTGGAATTTTGCAGTAGAGATGTTAGACGGTTGATGGCAGACGGCAGAAGAGGGGGGGCTGTGCTGCCATCTCTGCTGCTGTCTGCTGTCTGCTGTCTGCCGTCTGCCGTCTGTAATCTGCTGTCCACGTCCTTCTGCAATGTGTATCCCTGATAGCGCAGTTGCTCGAACTTTTGAGCAGCCGGCGGATCGAACATTTTGGAGAACTCCTCTAATGAGCGGAGCGACTCTTGCAGCCGGGAAAAGTTTGCCGACAAAAGGTCGCCGACCGCCGGACGCTGATATTCCCCGTCCGCCGAAATATCCGTACCGACATCCTGTTCGGTATTCCGTGCTTCAAGCCGCGCCTCCATCGGAAATTGTTGCAATACATTTTGAAATTGATGCCGGAATGTTTTCAGCCGCTGTGTTAAACCGGCATCATCCAAGACGAAACGGACATAATCTTCAACAACGCGGATGGCTTCCCGCCCGCGGTTCGCAGCGGCATCAAGCAGCCGGTAGAGGGACGACGGCGGAGGGCAGCTGGCAGATGGCAGACGGTTCTCTTCCGGCAAGACCGCCGCCGGCTCGCTGCTGTCGTCCGGCGTTTGCCGTCTGCCCTCCATGAGTGCATCAATCCGCTGGTACAATTCGGCGGCATCCAAGCCGTTATCCCGGAGCCAGCGTCCGACATCGCGGTTGTCGAGAAGAACCGCAAAGAGCAGATGTTCCGTTGTCAAGGTGAAAGCGGGCATTCCGGGGACAATCTTCTGAACACCGCCGGAGACAGAAATTGACTCCTGTCTGCCCTGCCGGAGAAAACGCAGAGCAACCATTTCGAGATCATTCTCTAACTCCGGCGTAAGCAAACCAACGCTCACCAACTGGTCGTCGAGGAAAAAAGACAATCGGCTCTGCGTTGTGTGTCCTTGCGTTTTTTGTCCCCGCAAAGGGGCGGAATAGAGGGAATACTTCGGCAGTTCCGTGGATTCCCAAACGTCTTCCGGCTGTTCTTGCGGGTCGTTTTCCGGTTCCCGTTCCGATTCATCCGGCGGCGGTTGGTCGGGAAAGGGATTGCCGATAGGGGGGGAATTATTACCGGCACGGGAAAATTCGACTTCGGAGGACGACGGCGGATCGGGCGGGGCGTATTGACCGGGAGCAATGCCGTAACTTCCCTGCGGAAATGCCGGGGCAATCGGACTTTCAAGTATTTGGCTGTGCGGTACTTGGGGGAGCGGTATTTGGAGGGCAAAGGCTTCCCCAAACGCTTCCAGAGAGAGACCGGCTTCCCGAAGCCACTGGGCGGCGCGGCACTCGTCCTCCTCGAAAATTGCCCAAAGCACTTTGGCGGACGAAACGACCGCAATCCCCCGCTGCAACCGCAACTGAGCCGCACGTCCCAAAACCCGATGCGACGCTGGTGTTAAATTAAACCGCATGCTCCCACTATCCGTCAAGGTTCGACTTCTATCTTTGCGCCCTGTGCGCTTCTTTGCGCACTTTGCGGTTAAAAAAAAGAGAATTTAACCGCAAAGGACAATTCCTACTACCTTTCACCCAAAATACCTCTGCAACAAGCCCTGGAAAGCCTTTCCGTGCCGTGCTTCATCTTTGCACATTTCATGAACGGTATCATGGATTGCGTCCAGATTAAGTTCCTTCGCTTTCACTGCAAGGTCTTTTTTCCCTTGCGTGGCACCATGTTCCGCTGCGACGCGCATTTCGAGGTTTTTCTTTGTGGAAACATCCACGACTTCCCCCAGAAGTTCCGCAAACTTCGATGCGTGTTCGGCTTCCTCCCACGCGATTCTTTTATAGGCTTCTGCGACTTCGGGATAACCTTCCCGATCCGCCTGCCGGCTCATCGCGAGATACATTCCGACTTCGGTACATTCCCCCACAAAATTTTGCCGCAGTCCTTCAACGATTTCGGGATCAACTCCCTGGGCAACACCGATTCGGTGTTCATCGGCAAAGACCAGCCCCGTGCCGGATTGCTCGTAGAATTTTTCCGCAGGTGCATTACACTGGACACATTTTTCGGGAGCACTCGTCCCTTCGTGAACAAAACCGCAGACGGAACAGACAAACTTTTTCATGGAATTTTTCTCCTTTCTTGTAGTTGTTTTCTCACCGACACCCTTTGCCGATAACACTTGGTACATTGTACCCATGATTATTTTGGCTGTCAATGGATATGTTCCCTTGTGGTTAAAGAATTTATAACCGCAAAGAGCGCAAAGGATTGCACAGGGAACGCAAAGTACGATTTCATGCCGTTGATGGGCTTAGCCCTAAACTTGCCGGACTTGTCCTAAACCCGCCGGACTTGATTGCCCGCCACTTGGCAAACAACTTTTTTCATTTGCAAGACGGCAATCGTTGCCCGGACGATGTGTACCGGCAACTGTACCTTGACAACGACATCATCAATCGGGATCGGTTTCTCGCCGACGGCATCTGCAATTTTTTGCTCCGTTTCGTTTAAGCCCGGTATTGCAGCAGGCTTCGGGAGTGAGACCGGCGGCGTTTGCGGGATTGCGGTTTCTGTACCTCCTGCGGTCTCTGTGGTGGGCGGCGGTGCGATGGGTTGCGGTCGCCTCGGTGAAGTTTTCTGCGGCGAAGGTTTTTGCGGGATGCCCAGCGCACCGCCTTCCGGCAGGTAAATGCAGAGCGGACAGTGTAAACAATCCGGTCTTGATTTGTCGCAGATGTCCCGACCAAGCCGAACGAGCAATTCCTGCATTTTCTGAAATAATTTTGCTCCGTAGGGTTCTTCGTCCGGTGTGAGTTCCCGATGAATCAATTCCTGAATTTGTGTTTCATTGGCATGCGGAGATGCAATGCCGTGCCGAATGAGAATACGGCGGGTAAACGTATCGACCATGTAAACCGGCACTTGTCCGGCATAGAGTAAGATATTGTCGGCAGTAACATCTCCGATACCGGAAATGCTCAACAATTCCCGGCGGATCAAATCGGCATCTCTGGCGAAATAACGGTCTAAATCACCGCCGCTATGTTCCAGTATGAACTGGAAAAGTGCTTTGATCCGCACCGCCTTTTTCATTTGAAAACCGACGGGGCGGATGAGAGATGCCAATTCTTCATCCGTGAGCCGAACGATTTTTTGGAGGTCGAGCAGTTCTTTTTCCCGAAACTCATTCAGGACTTTACCGGCGTTTCTCAAGGTTGAAGCCTGTACGAGAACCGCACCGAGAATAACTTCGATGGGATTGTTAGACCACCATTGGTAGTCCGGCTCCGCCGCATAGTATTCCCGAAGCGTTTCAAAAATCTGGCGAAGGATCGACATGTCTGCCCATTGTAGCACAAAAAGAGGGAGCCGCAATCTAATAGACCATGTCTTCAAATGATAGAGACTGCAAATGGAGACAAATTGGACTTTCTCTTTGCGTCCTTTGTGGTTAAATCCTCTTTTTTTTAACCGCAAAGACGCAAAGAAGCGCAGGGAACGCCAGTCTGTTCACAGGTTTTCACCTCACTATCTTTGCCCACTGGAAAACTTGTGTGGAGACTATTGTTTTATTACTCCAATGGAGTCCTCTTAATAATAACATCCTTGAAGTCCGGCGCATCTCCCCGCCGGAAATCGCCGACGGGCACGCTCCGGTCAATCAAGTAAAATGTCCGATACCGGCGCACCGTACCGGTGTCGAGTCCCAACTCCTTCCCCAAAATACAGCCGTCAGGATAGACCGCTTTGAACATTGCCTGATCAGTAATATGGGATAGTTGGTTACGAAGAGTTGGATTTTCCGCTTCCAACTCATTAAGATCATCAAACGGTTCGACCTCGAAATACCCTACGGTAATCCAAATGGCAAAAACATTGGAGCGCGTCGTTGTAACATCGGAAAGCCGCATCAGGTTTTCCAGTACGGTATAGGGATTGCTTGCGCCATCATCTATGAGTTCCCAGTCGAACAATGTGGCACTCACGGGTTCGCCGGCAAGTGTGTCGCTCGAATCCAAGGGGGGAACCCACTGTGTTGCTGCCGGTGAGCGGAGCGGACGGTATTCCGACGGGAAGTCGGGATTTCCGAGTGTACCCGACCATTGCCGGTATATACGGAATTGTTCATAACTTGGAAAACCGCTCCTGCCGTTTCGCAACGTCTCCCAGCCCTCTTTGGTGATTGTGTTCAGGTTGAACTTGCCCGGTTCACGCATAGTATAAATCGGTCTGGGAATAGAATCATTCGTCCAGTCTTGAATAGTCCCGGCAAACCGGGAAGGAACGCGGACACAATCAAATAAAGAGAGCAGATCGGAGTCGCCGCCCCAATCAAGGTAGAGCGGGAAGGTGAAATTTCCGTTGTGATAAGAATAGCGGGGCGGCTTTGAGGTGTCGCCAAAAAAGGGTTCGTCTTGTCCGTGGTCATGAAATTCCACGCCGAACCGTCCCGGTGTGGTGGTGGGAACGAGCATTAACTCCCCCGTGTTCATGAGCGGTGCGTCATTCCAGGGGAAGTGTAAAACCGGCTTGGAAAAACCGGCTCCATTAAGTGCATTAAGTGTGTGGTTTGGTGTACCGGCTGTTCCGGCGGACGATAATCCCGCCTCACTGTCCGCCAAATCGTCCAGCGTTCTGTCCCAAATGTTGAAAAAACCGGACGCAGTCTCATGTGTCCACTGCCGCGACGAAAACCGAGGGGATTCGCTATGAGGGAGTCTCTCTTTGTTTGGATCGTCTTCATTATTGTCTTCGCTATTGAACACATGCAAGTCAATCATGCTCCAATCGACCGTAATGTAGGGATTGCCAATCGGATGATGCGGGCGATGGGGATCGGCAAGCCGTTGCAAGCAGATTGTTTTGTAGCACGGAAGGGTGCCGCGCTGAGAATGAATGGTGTCATTATTCCCATCGTCCCAGGGGGGAGTATCGAAACTTCTCCCTTGATAGGCATCCAGGGGTTCGGAGGCATTCAGTAAAATAGACGGCTCCGTTTTGTGAGCAGCGATCATCGTATTCGCGGGCAATTTTACCGACACACCAGCCATGGGAGGGGGCGTATCATTCTTCCACGGCGCAACAACGAGAGAAGTGTCGAAGGGGAGAAGAACGTCCCCTTCGACATTGATGAAGGAACGTTGCTGCATGGCATCTGCATCCATAGAAGCATGTTCTGGAAAGTCATTTCCGAACCATATAAACCGCTCCGGGAACCCTAAATCAGGGCGATAGTGACCATCGAAATCCCCGCTTGACCACTGGTAAAACTGCGGATGTTTACCCACGTTACTATCGGGAGTCAGTAATTGATAGAGAGCGTTTTTTGAGTTGTCTCCGTCATCCCACGCAAATTGACCGGCTGCCGTTTTTGTTGCCTTACCGACGGCAAGCCGCCAAACGTAATCGTCATTAGCCGTCCTTTTGGACAGGTCTAATGTGTTCGTAACCGGGTTCACGAGGCTGCTGGCAGAGTAACTGCGCTGATCGTTCCCCTGCCGGTAAAGTTTCACAAAGAGCGAACCTTGCGGACGGTCTTTTTGGACAGGGATAGGCGGTCCAAATACTCCCGGTGATACCTCATTATCTTCCAGCGTTACCGCCCGATTATGAAAAGCCAGCGTTTCCGTGATGACCACCTCCGGCTTTTCAAAGCCCCAGATTAAGGTGCATCCGACACCCGATAAGTCTCCCGCGGTCAATGTTCCGGCGAGCAGAGCGTTCGTTAAACCGGCATTGTCAAAGGGAGTGCCATCGGTCTTAAAAATAAAGGGAGTCATCACATCATCGGGGTCAATAAAGTCCACAAGGTTGACCGACCATTGTGCGAGACGCTCCAAGTCTTCTCCCGTTTTTGCAGGAAACAATACCCGAAGAAGGTAAAATATCTCTTGAGCAAATCGGGATTTTTCGAGGAGGAGTAGATTCTTTTCGGCGGGGGCGGCGTTCTCGTTCCAATGGATGTTCCAATTCGGCGACAATGTCAGGCGGTTCAAGTTCACCTTTTCCCCTTGGCGGATTTCCTCCGGCAGCAGCATCCAGACTGCATGGGCATCACCACCGAAATGGTGTTGAATATGTTCATAAAGCGGACGGGCAACCGGAATGTCGCTGCCGCGCGTGGCTAAATTGTAACGCCGCTGCGGCGTGTCAAAAGTTGTCGGATCGAAGCCGCCGCCGAGCAACCCCCGCAAACGTCTCGGCAATCTATGGTAGTCGCCGTCAATCACCGAACGTGCGAGCGACTCCAAATCCTCCGTTGTAAAAGGGTTATCCCCGTCGTTATTGGTATAGGGATTCATCAGGTAGGGAATGGCAGGTATTAACTGAGCCGGCGGAAGAGCCTGCGGGAGCAGACGGTTTCCCAGATAGTCAAAGTCGATGAGCGTAGTTCCGAACCAATCTGCACGTACTCCGCCTTGATGATACGCCGCAAAGTTGATGCCATGATGCCGGAGCAAGTAGAGTTCATCGGCACCGGCACCTCCCGGCTGCTCATCGCCGCCGTATCGTTCGGTCAAAATGTCCTCTGGAACCAACGCCGAGGACAATTCGGCGGCTCCTAAACCCATCCCGGAAGGACCGGAGGGAGAAGAAGAGGTTTTCACCAAATTATCGAGCGTGTTGATGTTGATTCTGCCCTCCATGTCGATCACCAGAATGGAAACGAGCGGTTTGTACCACTTTCCCGTTGCGTCCCGCCGGGCGGACAAGCCGAGGTCAAGCCAAATCCCGTCTGCTGTTCCATTGCCGTCGTTGTCCACATCCCAGGGACCGTTTGTGAGAAATCTTTGCAGATTTGCTGTGGACGCTGCCGGGTTGCTTCCGGTAAAATCGGGATGATCTATGGGTAATGGTCGCAAAACGTACTTGCGTAATTCTGTGAGGTCGGGCAGCGGGTTGCCGGGCGAAGTGTCTCTATCCCGCCAGTATTTCACCAGTTGCGGACGGTGAAACGAGGGAATGATTCGCTCCGGCATATCATCTTTGACATCATTCCAGGCGAGAAACATCGTCATGAAGTCCGGGGCAGTGTAGTCGGGATTCATTCGGATATCATTGTTCTCCAAATGTCCCTTATACTCTTGGACTCCGTCATCCTTCGGAGCAAGGATATTCGGACGCAATGCGTAGGGTTTCCCCGAAGCGTCCTGCGTAAAAAGTGCTGTTGGTGTGCCGCTAAAAGGACCGCTAAACGGGATGCCATCCCCCGTTGGTGAATGTCCATAAAGATTTTCCAAGATGCTATGCGGACCGACGATGTTGTCCAGTCCGTCTGGTCTCAAACTGCCGACCATCAGTATCTGGAACGCATCATCAAGGTCATCTTGATGCCGCACAGCGGCACCCATAAAGGCAGTACCGCTTGCCGGAATCCCTGACGTTCCCTCTACACGTATTCGGGCATAAAATTCGGCAGTCCGGCGATTATGTGAGACGATGACCATAAAGGTGGCTACCAGCATGGCAAACATCACCATCATCGCGAGTACGATGAGGAGTGTGACTCCGCTTCGGTTGTTGGTTTTTTTATACATAATTACATCTCCTTTTTGAGGGCAACAGCACAACGCACTGCATCGCCGAAATCAACCTCATTTTTACCTCATTTTTTCAAACAAAACAACCTCAGTAGCAGAATGTCAAAAGTAAATCAAACCTCATTTACCTCATTTTCCTTTTTGTTTAATGTTTGCTGATAATGTTTGAGAAACTCCGCATATTCATCATTGTAACTCTGTTTGCGATGATGTTCTTTTTGGTTTTCGATATAATGACAAACTGTACTAACTTCCTTTTTGGAAACGGAAAAAGCCGAACACGTTTGTTGCCATTGAAATAAACCAACACATAATTTATTATCGTTAATAAAACGAGCGGAACTATCAGCAATGATCGTTGCCAAACTTTCTTCGTCTCTACTCGGCGACCGGGAAATCAAAAAATGAATATGTTCCGGGTTAGCATAAATAGCATACAAGTAGCAATCGTTATTTTTGACAATTCCAGTAATGTATTTCTCTATCCGTTGGCGGCTCTTTTCAAGGATAATCGGCAAACGGTTCAATGTTGTAATAACAAAATGCGTGTAAAGGTTATTGTATTCGATTTTCATGATAAATTGCCTGTCAAAATAAGGTAAATGAGGTTGATGTTTTTTATTGTCCTATGCTACTGAGGTTGTTTTGTTGGTGTAAATGAGGTGAAAATGAGGTTTTACGGCTTCTGCCAGAAAGTTCAGCAAAATTCAATGGCGAACAGTATATGCCGATAGCCCTTCGTGTTGTAATCTTAGGAGTTAGAATGTCTTCAATCAAACTTCTAACTCCTAACTTCTAACTCCTGACCCCTACATAATCCGTACCCCTTCCAGCCGCTTGTGGTACAGCACACCGCTGGGTATGTAAACGCGCATATCATTTCCCGGCGAGTCCGGCAGGCTGCCTGTTACAACAATTTTGGGGTTTCGCAACGCCGTAACCGGATGTTCGTCTTTGTCCAAAAACAGGATTTTGCACCAGGCTCCGTTGAGTCTGCGCCCTTCCCGCCACGTGACAAATACATATTTCGTTTGCGTGAGCAGTTCCAAGTGTTCCGTATCGGGAAATGTGAATCTGCCGCCCCCCGATGAGGGGACGAATTCTACGTTCGGCACCTGCGCATCATCGGTCGGCACTCGGTTATGGCAGGCAAGAATGTCAATGTCCGCATGGGGGTTGACCTCATTAAGAGGAACCGCTGCTCTATTGCCCGTGAAGCCGCCCACCGGTCGCGGTTGAAACGTGAAAAACCATGTGTATCTTCCCGAACTCTGTATCCTGCCCCCCGGCTGATCGGTAAGGTCGGGACGCTTGTTGCTGTGATAGGTAAAGAGAATGTCGTCCTGTCCCGTCATCCACTCTGTCCAGTTGTTTGTGGGATGATCTGACGTGTCTGGTTTGAATGTCGCACCGATGCAAAAAATATGTGCCGGCGGATCGAACATCACACGCGGCTCGACCCAGATGAACCGGGTGCAGTTTAATGTGGAGTCCTCCGGCAAGGTCTGATTCGTAAAGACCACTGTACCAGCACTCAAAAGGGTATTATTCACCCCCCACGCTATTGGGTTTGCCATTTCGCGGATTAAAAATTCTTCGGCGGCATCGGCGAGCATATTAGAGGCAAACTCGGCGTGATTCGCCTTGGAAACTTGGAACGCACCGAAAGGGATCACGGCAAGCACTCCGAGCAAGCCGATGGCAATCACAAAGATCGCCGCCAAGACTTCAAGCAGCGATATGCCGCGCGGTTGTTTTTTTATCCACTTTACCCACATATTACACCTCGTCTATGCTTCCTTGCGTCCCTTTGCGTCTTCTTTGCGTTCCTTGCAGTTAAATGTTTTTTTTAACCGCAAAGGACGCAAAGGGTTGCGCAAAGTATGCAAAAAAGTGTTACAGTTTATTGACTACTCTTCTCACTCCTTCTTTGAACAACACCGTGTTAAAATTGATCAACAGTCCTAACTTACAGCCGCTTAATTTCAGGTAGGTCAACACTTGTGCCCAATGCACGTCGTTGAGCGTATCCACCGCTTTGATTTCAACGACCAACTTATTGTCAACAAGTAAATCCACCCGATAACCGGTCTCCAATTTTATTTCTTCGTAAACCAACGGCAATGTCTTTTGTTTTTCCACCAACAATCCTGACTTTTGAAGTTCATAGTAGAGACACTCTTCATAAGCACCCTCTAACAAACCGGGACCCAGTGTTTTGTGTACCTTCAATCCTGCGTTAAATACAACACTTGCTAATTCGTTTTCTGTCATAATCGTTCCTCTCTTTGCGGTCTTTGCGTCTTTTGCGGTCAAAATTTAACCGCAAAGGAGGCAACGTTCAATTCCCACCCACGTTAAAAAAGTGTTCGCTTGCAAATTTTCGGGCATCGCGGAGTCGTGTCTCCGGCAAACTGCTCGTCGGCAGAATCGGCGCATTCTGTGTTACACGGGTTACGCCCGTCTTGGGATGGAGTGTGACCCAGTACGTTGCCGGTGCTTCGAGATTCGTTCCGCCGTCCTCCGCAAGGGAACGGAGATTGCCGCTTGCGTCCATGGAAACCTGCCGATCCCAATCTCCGACGCAAAAGTAGAGCATTTCGTTGACCTTCCATTGATTTCCATCAGCATAAATCCAGTCCACATGTCCTGCCGGTGAAAATTCGATAATCAGTTCATCCACTGCCGGAAAAGCAAAGGGAATGTCTCCCGCCTCTTTACGCTCGCCGTCGAAATAGATTGCCTCCCCGCCGGAAAAGGCAAGGTCCACAATCGTCCCGCGCGGCATCACCATCGGCGGAATCCAGTCCATCGTGATGTCCGACGGTCCAAAGACATGGTATTCCAGTGCATCATGGGGAGCCAAATCTTCCGGTAACTCCAAGTGATGATAGGGCGGCAACAGTCTGGGAGCATTGCCGGACGCTAAAAACTTGAAAGAACGCCCAATGCGGTTAAACCGGATATTGGCGCTCTGTTCAAAATGTCCCCGTGCCTGCTCAAGTTCATTCTGCAAGTCGGGAGGAAGCGTCGCGTCCCACCCGCCCGGCGGAGACTTCCATTCGCCGTCGCCGTCGTCAAAATAATAAGGAAGGATTATTCCCTTTTCCACTTGTACCCGAATGTGGGGCGGATTGACATAACTGACAAAGTTTGTTTTTTGTATCCGTAATTCGATGGAAGCAGCGGGAGCATTGTCAAAAGGAAGCAGCCGAACGCCGTAACTTCGCTGTTCATACATCGCCTTTGCACGGGCTTGCTGAAAGGCACCCTCCAAAACTCTGGCGGCATTAGAGGTTTTCTGAGACTCCAGCATCGGTTTGAATATCGGCACACTGACCGCCAGCAGTAACACCATAATGGCAACCACCACAAGCAACTCAACCAACGTCATTCCGGGATGTACTAACTGACGATTTTGCATGGTCCTAAAAACTCCCTAAAATAAATGTCAACAGGTACAAATTGTATTTTTCCTTTGCGTCCTTTGCGATAAACTTTGCGTCCCTTGCGGTTAAAAAAGACGTAACTGCAAAGGACACAACGTGCTATTTTCATCATAAACTACCTATGCCACTGATGATTGTGGATATTATCGAAATGCCGTCCCGTACCGTCGGGCATCCCATACGGGAAGGCAAACGGATCGAGGATACCTTCACTGCCAACGCCCTGACCGACCGCGTCCATACCATCGTCGATAGCATATCTGCCGTCAGCACCCGCCGAATAAATGAGCGGATACAAAAACCAGCCGATAGCACCGGGACGTTCATCCATCGGATCAGGATGGTCGAGGGACGCTTTGACCATTGCCAGCCGCAAGTCGGAATTCTCGTCATTGCGTCCCAAAATCCACCATTGTCTATTATCCGCTTGATCCGGCGTGAGGGCATACTTCGCCTCTTTCAACACATTCTGCTGCAAATCACTGTCGGAAAACGCCGGTGCCCAGCGCAAAAACTGGATCGGTCTGCCCCACGCATCAACGAATTCCAGCAAGCCGTCGCCGTCCGTATCGGCAACTTCACTCCCATGAAACGCTTCCAATGCCTCCGGGTTCAGGTTTTGGATAATCAAAAACAGTAGTGCCGCCCGGCTGGGAGTTTTTCCCGCAGTGGTTGCTCTGGTGTATTCTTGCTGATAGAAATACAGCAATGGCGACTCTTCGATAGAATATCCGCCAGGTATCATTTCGATGGGGTCTGCAAGGACTTCCGCCCAACTTTGCGGCATTTCCATCCGCATCAGGTCGCGGATAAAATGTGCCGTGATTTTTTGCCGGTCTTCTGGGGAAAGTGCCTGATAATCCCGGTTGACATCGCTCCTGACTGCATCGAACCTGCTTTTATAGGACGCAAAGATTTGCAGCATTGCCGTGTCCAATTTTTGGATGGTGGAACGCGTTTTTGCAACTTTGGTGGAATGAGCCACCGAATTGACGGTAATGACCGTCAGCGTTACTAAAATAGCAATGATGGCGCACACCACGAGCAGTTCGACCAGCGTGAATGCCCGTCGAAGTGCGGGGAACTGTGATTGTCTCTGGTTGCGTTGCATAGTTGCGTGTTGTCAATGGGTTAACCGGCGGCTTGTGCCGCGGGCTCTTTCGCTGCTGCTTTCTCTTGCTTGTATAATTTTAACTGCGTGTGGACGAACTTGTCGTATTCCTCTTGCGGAATACGATCTTCTTCGCGTCCGCTCAACATTGCCATTTGCCATTCTCTCGGCAGAGCCGCTACTATGCGTCTTCGCAATTCTAGCAATTCTTTTTTCGGCAGTGCTGCCATTTCTTCACTTGCTGGTGTTGCCATGTTTATTCCTCCTCTATAAAATTGGGGTCAAAGTCAGGGTTATTGTTCCAACGCAAAGAAACAATGGTTTGCATGTCGGAAAATACCGATGGTTTGTATTTTGCTATGTGTCTTTCAAATACCATGTAATAATTATTGTAATATTCGAGAGCCTGCTCTCGAATATACGTATAAATTCTCTCATTAGTGTCCGGTAGGACAACCTCGTATATTACGATGGTTTGTGTTTCCATTGTTCTCCTTTTTATTATAGTACAAACAGGAACAAATCGTATCTTTTCTTTGCGTCCTTTGCGACTCCTTCGCGCCCCTTGCGGTTAAATTTTACCGCAAAGACGCAAAGGAGACGCAAGGAACGCAAAGACGTTTCACACGCCCATCTCCTACAGCCTGTCACGGTAAAATGCTCCTCAACTCCTTATTGTCCGAAAAATTTGTGATGTTATCCAAGTCCTGCACACCGATGCCGATGCCGGAATTGATGACTCGCCACAGCGGCAAGGGGGGCGGGGGAGGCGGGGGGGGCGGGGGCACGTTGCTGAACTTGCCGTCCAAGCCGGGATGAATCAACTGGTACGTCGTCGGATTATTCCAGACGATTGTGCTGTCCGGCAAGTTCGCATTATACGTGCCGGACTTGGCGTAGGGAACAACGACTCCGCAATCGTTCCACACACTGCCCGGTGCGTTTCCCGTTGCGGCGACGTTTATTCCAAAATTGTATGATTTGATTTGCGGCTGCGGACCACTAAAATCATAGTAGGCACCGGGACCGCCACTCGAATTTCCACGGAAATAAACGATCGGCAAAATCATCGAACCGGATTTCGTGCCTAAACACAGAGCAAGACCCGCTCGCCCATTGGGGGCTCGCGAATCAAAAAAGAACACGTTTTTGTTGACTTCCAATTCCATAAAGACTTTCTTGTCTGGTGTTCCTATTCGCACATCGTTCATATTAAGCCCATTAGCATTGCTGCCGCTGTTGATTACGCCGTTACCATCTCTCCCAAAAGGTGCTTCCGGGTCAGCGGAAAATCCCTCAAAACGACCTTCCGGGTTAGCGAATCCGCCAAGCCAAATAGCCAGCGAAGAAATGTTTGTATCGGGTGTGGTGAGTTGCAAATTTGCCGCATTCGGAGCAGCAACCCACTCACTCATCACATTTTGCGGATAAATAGCCGAATTCCTGTAAACGAGAGCCATTGCCAATCGTAGATGTGTAGCAATAACGTAATTATTTGCCCCCTGCGGCAGTTCGTACCGAGGCCATCGTTTCCTGACGTGCCGGACGAGCGCGTCATCGTCATAGAAATCGGGCGGATATTCACCGAATTCGGCATGATACCGGTCGATTGCCATCGCGATTTGCCCTGCCTCCATACCGATTTTAGCGCGATGGGATGCCCTGAATGCCGCTGCCACCGCTACTGTTATTATTGCCGCCAGTATGCCGATAATGACAATCACTACCAAAAGTTCAACCAACGTAAAACCGCGTCTCGTTCTCATCCTTTACCTCGCTTTGCTAACAGCCCCCTTTGGGAGAGGAAAACCAACATCCCATCCCCCCTTTGGGAAGGGATGAGGGCGGGGCGCACCCCCGGTCTATTCCACCATGTCTCTATTCTACCATGAAATAGGGGAATTTGTAACTGAAAAATTGCCGGAATCGGATATTTTTGCCTTTCACGAATGAGTTTCATAGAAGTCTGGTACATTGTGCCTTAAATGATGCAGAAAGGAACCTCTAAAAATACACTCTTTGCGAACTTTGCGGTTAAAAAGAAGACTTAACCGCAAAGACACAAAGGACAGATTGGGTGCCGTTTGCAGCACACCGCCGATTTTCCTCTTGCCCTATTTGCCCAAAATCGGTAGAGTCTCCGTGCTCCATGAACCGTTTTTACATCACATTTTTCCTCGCCTGTTGCCCATTGGTGTTCGCTCAAATGGCACCCGCTCAAAATGCGCTGCCGGCGGGAAATCTGCGCGACCCGCTCAATGCTTACTTTGGAACTGCCGGAGGAACAAGAGTACCGCCGGTTAAATCCCCCTTTACCGAGACCTTTGGCGATGCCCGGCTTAACGATGTCTATTTCATTAGTCCCACACGCGGCTGGGCGGTCGGAGACCGAGGTGTGGTTTGGACAACCTTTGACGGCGGTGCCAACTGGCAACTCCAAACAACACCGATAGATTGCACCCTGCGCAGTGTGCAATTTTTCGATGAGTCCTTCGGGATTGCCGTCGGGAATTATTGGTTTCCCCCTACTCATCAGGGACGAGGGGTTATTCTCATCACCCGCGACGGCGGAATGTCTTGGCAACTTCGCCACACGCCCGATTTGCCGCCGTTGTATCGAGTCAAGATTTTTGACGCAACCACCATCCTCGTTGCCGGGGCAACTTCTGAATACTGTCCCAGCGGTTTGCTGGTCTCTCCCGACGGCGGACAAACCTGGCAGCCCATTTCGGCACAACTTTCCGACGGCTTTGCCGCCGCCGATTTTTATGCCCCCCGATGGGGTGTCGGTATCGGTTTTCATGGTATTTTGCAGCAATTCCAAAACGACCTCTCCGCATCGCAGACCGTCGACTTCGGACACCGCCGGGTCTCCGCCCTCAAAGTCCACAGAGCCCCTCAGAGTATGATGACCGAGTTCGACATCACCGGCTGGGCAGTCGGAGACCGCGGGTTGATTCTCTCCACCGTCGATCAGGGCTTCCGCTGGGGAGTCGTGCCGGGAACTCTGCCGGGCAATGCGGCAGATGTGATTGACCTTTATGCTCTCGATGTTTATGGACGCAATCTTTGGGTTGCAGGCAATCCGGGAAGTTGTATCTATATGTCCCACGACGGCGGACAAACTTGGCGTGCTACTTTTACCGGTATTTCGGCGGCAATCCGAAAAATTATGTTTGTCGATGAGAATACCGGCTGGGCGGTCGGCGACTTGGGAACGATTCTGACGACCCAAAACGGCGGACAAACCTGGAATATCCAACGCACCGGAAGCACAAAACTTTCAGTGCTGGGACTCTTCGGCGAAGCGGAGGCGATCCCCTTTGAAGTCCTTGCCGACCTCTCGGCAAATCGGGGCTTTTTGAGCGGCTGTGTCCTTCTCTTCCGTAATCAACGCAACTCCAGCGAACAGCAAGACCGCTTTCACGAAGCCGTCCTCCGCTCCGGCGGAAGTATCGGGACGGAACTCGGAACCTTCCCGATTTTACCAAAGGAACTTTGGACGACCTCGGAAAGACTCATCGAACATATCCAGCAAACGACGGACGGCAGAGGCATGGCACAACTTCAAGAACGCCTCGTCGCCGCCATCCGGCAGTGGAAACCCGAAGTATTACTCACTTCCAACTACACCAATCCCTACACCGACTCGGCAATCGAAGACCTGACCATGCGTGAGGTGAAAGAAGCCGTCCAACTGGCGGCGGATCCGACAGCCTACACGCACCACTTAACGGAACTGGGGCTTGCTCCCTGGACGGTCAAAAAGGTTTATGTGACGCTCAAAAACAACGCCCTGGGGGATGTGCATTTAACTCCCGGTCAACCGGCGGCACGGCTGGGGATGCCGCTGGAAGAGTTGACGTTTGTTTCCCGAAGTCTCATCGGAGCAGAACGAAGTCCGCCAATCCTGGGATTTGTTCACTCGCCGGCGGAGAGACCGGAAAGTAATTCGACCGGCAAGGACTTCTTCGCCGGAATTCAATTTACGAACAATGATGGTCGGCGGCAAGAGTATGGCATCTATGCCGATTTTCAAGAGGCACAACGCCGCCGGGCAATGCAACGCCGCAATGTCTTGGGGATGCTGCAAAGTGCCGCCAATACGCCGCAAACGTCAGCGGCACAAACACCGGCACCAGTCGTTAATCGGACTCATCTGGCGACACACGCTCTTGATCTCACCCGCCGGCTCGACCCCGACGCAGCAGTACAGGTATTACTCAATATGGCGGAGCAATTTCACCAAGAGGGGGACTGGCACGCTGCCGAGGAAACCTATTTAATTTTGACAAAAAACTATGCCCCGCATCCGCTCTCCCGGCTGGCGTTCCTTCGGCTGATGCACTATGCAGCCTCGGAGGAGATCATGACCGGCGAGTTTCAGAGCGAAGGGGCAACAGTCGAAGTCACCGAGTGGATTGAAGATCCCCGGCGACCCGGACACCGCATCGAGCAAAGGAAAGTGGTAACGAAAGAGCCGATTCAACTATGGCAGCGAATGGAACAGCAAACTGACCGGGCATTGTCGATAGGGCAGTTTTTAGACCAAAACATTCCCGACTTGGCAAATGAGGTCTCCATGCGGTTCGCCCTGGCATCGGTACTGCGGCGCAACGGATTGGAGCAGGAGTCGGCACGGTTTTACCAAACCCGCTCCCACGCAAGATTCGACGATGTTTGGGGAATGCGCGCTCGGACAGAATTTTGGCTCACCATCCCGGACAAGTCAGCATTGCCGGCGGAACAGCAGGAACTGCCCATGCCGGCAATGGTGGCGGCGTATTCAGGAATCAAGCCGTACCTCGACGGCAAATTCGACGAGGAAAATGACCGGAATGTATGGCAACAAAGTCAACTTTATCCCTTAACCCCGGCAACACCCCGGCGGCGGTTGGCGGAATTGTTACAAGAGAATCCAGAGCGGCGGGTCGGGATGGTCAGGGAAGAACGTTTGCGGTCAAAGTCGCAAGACTTTGGCACACAAGTCATGTTTCTGCACGATGCGGAGCACTGGTACATTGCGTTACGCTGCCCCAAGGTACCGGGCGCAGATTACTCATTCGCAGAGAACCAGCAACGGTTACGGGACACCGGCTCGGCAGACCAGGACCGCGTCGAAATCCTCATCGACCCTGACAGAGATTACAGCACCTATTATTCATTCACCATCGACTCCCGCGGCTGGATCACTGATGCCAGTTTGGGCAACCGGAGTTGGAATCCGCAATGGCAGACCGCCCGGCAGGAAGACGAATCGGCGTGGTACATCGAGGCGGCAATTCCATTTTCGGCATTATCACAGCGACCAATGCTGCCGAACACGGTTTGGAACATAGCGATTCGGCGTTTGGTTCCGGGCGTGGGAATTGAGTGTTGGAATGTTGAGAACTCGTTTGAACTCAATGAAGGTTTTGGTTTGCTGGTGTTTCCGTGAGTTTTCTTTTTTGTAACCGCAAAGACGCAAAGAAGCACAAAGTGCGCAAAGGACAATTTCATACCGTTTGCGGCACGCATGGTTTTTTCATTTTATGGCACCTTACTTCTTGTCATGGTCTCTTTCTCCGCCGAGTCCAAAAAGCCGAAAGGCGTTTTCGGCGGTCGTTCCGGCAATCGTTGGGAGTGTGTCTCCGCGAAGTTCCGCCAAACGCAGTGCAGTCAAGGCGGCGAGCGTCGGTTCATTGCGGGGCAACTTTCCCCGAAGCGGATGCGGAATCATAAAGGGCGCATCCGTTTCGATTAACAGCCGATCCGCCGGAGTCTGCCGGGCGGCTTCCCAAAGAGGGGAAAACTTGGCATTGCGGTACGTAACGGAACCCGCAAAACTGAGGTGCAAACCGAGTTCCACACACTCGAACATTTGGTCGGTGTTGCCGCTGAAAGCGTGAATCGCTCCGTGCAGTTTGCCCGCCTGCCGCAGTATCGGCAACAAGTGATCCCACGCATCCCGGCAGTGAATCAAAACCGGTTTGCCGGTTGTCTGCGATAGTTCGAGGTGCCGGTGAAACATATCCTGTTGTATTGCTATGGGAGCATCGTCCCAGTAGCCGTCCAAGCCGGTTTCACCGATCGCAACGATGTCGTCCTGCCGGGCATGTTGGGCGATAGTCTGCCAATCGTCCCCGGTGATGTCCGCCGTGTGATTGGGATGGATACCGACCGCGTAGTGAAAGAAAGCCGGTAACGGTGCCGCCGCACGTTTCACTCTCGCGGGATTGATACCGGGAATGAGTACACCGACGATTTCGATTGGCAATCCCTCCAACTCTTCGGGCACAAGTCCGCCGGGATAAGTGCCGGTTTCCAATCGGCGAACGAGAGCGGTATGATCCGCCTCGAATTGCGGAAAGTCAAGATGAGCATGCGTGTCGAAGATCGGTAGAACGTCGGCGGTCTTGTTATTATTGTTAAGCGGCATTATTGTCAAGCAGCATTATTGTTAAGCGGCATTATTGTCAAGCAGCATTGTTGTCAAGCAGCATTGTTGTTAAGCGGCATTGTTGTTAAGCGGCATTGTTGTTAAGCGGCATTGTTGTTAAGCGGCATTGTTGCGATATGTCTTTATATCCACGAAAGACACAAAAAAGAGGATTTTTCGTATCTTTCATGCTTTTCGTGGAAGAAAATAAAACTCACCAGCGCGGAATACATGACACGTCAAGCGACACCGTCCAGACCATTAGGAGAATAATCAGGAACAACCCGAAATAACTCAACACAACCTGTATCATTTCATTCGGCTGCCGACGGAATAGTCCTTCGTAGAGCAAAAAGAGGACGTGCCCCCCGTCGAGCGGCGGAATCGGAAGCAGGTTAATCACCGCAAGGTTGATGCCGATCAAGCAGAGAAGCATCAAATACTCACTCCAACCGCTTTGAGCAATCCGGTACATGATTTCGATTATCCCCACCGGTCCGTTGAGTGCTCTCGGCGAAACCGAACCGTCCAAAAGAGCCTGTAACGTCTTGTAGACCAGCAGACCATAGTCGAGTGTTCTTTCCGCCCCGCGGCTGAGCGCATCGCCGAGCCCCGCCGCCGTAATCTTCGCCTGCTCCGGTTTCAGAACATAACCGCGTTCTATGTTGAACCAATCGGTCGATTCCAAAATCGGCACATCGACAATTTTGGTTTGCCCGTCGGAACCTTCCAGAATCAAGCGGACGAAAATATCCTCTTCCGTCTTGGATTCTAACGGCAGCGCATCTTGCAACAGATAGGAAAAAATGAAAGGCAGGTCAATCCTATTGCCGATTTCGTGGAAGAGAAATCCTCTATGCGCTGAGAAAAAACCGCCTTCTCTTGTTATTCGGCTGAATGAAGTAGTGCGGGTCAGTGCCGCACTATGAACAAATTCGACTTCGACCACCCTGTCCCCGATTGCCGGTCGCGGCTGCTCTGCCCATTGGGATTCGTCAAAATCGGCAATTACTGGTTCGACATTCCACGAGAGTCCCAGTGCATTACTTCCCAATGGGTCACGCATCGACATGCCCGACAACTCCGGCATCATGCGGATCGGTGCCAGTGCGACGGTCAACGTTTTCTCCTCGTAATAGTCATGTCCTATTGGCACTGCGTGGCTCTCTCTGGGTGATCTGATGAGCAATTCGACGGTTCTTTGTCCTGCGTTCACTTTTCGCAGCAAGATTTGCGGTAGTTTCAGCGGGTCAATGTCGGTATCGCCATCGACCGAAAGAATGGTATCCCCCGGCGCAATGCCCTGTTTTGCCGCATCGGAGCCGGGCAGTACGGCAACAATTTCTCCCATTTTGAACCGCACGGGAATCTCCCGCATGGGAATCGCGGGTATTTCGATGTCTATGAAGGTCGTTGTTGTTTCTTCCGGGGTTAATGGTTCTAATGACACCGAAGCCAACGTATAAGTGATGGGTTGTCCGATATTTTTGAGTTGGGCATCCAGATATTCCGCGTAGGTCGTAACCCGTTGCCCGCTCATTTGTGAAATTTGAAGGTGAGGAGTCTTGCGTTCTTTAAGCGATTCCAATACGGCAAAGTTGTTCAAGGTTGTCAGCGACTCGGAAGAGTAATACTTTTCCCATGTCGGTCGGACTAAACCGTGTAGTAACTTGTCTCCCGTCTGTAATTCAAGAGTCGGCAGCGATGTAATCCCGATATTGGAAGTCAGATCGCCGCTTCGTCTTCGCGGGGTCACAGAAATGGTATGTTTTTCTTCATTTCGCTCAATTTCCAGAGCGACGGGCTTGTTGCCTTCGACCATTTTTTTGAGAATATCGCCGAATGCTTTTGTGGGTTTGCCGTCGATAGCGGAGATTCGGTCTCCCGTTTGCAGCCCGGCTTCCCACGCAGGGGAGCCGGGAATGACATTGCCGACGGCGGGAACGGTCTCCGTAACGCCGACGGTAAATGCCCCCGCCGCACAAATGATGGCAAAAACAACATTCATGGCAACGCCCGCCACGATGATCGCCAACCGCTGCGGTACCGTTTTGGAAAGGTAACTGTCGGGAGCAAAAATCGCGGGGGGCGGCTCTAACATCTCACCACTATCGTCTGCTGCCGTCTGCTGTCTGCCGTCTGCCGTCTCTATTGCCTGCAACTTCGCTCTTTCGATTTCCGCCCGGATAGCACCGGGATCATCCTCCTGCCCCAGCATCTTAACATAACCGCCGAGAGGAAAGAGTCCGAGTCCGTATTCGGTATCACCCCATTTGAACCGGAAGAACCGGAGTCCCCAGAAGTCGAAAAAGAGGTAAAACTTATCGCATCGGACTTTACACAGCCGTGCGACGGCAAAGTGCCCGAATTCATGAACGAAGATAAGGGCGTTAAAACCAAAAAAGACGAGCAGTACGCCGAACGTAATCGCCCAAATAGTCGCAATATCCATTGTTTCGTTTGCTCTTTCGTGTATTCTGCCGCTTCCTTTTTCGGCATGGTTGAGAACTGCATCATTCTACTCTTTATTGTTCTTTTAACAAGACAGTGCGACAATAGTACATCTCGTCCTAGTACCTCTCCTCGATTTAATTTGTGAATTGGTCGGCATAAAAACCGGATTTTTCAATTGCTTCAACGTTTTTAGTATCTACAATTTTAAGAGAGGAAGGGCACTAGGCTGTAATGCTCTGTCCTTACAGGACGAAAAACACCCACCGAAACGGGGACACACCCACTGTGCGCAACACTTTTATGTACCTACTTGTCCTTTACCCGATTTCGTGGTAGAAAGGGAGTGTTTTATGAAGATTGCTCTCAAAAGCCCGCGGACGGCTACGAATTTATTATGTCTTCACAGATTGTCCCCCTCCCCCCCCTGTCCATCTTAACATTGTCCAGAAAATCTGGCGGGAAATCAAAAGACCTTTCAAACAGGCTGGACAGGTCGTCGAGCGTCTCGTGCGTAATGCGATAGGATACGATGGTGTATGTGGCATGTTGCATGATGTTGCTAAAAAACTGGATGCTCTTGAGAAGAAATTAAACAATGAAGTTATGAATACCAACAAGTGGCATAACTTTTTGGATGACGAGCGTCTCTATTCATCTCCGCCGCTGGAACAGTAAAGGGACCTGTTTGCAAAGTACGTAAAGTTTGTTGAAATCGAAATCTTCTCCTTTTGCAATCGCCAATGTTGGTTTTGTCCAAACTTTTATATTGACCGGCGCAGCGAAAATGTTTTCATGCCGGGCGAGATGTACACAAAAATTATCGATGAACTCGCGGAAATAGAGTATTCTGGTAAAATATGGTACAGCCGGTACAATGAGCCGTTCTCTGATCGGATTATTTTGGATCGGTTACGCGAAGCCCGACAAAAACTGCCGGATGCAACTCTCCATACTTTTACCAATGGCGACTACATCGCGCGGGAATATCTGGACGAGATCGCAGAGGCAGGGTTAAACGATCTGCATATCATGCGCTATCCTCTGAACAAAGAGGATGCAGAGTATAACGGACAACAGCAAAGAAAGATACTCACTGCCTACGCCGAAAAATTGGACTTACCTTTTGAACACCGAAAGGATATTGCACTAAAAATTTCGCACCCGTCCATGACCATTGAAGTGTTGGGGCACAATCCGAAGCAAATTTTTATTAACCGCGCAGATTCGGTAACGATTTCTCACAAATCGCACCGGAGAACGGTGCCATGCCATTCTCCGTTCACAAGCATGTATATTGATCACAACGGTTCGGTAATGCCCTGTTGTAATGTACGTTCCGATGTCCCGAAACATGCCGAAATGGTAATGGGCAACGTTGCCGAAAAAACGGTGTTTGAAATTTACGCTAATCTGCGATATTCCTTGCTCCGGTATCAAATGCGGGACTTCGGAAGCAAAGTATATCCCTGTAACGTTTGCGATAACTACCATTACACTTTTTTCAGAAAGGTGCCAGAAAATCACTCTTGACCGTTTTCGGGAAAATGATTACACTGCGGCAACTTACTTGGAAAAAGAGTACGCTTGGGTCGGAAAATGAAAACATCAGGCAAGAGACATCGCCGAAGATTTTCCTTGCCCAATCTCATCAAAATTGCTACCCTAACATATTATCTTGCTCCTGTACAAACAAAAAAATGACACCAATGAAAAAAATCATCGCCGTCATTCCCGCCCGCTATGCTTCCACACGTTTTCCGGGCAAACCGCTCGCGGATATTCACGGAAAGCCCATGATCTGGTGGGTGTATCAGCAGGTCATTCAAGTCAAAAAATTTGATGCCGTTATTGTCGCAACAGATGATGAAAGAATTGAAAATGTGTGTCGAAAATCAGGGATGGATGTTTTGCTCACTTCATCAAACCACGAAAACCATATCTCTCGGATTCATGAAGTAGCACAGAAAATTGATGCGAAGTATTACGTATGTATCAATGGAGATGAACCATTAATTCACCCGCAGAGTATTATTGCTGTTATTGCTGTCCTCGCCACAGGGAAAGATTTTTTTGTTTTGAACGCTTGTACGAATATTAATGATCCCACTCAAGTAACTGACTTTTCTAAAATAAAGATTGTAACAGGGCAAAATGACCAGATTGTCTATATGTCACGAAGTCCAATCCCCTATCCAAGAGGGTCATCGCAATTTTCCTATAAAAAGTACGTTGGCATTGAATGTTGGTCGAGCGAATCGCTGGATTTTTTTGTCAATACTCAAATGGGAACTCTCGAAAAAATTGAAGACATCGACCATCTGCGTTTTATTGAAAATGGTAAGATAGTTACAGCCGTTTATGTCGATACCGAAACCCTTTCCGTTGATACCCCCAAAGATTTGGAAAAGGTCAGGAAAATTATAGAAACAACAGAGAAACAACAATGGGAAAATTACCTACCCCCCCCCCCCCCCCCCCCCCCCCCCCCCACACAACACAACCACACCCCCCCCCCCCCCCCCCCCCCCCCCCCCCTCTCCCCCCCCCCCCCCCCCCCCCCCTCCGTCCCACCCCACTCCTACATTT
>Ga0099364_10002350_pt1 | contig 30319 bp, 34 predicted proteins | sample TergutTh196P3_FD_73070 | JGI IMG/M metagenome (GOLD analysis project Ga0099364, IMG submission 73070) | Microcerotermes parvus P3 segment gut microbial communities from Pointe-Noire, Republic of the Congo - Th196 P3 | ecosystem: Host-associated > Arthropoda: Insects > Digestive system > Gut ...
AAATTACAAGCCCCTGCCCTCTTGCGTAAAGAGGGTGCCGCCGCAGCGGCGGGTGTTTTTCTCCGTATGGATAAGGAGATTGGAATTAGGTGGTAGGGTATGTAGTAGGGTACGCACCCCCGTGCGTACCGTGGTTGCGGTGACCGTGAAATTATCCCGCAAACATCTTGACTTTTTCTGCGGAAATTGGTATGATAGAGGTATGATAAAATACACTCAGGAGGATTCGTTATGGAAAGATTATGGAGCGGTGAAGCCAGTATGAAATATCCAAAGCAATGGATAGTTATGGTGAATATCGAAGATGAACCGAACACGAACAAGGTTATCGGTGATATTTTTTTAGTGACACCGGACAAAGACGAAGCGTTCACAAGATCCAAATTGTTGGGTTATAGCATGGGTAGAAAATATGTTTTTGAGGGATTCAATGACACTCCGCAAATTGGAGGTCTTGAATTATGGTGCCAATAATTATTCCGTTCACTCCCAACAATTTAGGGCGTGTTGAGTTTGATGCACAGATGATAACCGGCGATAGAAAAGGCCTTGGTGATGTGAGATTCAAGTATGATTCTGGCTCAGATTTTACAACTGTAAACTGCGATACTTTGTATGAACTCGGTTATACTCGTGAATTTTTAGAATCCTGCCCGCATCACAGTCACGGCGCGACATTAGCGATGAACGAGAACAAAACCCCGCTGCAATACATTTCGGATGTTTCGATTAAATTCGGCGACCGTGAGTTGCAGCATTGCCGTGTGTTTTTCGCATTGGGAACATCACTCCGCAGTCTGTTCGGGAGTGATGTTCTAAAATATTTCAACCGTGAAATCTGTTACGACTCCGGCGAATTACGATTGCAGGTAATTGGTCAAAAAAACTATCAATATATATGATACCGTAAATTTTCGTACTCGCTTTTGGTGATTCTTTGGAGCTGGTAGCCGTAGGTGTTTCCGTCTCGGCTGACATTGTAGGAAAGACCGCTTGACGTTACGGTCAAGTCAACTTTTGCGGTGGACACGTTTGTCATGTCGCCCGGGTCGTAGTGGTCTTGGTTAAACGACGTGAACGAAAGCGACATATCCCCCGCCGGATTATACGCACCCGCAACGCCCATATCCACAAAGGAATAGGTGGTGTATGTCACGTCATTATCATACCATTTTATCCTCACATGGGTTGTGTTTTCACGTTTGCCCGCCTCGAGCATAATGGCTATGCGTTCGGGAGGGTTGCGGTCTTCTACAACCGTGTGGAAGTATGACGCCTGCGAATTTGCGGCATCACTTGTGCTGCTTGTACTGCCGGAATTGGTGGCGGAGTTTTCGTTACCGATACTCTCTGAACCCGATTCGCTTGTGCTGTTACCAGACACCGATTCGTCGCCATTGCTGCTATTTTCGGACTGCGACCGATCGCCGCCGCAGGCGGCAAGGGTAAGCGCCATCAGCATGGCGAGGGTTAAGGTTAGTAGTTTTTTCATGGTGGTGTATCTCCTTTAATCCTTGGTTTCTGCTTGTTTTAATACCTTTACATTTATTATAACATAAACAATTGGGTAATTCAAGGTTTTTTTTGACACGACCGTCATGCCCTCTCCGTCATGCTAACGCATGACACCTCTCCCAAAGGGAGAGGCAAGAACACCCACAGAATTTGCGGTATCCACGGTACGCACAGGGGTGCGTACCCTACAGGGTTTGAAATTACAAGCCCCTGCCCTCTTTGGCAAAGAGGGTGCCGCCGCTGCGGCGGGGTGGTCTGTAGGGGCGGCAATCTGCCGACCGTGGTTATTGCGGCGGGTTGGTCTGTAGGGATGACCGCCCCCGGTCATCCGTGGTTATTGTAGCGGCGGTGTGTTTTTCTCCGCATTTTTCTTACAACCTCACCAAAGAATTATCGAGTACATCCTTTATGCTGTCGGCTGTGATAAAGTTCAGCCCGGCCGTTACGGTTTTGTCGATGTCCCGCAGATCGGCTCGATTGCCTGCGGGTATGATAACATTGCCGATTCCGGCTCGGTATGCCGCCATCGTCTTTTCCTTGAGACCGCCTATTGCCAACACCCTGCCCCTAAGCGTGACCTCGCCTGTCATGGCGACATCGTGCCGCACGGGAATGTCCGACAAGGCCGATATAAGCGCCACGGTTAGGGCTATGCCGGCCGACGGGCCGTCCTTTGGCGTTGCGCCCTCCGGAACGTGTATATGTATGTCGCTGTCCTTGTAAAAATCGGAGGAGATACCGTATGACGGGGCCAAATTGCGAACATAACTGACGGCGGTTTTGGCCGATTCTTTCATCACATCCCCCAAACTTCCGGTTAGTTCGAGCTTGCCCGTTCCTTTTAGGACGCTGACCTCTATCTGCATAGTCTCCCCGCCGACTGTGGTATAGGCAAGACCGTTTACAACCCCGACTTCATCCTTGCCTGAACCGTCTTCACGTTTGTATTTCTTGACCCCTATGTATTCCTCAAGATTTTTGGATGTAAATGATATAGTCTGGGTATTGGGATCGGCGAGTTTTTTCGCCGCCTTTCGGCAGAGAGACGCTATATGCCGCTCCAATCGCCTAACCCCCGATTCCTTTGTATAGTTGTCGATCAGGGTGTATATAACCTTGTCGTTGATTTTAACACGGCTTGCAGTCAATCCGTGCTTTTTCAGCTGCTTTTTAATAAGATGCTTTTTGCATATAGCAAACTTTTCTTCCCGTGTATAGCTGGTGAGTTCTATAACCTCCATGCGGTCATAGAGCGGTCTTGATATGTTCTGCAATGTGTTGGCGGTAGTGATAAAGAGAACATCGCTCAGGTCAAAGGGTATGTTCAGATAGCGGTCTACAAACTTTGCGTTCTGTTCGCTGTCCAAAACCTCCAGCAGAGCGGCTCCGGGATCGCCGTGCAGACTCTTGCCCATCTTGTCTATCTCATCCAGCAGTATGACGGGATTGCGGGACTCTGCCATCTTGAGAGCGTTGATTATCCTGCCGGGTAATGCTCCTATATAGGTTCTGCGGTGACCCCGTATCTCGGATTCATCGCTGACACCGCCTAACGAAATACGCTGAAAATTACGCCCCAACGCACCCGCTATCGCCTGCGCTATCGAGGTTTTTCCAACACCCGGAGGTCCTGCCAAGCAGATTATCTGACCCTTTACAGAGCCTTTGATTTTATAGACCGCCAGTGTCTCAAGTATTCGTTCCTTAACATCCTCAAGACCGTGGTGATCCTTGTCGAGAGCCTTGCGGGCATCGCTTAGGTTTATCTCATCCTTTGTGGCATTGTCCCACGGTAGCTCAAGAACGGTGTCTAAGTAATTCTGGATGATCAGTGCCTCATGTGAGGCCGAGTGCATTTCGCTCAGCCGTTCCGATTCTTTTAGCAGGAGATTCTTGTGCTGTTCCTCAAGATTCTCTATTCTTTCTATACGACGGGGATAACTCTCATAGCCCTCACCCTCTGTTTCACCCGTGCCATCGCTCAGTTCCTGTTTGATCACCTTGAGCTGTTCCCGCAAAAAAGCCTCACGATTGTGCGATTCAATGCTGTCTCTGGTTTTGGACAACACCTCACGCTCAAGACCGAGAATCTCCATCTCTTCCTGTAATATATCTATCAAAGTCCTAAGCTGTTCGGCTATGTCGTCTATATCAAACAGTTTCTTCTTATCCTCCATGCGGGTTACGCAGAAATCGGATATATAGACCAACAGCTCATAGGGGTCGTTTTTAGTGCGGATGCTTTCGGCATATCCTATCGGCACCCGCGGGAATATAGTCGTAAAGGCAATACAGGCATCCTGAGCGCATCTGATAAGAGCCTTCATCTTGAGCGTGTCGGTCTTTACACGGGGAGCCTTGCGGCGTTTTACGATAAAGGCGGTAACGGGATAGTTGAAGATATATTTTATCAACTCCGCCTTGTGCAATGTACTCACGATAATCTGAGCCGTTCCCCCGAAGACGGCGCACTGCTTTATCTCGGCCACAACCCCGCATTCACAGAGATTTGCGGTAGATATATCGCCCGTGCTGTGTATCGCCGATGGGTCAAGCTGGGTCACCACCAGTATACGTTTCTTGGTCTCCATGGCATACTTTACGGCCTTGAGTGAATTTATATCATTGATTTCTATACTCACCACCGTCTTAGGAAATATGATATTCCCCTTTACCAAAACCGCCGGTAGCATAAACGCTTCTCTCTTAACATTCGCCACTTTGCATGACTCCCTCTACAATTAAAGTTTCATATAGCATTGCTATACATATAATTATAACAAATTTCGACCCTTTTTGCAAGGGGGAAAAAATATATTGACAATTTTTGCAACCACGAAAGACACGAAAGACACGAAAGGGGCGGTACGCACAGGGGTGCGTACCCTACAGGAGCCTAAAATTTCAAGCCCCAAGCCCTCTTTCGTAAAGAGGGTGCCGCCGCAGCGGCGGGTGTTTTTCCTTTTTCGTAGATTGCAAATGAAAGAATGATTGACAATTGCAGATATTAATGTTACTATTTTAACCAAACTACTATAACGGAGGAAATATATGAATACGGATTTCACCCCTGTTCTGCTGGGCAGTGATGTTAATGTATACGGGATGGCACGAGCCTTTCATCAGGAATACGGCATAATCTCGGCCGCTATAGGCAGAGGCAGGCTGCTTCCTACTGCGAATAGTTCCATAGTCGATATAAAAAGAACCGAGCCTGATCTTGAGGATGACGAGGTGTTTGTGAAAACCCTTACAGAGTTTGACGAGGAAAACCCCGGTACCAAGCTGCTCATACCCTGCGGGGACGGTTATGTCCGACTGCTCATGTCCAACAGGGACAGACTGCGGGATATGTACAGATTCCATGTGCCGGATGAGGGTATGTACTATCGTCTCTGCCTAAAAGAAAGTTTTTACAAACTCTGCGATCAATATGGATTCAAGTATCCCAAAACAGAGATATTCACGGCAGAAGATATGGGAAAAAGACTGCCGGACACAGGTTTTCCGGTGATAATAAAGGCGTCCGATTCGGTTGCATATTGGGACTGCTCGTTCCCGCATAAGAAGAAGGTATTTATAGCCCATAACGCCGATGAATTTAATAACATAACAAAGGCGATATATTCCTCTTCATACAAGGCTCCGCTGATTATACAGGAGTTTGTCCCGGGTGAGGATTCACAAATGCGGGTTCTCAACTGCTACTGCGGCAGTGACGGCAGGGTAAGGCTTGCCGCTCTCGGTCATGCCCTGCTTGAGGAACACTCACCGCAGGGTATAGGCAGTTATGCGGCCGTGATCAGCACGCAGGACCGCAGTCTTACCGACAGGGTTAAGAGGATGCTGGAGGATATAGGCTACAAAGGCATAGCGAATTTTGACATAAAACTCGACCCCCGTGACGGTGAGTATAAGTTCTTTGAGATAAATCTGAGGCAGGGGCGTTCGAGTTATTTTGTTACGGCGGCGGGACACAATCTGGCAAAATATATGGCCGATGATTTAGTTTACAACAGACCGTCCGAATACACCGACACGGGCAACGAGTTTTTGTGGACAATAATACCCAAGAGCATTATATTCCGCTATGTATCGGACAAAACACTCCTGCACAAGACAAAGAGCCTTATCAAACAGGGCAAATGGGTAAATTCGCTCTATTATAATAAAGATATGAGCTTAAAGAGATATTTTATTCTAAGGAAGAACGACAAAGAATATCACAAGAAATATAAGAGGTTTTTCGGGAATAAGTCGCTTGGGTAGGAAGGGATTATGAATATTAAAATCGGCCTTGATATAGGGTCTACAACGCTTAAATGCGTTGTGTTGGATGAGAAAGAGAATATACTCTACAAAACATACGGACGGCACTTTTCTTTGGTCAGAGAAAAGACGGCCGAGCTTTTGGAGGATATAAAGCGGCAGTTTCCAGAGGCCTCGGCCGATCTCTGCATCTCCGGATCGGCGGGAATGGGACTGGCGGACAGCTGCGGGATCAGCTTTGCTCAGGAGGTATACGCCACCAATGTTGCGGTAAAGAGACTTGTCCCCCATGCCGATGTTGTTATCGAGTTGGGCGGGGAGGATGCCAAGATACTCTTTCTTACCCACGGTCTTGAGGTGAGAATGAACGGATCCTGCGCCGGAGGCACGGGTGCGTTTATCGATCAAATGGCAACATTGCTGGGCGTTTCTGCGGCAGAGATGGATCAGCTGGCACAAAAGCATGAGAAGATATACACCGTGGCATCCAGGTGCGGGGTGTTCGCAAAATCGGACATACAGCCTCTGCTCAATCAGGGGGCCCGCAAGGAGGACATATGCGCAGGAATATTCTATGCCGTTGTCAACCAAACGATTGCCGGACTTGCTCAGGGCAGGGAGATAGCGGGAAATGTCCTCTACTTAGGCGGTCCGCTGTCATTTCTGCCAAGATTGCGTGATGCCTTTGACGATGTTTTAGGCGCAGTCGGTATTTTCCCTGAGAACTCCCTCTATTTTGTAGCGCTCGGGGCGGCATATATCGGCGGCAAGTCTGTCTCTATAGACCAAATCCTGCAGAAGATACTCAGCTATAATGCCGAGGGAGAGTTCTCTAAAAGCTCGGCGCTCTTTAGCGGCATGGATGAATACAACGATTTTAAAGCAAGACATGGCGGGGCGTCTGTCCCATACCGCAGTCTTACCGAGCCGTCGGGATGGATCGGAATAGATGCAGGCTCGACCACCGTAAAGATGGTGCTGATCGGCAAGGACGGCTCTATAGCCGAATCCCGCTATCTGTCAAACAGCGGCAATCCCGTATCGGCGGTCAGGGACTTTCTCAGCTTTATATACGAAAAATATCCCGATATAGTTATCAAAGGCAGCTGTGCCACCGGATACGGGGAAGAGATAATAAAAAACGCATTTAGGATAGATCATGGTGTGGTAGAAACTATTGCTCATTTTACGGCGGCAAAGAGGTTTATGCCCGACGTCGATTTTATTCTCGATATTGGCGGGCAGGACATAAAGTGCTTTAAGATAAAAAACGGTGTTATAGATAACATATTTCTCAACGAGGCCTGTTCATCTGGGTGCGGTTCCTTCTTGCAGACCTTTGCGGGGGCTCTTGAGAAGGATATAGGCGAGTTTGCTCAGCTGGGGTTGTTTGCTAAAAACCCCGTAGATCTAGGTTCACGCTGTACGGTGTTTATGAACTCTTCTATAAAACAGGCTCAGAAAGACGGAGCGGGTCTTGACGATATTTCGGCAGGGCTGTCGGTCAGCGTTGTCAAAAACGCCCTATATAAGGTTATACGAGCGGCATCTCCGCAGATTCTCGGAAACAACATAGTTGTGCAGGGAGGGACATTTCTCAACGATGCTGTTCTCCGCGCCTTTGAGCAGGAGATCAAGCATGAGGTGGTCCGTCCTGAAATAGCGGGTCTGATGGGGGCATACGGTGCGGCGCTGTACGCACAGTCGCAGACAGAGGGCAAAAGCAGGATTATATCACCGCAGGAACTTGCCGAATTTACCCACAATGTTTCGGCCGTTACCTGCAAACAATGCGGCAACCACTGCAAGCTGACCGTCAACACCTTTGCCAGCGGAGAAAGGTTTATCGGAGGCAACCGCTGCGAAAAACCGGGTGGCAAGGTGACCAGCGGAGAACTGAATATATACGAATACAAGCACCGATTGCTGGACGCCTATCGGAACAAGACGGCTGCAAAAAACCCACGGGGCAGAATAGGCATCCCCATGGGTCTGAATATGTATGAGATGCTGCCATTTTGGTCTGCGTTTTTCGGGACACTGGGATTCGATATAGTCACATCGCCGCCCTCCAACCGCAAACTCTATCTCAAGGGACAGCACACAATCCCGTCCGATACGGTCTGTTTCCCCGCCAAGCTGATTCACGGTCATATAGAGGCGCTTGCCCAAGAGGAGATAGACGCCATATTCTATCCCTGCATGACCTATAATTACGATGAAGGCATGGGTGATAATCACTACAACTGCCCCGTCGTCGCCTATTATCCCGAGGTCATAAAGGCAAACGCAGGAGCCTTGAATGACATTCCGCTCATCCATGACTATATCGGGATTCACCGCAAAAAGGATTTCACCGTTAAGATAGGCGAAATCCTGGGTAAATATTTTGACCGAATATCTATCGGTGAGGTGCGAGCCGCAGTAGAAAACGCATATAACGAGCAGGAGAAATATCTCAGCCTGCTGAAAGAACAGGGGCATGAGATTATGCGAATCGCCCGGGAAAGGGGTCTGCAGACGGTCATATTAGCGGGAAGACCCTACCACATAGACAACGAGGTCTGCCACGGTATAGACAAGCTGATCTGCCAATTCGGAGCGGCGGTGGTTTCCGAAGACAGTATCGAGTTTGAAGGCGGCAAGACCGATGTATCGGTTCTCAATCAATGGACATATCACTCCAGGCTCTATGCCGCCGCAGAATACGCCGCCAAAAGAGACGGAATCGACCTCATCCAGCTCGTATCATTCGGATGCGGGGTAGATGCCGTAACGACCGATGAGGTTCGTGCTATCTTAGAAAGAAACGGCAAGATATACACCCAAATCAAGATAGATGAAATAACCAATCTGGGTGCAGTAAACATAAGGCTCCGCAGCCTGTTCGCCGCAAAACCCAGGTAATAAGGCGATGGTCACAAACAACCTTGCTAATCGGCGAGTTTTTTGTTTACATATTCACGCAGTTTCGCCTTTGTCTCCTGTCCCATTTCTCTGGTTTTATGTACCATATCAGACAGAGCAAACAGACAAAAAACTATCCACAAAATAACGCTCATCAGCCCAAAAGCCACCGATGTCAAAGCCAGCATCTTTTTCACGGCAAATCCCTCACTTTCCAATTTACAATATTAAGACCGTCTATATCAATAAAATGTTTCACATTATCTGTAACAAGCGTTGCTCCCGAAAGGATGCACCACGATGCAATTATAATATCCCCCTCATCAATCGAGCGTCCCTTTTTCTTACGAAGACTATACAGCTCTGCCGCTTTTCTCATCAAGTCCCTCTCATCGACTGTCGGCATATAAAAATCATCATACATTTTCTCAAACATTGCGATTTTGTTTTCTGCATTTTTATATAAATATCCACGCAAGACCTCATAATAACTAAAAGGCGGGATGGTTAATACCACAGATTCATCCTGAATAACTTCACTTACCTTTTTTACAACGCTCTTTTCTTTTGTCAGTAAAAATATAAGGGTAGAAGCATCAAGCGCATACAACATTTTTTAATCTTCCCCCTCAAAAACGCTAAAATCCACATCTCTTCTTTTAAATCTGCATACATCCTCAATGCTGCATACATCCTCAATGCTTTCGAGATTTTCATCCGGTGTTTTTTCAAGCTCCTTTAAAAATGTTAAAACAGCTCTTTTTTGTTTTTCGGCAGTCCATTTCGGAAGTGGTTTTATGAAGAAACCTTGATCATGCTTGATTATTTCGACTTTATCTCTTGCTTCTAATTCGTAATCGGTCATAAGCCGATTCGGAATGATGACTGCACTTGACGAACCAATACGACCGACCGTTGCGATAATTGCATTCTCCATAATTCAAAACCCCTCACTTTCTGCTATGGTAATATTATACGGGAAATAATCCTGAATGTCAAGACTGTTTTATGTTAATTCGTTTTTAACCTCGAAAAGCACGAAAGACACGAAAAGGAAAAACACGGCGGGAGGTGAATGCGATATGCTAAATTATAAAGGCACAATTACTCTCGAAACACAGCGGCTCATCCTAATCTCCGGTATGCCCGGCACCGGGAAAAGCACATACGCACAGTATTTATCTGAAAATCTGTGCCTGCCCCTTGTTTCTTATGACCATATCAAGAGCAAAGAATGGGACTATCTTGAGCAAAACGATTTGAATGGTGTCCTAAAGCCGTCTTTCGGAAAATTAGCATACGACTTTTTCTGGTTCTTTTGCGATGAAATAATGGCAACAAAATCTTCGCTAATCGCCGATTACATATTCCACCCCATGAACGTCAATGACTTGAACGCCCTCACGAAAAAGCACGGCTACAAAGCCATTACCGTTTTATTTGACTGCGATGTGAAAGTCGCATATGACAGATTTACGGTGCGGAACAAAGACCGACATCCGGGGATAGCGGTGCGGGATATATCGTATGAGGATTTTGAAAAAGACACGAAAGCCAATCGGGATTTTCGATACGGCGACAAAATTATCCACGTTAAAACGAATGATTTTGAATCTGTGTCGTATGAGGATATAACAAGGGAAATCATCACTATGTCAAAGGGGGTGCAACTATGACCCACGAACAAATCATTGAATACTGTCTGAAAAAGAACGGCTCATACTTGGATTATCCTTTTGACCCGACCGTTCCTGTGGTCAGAGTAAAAGCGCCGTCACAGGAGAAAGGACGTATTTTCGCCCAACCGTTTATGCTGCGCGGCGAACCGAAAGTTACATTAAATTGCACACCGGAATCAGCAGAGTTTTACAGAAGTGTTTATCCCGGTTCGGTCGTGCGTGGCTGGCATTGCCCACCCGTTCAACAGCCGCATTTCAATACGATAAACCTTGACGGTTCTGTCCCAGATGATGAGATTATCCGCATGATTGACCACGCTTATGATGTTGTGGTCAAAAAATATCCGAAATACATACAAAATGAAATTAGCAAGGTGAACTTGAAATGAATCACAAAGGCACAATTACACTTGAAACAGAACGGCTTATATTGCGGAGGTTTCATATCGACGATACGGATGCAATGTTCTGCAATTGGGCAAGCGACCCCGAAGTGTCAAAATATCTGACTTGGGAAACGCACCCGGATATATCTGTCTCGAAAGCGGTTATTGAAAGCTGGCTGCCCTTATATGAAAACCCGAATCATTACAGTTGGGCGATTGTTCTCAAGGAACTTGGCGATCCGATTGGAAGTATTGCCGCAGTCGAACAGCGTGATGATATAAAAATGGTACATATCGGGTATTGTATCGGGCGAAAATGGTGGAATAAGGGTTATACATCAGAAGCATTGGCGGAGCTTATTCGCTTTTTCTTTGAGGATGTGGGCGTGAACCGTATAGAATCCCGCCATGACCCATGCAACCCGAACAGCGGTAAGGTTATGCAGAAATGCGGTCTTAAATACGAAGGGACAATGCGGCAGGACGATATAAGTAATCAAGGTATATGCGATAGCGTTAGATATGCCATGCTCGCAGATGATTATTTCAATGCCAAGAAAGATGGTAACACAGATGATTAAAGGCGTATTTCTTGATTTAGGCTGGACAATTTTTCGGCCTGCTAAAAGCGATTGGTTTGTAACTCAAATGATGTTGAAATTTACATCGTTAGATGCAATGAACAGCTTGCCTCAAGACAAACGAAACCTTGCTTTCAACAAGGCATTAAAATATTTGGACGACCACCATTTGCTTTTTACCGAAGAGGAAGAAATCGAGCAATTCAAAGAGTTTTACGCCATAATCGCCACAGAATTGCCGGAACTCGGCATCACAGCGAAACAAGCCAACGAAATTGGCGAATACAAAGTGTATGACACAAGCAATTTTATATTTTTTGAAAAATCAAAAGAAACAATTTTGAAGTTGAAGGAAAAATATAAGTTGGGAATTATATCAGACACATGGCCGTCCGCAGACCGCATCTTAAGAAGCGGCGGTGTGGAGGATTTGTTTGATTATAAAACGTATAGCTGTCATCTTGGTACATGGAAGCCCGACAAAAAAATGTATCTCCATGCCTTGGAACAAATGGGTTTGCCACCGGAGCAGACAGTTTTTGTTGATGATTGGGAGGATAATTTAGATGGTGCTGTAGAATGTGGAATCAAACCAATCTTGATTAAGACAAGAGCTAACACTCCTATTCCCGGACAGCGTTTTTCCGAGAACGCAATGGACAGCGGGAAATACCCGAGCATTAACGCTATCGAAGAACTGCCCGACCTTTTAGAAAGTGAGGATTTTGGGGTATGAGCATGAAACCCATCCAAATTGACATAGAAGAATACCCCGCCGAACTGTGTCCGCTCCTGTCCGGCGCAAAAATCTATGACAGCAGTTGCTCACCGGAAGCAAGGGTGATTTTCGTTGATAAAGACGGTGGTTATTTCTTGAAATCCGCAGCCAAAGGTGCGTTGGAACGTGAAGCCGTTATGACGAAATATTTTCACGGCAAAGGATTTGCCGCCGAGGTTATTTCGTATCTGTCAGATGAACGTGACTGGCTTTTGACCGCAAAAATCCACGGCGATGATTGCACGGCAGCGAAATATCTCGAACAGCCGGAAAGACTTGTGGAGTTGCTCGGTGAACGGCTTGCTTTTTTGCACAGTTTGGATTATACAGCTTGTCCTGTGCCAAACCATACCGAACGCTATCTCGCCAAAATGAAGCAGAATAAAATCGCCGACACGTTTGACAAAAGCCATTTCCCCGACAGCTTCGGTTATCGGAGTGCCGAAGAAGCGTGGGCGGTTGTGGAAAAACACGGTCATTTGCTTAACAACGATACCCTGTTGCACGGCGATTACTGCCTACCGAATGTCATTCTTGACGATTGGCGGTTCAGCGGTTTCATCGACCTCGACAGCGGCGGTGTCGGCGACCGCCATGTAGATATATTTTGGGGAATTTGGACGTTATGGTTCAACCTCAAAACAGACAAATACCGTCAACGATTCATCGACGCTTACGGACGAAATAGGGTTGACGAGGATATGTTGCGTGTCGTTGCGGCGGCGGAGGTGTTTGGGTGATGGACAATTGACAATGTACAATGAACAATGTACAGTTACGGGGGCTTATAATTTCAAGCCCCCTGCCCTCTTTGGCAAAGAGGGTGCCGCCGCAGCGGCGGGTGTTTTTTCGTAGGGTACGCACCCCCGTGCGTACCGTGTCAATTATAGCATGACGGAGAGGGCATTAATCCCGCATCGCAGAATTAACTCTTTACATTTCATTGTGATGATGATATAATAAACATGGCGGGCGGTTGTCTGCTTAATATTACCATACGGAGGTTTGTTGATATGGGACCTCAGATTTCGGCGGGTATGAATCTTCATTTAATAGACCCTGATACAGGCATAGTTTTTGCCAACGGGGTTGCTTTGCAGATCGACGACAGCGAACTGATGATAAAACGGGTCAAGGGTGACGACTTTGACCTGCACGGAAATATTATTATCGGCATCGAGGACCGTATTAGGGGTCTGCATATTTTCAAGGGCGAGATTTTGGATTATGGCGAGTCGCTGATACAGGTCATAAATATCGTCTTTGTCGAAACCCAGCAAAGGCGTGAGGATGTGCGGGTAAATTTTGGTGACTACACTACCGTCAGCGTGTGTTTTGAGGATGTTTTGGAACAAGACGGTCAAAAAAAATCATCGGATGTTTATTTGAAAAACATAAGCGTCGGCGGCATGATGTTTGAAAGCGATGAGGATATTGATATAAAACTGCGCATTTCAACCGAACTCAAACTCAAGGACGGCACCGTAAAGATACCCGATATTACTATACTGAGAAAGTATTACGACAAGATAAGAGAGACCTATACATACGGCTGCAGATTCAACTATATTCCAAGAATCGCCGCTAACAATCTTAGGAATTATATTTACGCACAGCAACTAAAACACCGCAGAAAAGGCAACAAATATTTGGATGAGGAATGACGGACATTCCCCCAAAAAAATTCCCCTTGACATTTTCTTTATATATGGTGTATAATTATAGAAAATAATGTAATGGAAGATGGTGCGGGGTAAACAGCTCCGGTTTTCTTCCGAGAAAGGACTATAAAAATGAAAAAGATTTCTTTGGTTCTCCTGGCGTTTATACTCGCCGCCGCAATGCTGACCTCATGTTTTTCCGACAAGGCAGATGAGCTGGTAATGGCTACAAATGCGGAATTTCCCCCGTTTGAGTTTAAAAACGACAACAACGAATTTGACGGGTTCGATGTAGAGCTGGCAAAGGCTCTTGCGGATGAAATGGGAATGAAACTGCGGATTGACGACATGAACTTTGACTCCATCATAACGGCTGTATCGACAGGCATGGCCGATGTTGGAATCGCCGCCATGACCGATCGTGCGGACCGCCGTGAGAGCGTTGACTTCACCATGCCGTATTTCGAGACTACATTGGTTATTATAGTCCCGGAAGACAGCGACATCACATCACCTGAGGATCTTGAGGACAAACGTATCGCAGTTCAGGAAGGAACGACCAGCGACATCTTCTGCGAAGACGAACTTCCCGATGCGACAATCTCCCGATTCAAGAAGGCACCCGACACCGTTTTGGAACTAAACAACGGACGTGTTGACGCTATTGTTATCGACAGAAGCGTTGCGGAACAGTTTATCGGAGACAATCCCAATCTCAAGATACTCGATGACCAATTGGCCGAAGAGGTATACGCTATCGCCGTGCAAAAGGGCAACACAGAGTTGCTCGCCAAGCTAAACGCCGCTATACAAACGCTAAAGAATAACGGTGAATATCAGCGTATATTCGATCTGTTCTTTGAGTCGTGATAGGGGTTTTATTAACATCCATCAATGATATTCCGCCGTCCGGCTGGGAAGACGGAATACTATATCAGATATGGCTGAATCTTATCAGGCATGATCGGTGGCAGCTTATTCTGCAGGGTCTCGGAGTTGCGTTGCAAATAGCCTTTTTCTCTATAATAATCGGGCTTATTTTGGGTTTCTTTACAGCTCTTATGAGAACGTCAAAGTTTAAGGCGCTCAGAACCGTTGCCATGACCTATGTTACCGTTATACGGGGAATACCCATGCTTGTGCAGCTGATGATTCTATATTTCGCCATTCTCGGGCCATACACCAATCTTCCTAAAATATTGATTGCAATCATTGCGTTCGGAATAAATTCGGGGGCGTACACCTCCGAAATATTCCGTGCGGGCATACTGTCGGTAGATTACGGACAGACCGAAGCGGGGCGTTCTCTCGGATTCAGCACCGCTCAAACCATGCGGCTGATCATACTCCCGCAGGCCGTCAAGAACGCACTCCCGTCTCTGGGCAACGAGTTTATCCTGCTGTTGAAAGAAACGTCAATAGCGGGATTTATCGGCGTGCAGGACCTTACAAAAGCGGGAGATATTATAAGATCCCGGACATTCTCGGCCTTTACCCCGCTCATAACGGTGGCCATCATCTATCTGATATTGGTAATGACCTTGACCTGGTTACTCTCCAAGCTGGAAAGGAGGCTGCGTAAGGGTGATACACGTTGAAAACCTCTGCAAATCGTTTGACAAACTGCTTGTATTAAATGATATTAACCAAAATATCGAAAAGGGCGAGCGGGTTGTTGTAATCGGGCCCTCCGGCAGCGGAAAGTCTACATTTCTGCGTTGCCTTAACCTGCTGGAAAGGCCAACGTCCGGAAGAATATGGGTTGAGGGAGAAGAGATAACATCGAAAAAATGCAATATAAACAAAATCCGCTGCAAGATGGGTATGGTCTTTCAGCATTTCAATCTTTTTCCGCACAAATCGGTGCTTGATAACCTGACACTGGCTCCGCTCCATATAAAACACCAATCGGCAGCAGATGCCAAAGAATTTGCCATGGGTCTTTTGGAACGGGTCGGTCTTACCGACAAGGCCTACAGCTATCCTGCTCAGCTTTCGGGCGGGCAAAAACAGCGTGTGGCCATCGCGCGATCGCTTGCCATGCAGCCGCACATAATGCTCTTTGACGAGCCTACATCTGCGCTTGACCCTGAGATGGTCGGAGAGGTGCTGGATGTAATGCGGAATCTGGCGGAGGAGGGCATGACCATGATTGTTGTAACCCACGAAATGGGATTCGCGCGTGAGGTGGGAAGCCGTGTGCTCTTTATGGACAACGGCGTGATCGCCGAACAGGGATCACCTAAAGATATTTTCAGCAACCCTCAAAACCCGAGAACCAAACAATTCCTGAAGATTACGAATCATGGAGGAGGTAACTTATGACCCAAACCCATCAAGAATTAGTAAATAGAATATCAAGCCTTTCTGTCGAAAAACTAAACATCGTAATGACATTTGTTCATTTTATAGAAACCCAAAAGTCGAAAGAAGAGAGTTTTGATAATCATATTAAAAGAACAAAAAAACCGCTGACAGAATCAAGGGGAGTTTTTAAAGGGAAAATATGGATGTCAGATGATTTTAATGATGAACTTGAAGATATGAGGGAGTATATGTAATGAAATATTTACTCGACACTCATGTTATCATTTGGCATTTTGAAGATTCACCAAAGCTTTCGCAAAAGGCAGTAAAAGCTATTTATAATCCTGATAATGATGTGTTCATCTCTTCGATCTCTTTGTGGGAGATAGCAATAAAAATCAATACGGGAAAATTAAATCTTGCCTTTGCGTTTGATGAATTGCTTTCAGAAATAAAAGATAATAATTTTGGCGTCTTGCAGATTAAAGATGAATATTTGCGTAAACTCTCCGTTTTACCCTATATTCATAAAGATCCATTCGATCGTTTGCTAATATCCACAACATTGAATGAAAATGTTACAATTATTACTGCGGATGAAAATATTCAAAAATATGATGTTTCGTGGATTTGGTAAATTGTCTAATTAAACATGGAGGAGGTAACTTATGACCATTGGTATAATAGGAGCGATGCGTGTAGAGGTTGAGGCTCTGAAAGAACTTATGACTGTGGAGCGTACCCATACGGTTGCGGGGATTGAGTTTTGTTACGGATTGCTGGAAGAGCGGTGGGTTGTTGTGGCGGAGAGCGGCATAGGCAAGATAAATTCGGCCGCTTGCACGCAGATAATGATACTGGTCTTCTCACCCGATATGATTATCAACACAGGAGTTGCCGGAGGAATCGGCGATAATATAAAAATCGGCGATATAGTTGTGGGAGAATCGGTGGTTCAGCACGACTTTGACCTAACCCCGGTTGGTGACCCTGCCGGTCTGATACCGGGTATGCAGGATATAAAAATCCCCTGCTCCGAGCGGCTGTCAAAACTTTTGCGTAGATCGGCCGAGCTGCCCGATACCGATGTACATACAGGGGTTATAGCCACAGGAGACCAGTTTATTACCGGAAACACCCGTTTTCGTGAAATTCGTGATACATTCGGGGCTATAGCCGTCGAAATGGAGGGCGGCTCAATCGGGCAGGTCTGCGCTCTAAACAAGGTTGAATATGGGGCCATACGCTGCATTTCAGACAATGCCGGAACCGACTCTCATATGGAATATGCCGAGTTTGTAGGTATAGCCGCCGATAAATCGGTAAAAATCGTGACAAATTTTTTAAGGCAATTGACAGATGTAAAATAAAATGTTAGGATATTAAAGGAGATGTGATGGTGTTGTATGAGCTTTCCGGAAGCGTTCATTTTGATGCGGCGCATTTTTTGCTTGATTATGATGGTAAATGCAAAAACCTTCACGGTCACAGATATACAGTGAAATACACTGTCAGCTCCTCCTGTCTGACCGAATCAGGAGCAAGGCAGGGAATGGTTTGTGACTTTTCTGATATAAAAGAAATTGTCGGCGGTATAACCGACCCGCTCGACCATAAAATATTGATATATGCCTGTAAGGCAACCAAGGACTTTACCGATGCCTGTCATGCGATGGGTTTTGAAACGGCAGAGCTTGATTTTCAGACCACGGCCGAAAACTTAGCCTGTTATATCTACAGGCGGGTAGAACAGAATCTAAAAAATGATAATATATATTTAAAATCCATCGAGGTGTTTGAAACACCTACAAACAGTGTGTTGTACAGCGAACAGCATAGGGAAAATAACGGCGGGTGATATTTTGTTGAAAAAAAGCAAAGGAATGAAAATAAAACGGTACAGTAAAAAATGGAACCGTAGAAAGAGAAGCACGCTGCTCAAGTGGTTTGTTTTTACGGCGGCCTGTCTTTTCCTGCTCTTTATAGGGTACAGCGTGATGGGCCCGGTGATGGACTATATGCGAGGAACCCTTGAACCCTCCCCGCCTATGTCGTCATCCGACAGAACATCCCATTCCGAATCAGAATCCGACCCGAACAATTCCGATTCGTCCGATAGCAGCGGCGATCCTGCTCCCCCTGCTCAAACGGTTGAGTTCAATGCAAAACTGCTGCCGCAATCGGCTCTCTCAAGCGCGGCGGCCATAACCGCATTTTGCGAAAACGCCAAGCGTGAAGGATTCGATGCTATCGTAATAATGATGAAAGACCAAAACGGCAATATCCACTATCAGTCGGCTAACGAACTTGCTGTTTCGAGGGCGGCGATTGTCCCGGGATCTATAACGGCGGCAGAAATACACAGCGCCGTCAATCAGGTGCAGATGCGGTCTATCGCTATGATTCACACCCTTAACGACAACCTAATATCCACATGGGCGAGCGAAAACACCTATCTCTATCAAAACAACGCCGGAACAACCTGGTATGACAGGAATCCCGCTAACGGCGGAAGAAAGTGGCTCAATCCCTACAGAACCGCCGCAAGAGAATATATCTCTTCGTTAGCGGGCGAGCTTGCCGATGCGGGATTTGCGGATATACTGCTCTATTCGGTAGAATATCCCAATGTTGAAATGGCGAATGCAGGATTGGGTGAAACATCCGGTCTGACCATGGTGCAGGCTCTGAATCTGCTTGTATCGGATGTTGAGACGGCCGTCAAGGCAAAGGGAGCGAATGTTATTAATTCGTTCTATACCTCTGAGCTTGATTCGGCTCTGCAGCGCCGCTATAGAGCCGCCGTAAGCGAACTGAAAGCAGACGGATTTGCTCCGATATTCGATAATCTTACCGACCAAACCGACATTGCTGAGCTAATCGGCAAAATCTCAGCCGTATCTGATATAAGCAAAATCACACCCGTATTTACGGGACACGCCCGTGACCAAGAGCTAAAGCAAGCCCTTGAAGGAATGGGAGTCAAGACGAGCATACAGCAATAGGAGCGATGATATGAGCAATTTAGCGTATGATTATGAGAGATGGGAAGAAAAGCTGGATGGGAAGATTGTGTTGATGTCGCCCCGTGCAACGGTCAATCACAATCGGGTAGGGCGCAATATATCTTTTATATTTGAGCGGTTTCTGCGAGGTAAAACCTGCGAAATGTTTAACGACACCGATGTATATTTAACCCCGGAAGATACCGTAGTCCCCGATGTTATGATAGTCTGTTCCAAGGATATTATCAAAGACGACGGTATTCACGGATCTCCCGATTTGATTGTTGAGATACTCTCTCCAGGTACCGCACACAAGGACAGAGGATACAAGATGAAACTGTATCAAATGTGCGGGGTTAAAGAATACTGGATAGTTGATGTAAACAACCGCAGTATTGAGGTATATCTGTTAAAAGACGATGGATTCAAACTGGATTTTGTATATACAATCTTCCCCGATTATCAATTAAATAAAATGACAGACGAGGAAAAAGAAAGCATTGTCTGCGAATTTAAAACATCGCTTTTCGATGATATGATAATAAAGATTGATGAGGTCTTTAAGGGTGTAGGCAGTTAAGATTACCATGCGAAAATATATACATGAAAGGGATTTTTATATGAGTATTGAAATGAAACTATACAATGAGTGGCTGGAGAATGCCGCTGAGGATGCCGATTTGAGAGCCGAGCTGACCGAGTGTCAAGGAAACAATGAGCAGATTCGTGACAGATTTTACAGGGAACTGGAGTTTGGCACGGGGGGAATAAGAGGCGTTATCGGAGCGGGTACCAATAGGATGAACATATACACCGTCCGCAAGGCAACTGCGGGTCTGTGTGACTATCTCTTAGAAACAAACCCCGATTCAAGCGTGGCTATAGGATATGACAGCCGCATAAAATCAGAGCTGTTTGCCCGTGAAGCCGCAAGAGTTCTGGCGGCAAAGGGAATCCGAGTGCATCTTTATCCCGAATTAATGCCGACACCATGCCTCTCTTTCGCTGTTCGTTACCTAAAATGCGATGCGGGTATCATGGTAACGGCAAGCCACAATCCCGCTAAATACAACGGCTACAAGTGTTACGGAAGCGATGGATGCCAGATGACCGATCTTTCGGCCGGAATGGTTCTCGATAAAATAGGCAGGTTAGATATGTTCAGCGTTAAGGCGGCGGATTTTGACACGGCTCTCTCGAGCGGCATGATACGATATATCGGTGACGATGTTGTATCCGCATATAAAAAAGAGGTCAAGTCACAGTCTATATACCCCGATGCTATCTCAAACAGCGGACTTAAACTGGTCTTTACCCCTCTCAATGGAACGGGAAACAAGCCCGTCCGTGAGGTTCTTGCCGAGATGGGAGCCAAAAATGTTACGGTAGTCAAGGAGCAGGAACATCCCGATGGAAACTTCCCGACCTGCCCCTTCCCCAATCCTGAAATCAAGGAAGCACTAAGATTGGGTCTCGAGCAATCGGCCGCAATAGGAGCGGATCTGCTGCTTGCCACAGACCCCGATTGCGACCGTGTCGGAATAGCCGTCAAGGACGGCGATGAGTACAGTCTGCTTTCGGGTAACGAAGTCGGCGCTTTGCTGATCGATTATATCTGTTCGCAGAGAGTGAAGAACGGTACCATGCCTAAGGATCCGATAGCGGTAAAGACCATAGTCTCTACCAACCTTGCGGCGGCAATAGCTGAAAAATACGGTGTTCGTATGATAAATGTTCTTACCGGATTCAAGTATATCGGAGAGCAGATAAAACTACTCGAAGAGCAGGGCCGGGAAGACCGGTATATCTTTGGGTTTGAGGAAAGTTACGGCTATCTAAAGGGTACCTATGCGCGTGACAAGGATGCGGTTGTATCGGCTATGATGATAACCGAAATGGCGTGTTTTTACCACGCTCAGGGCAAGAGCCTTATAGATGTCATGGATTCGCTCTATGATCAATACGGTTATTTCCTGCACACCCAGAGCAGTTTTCAGTGTGAGGGTGAAAGCGGAATGCAGAAGATGAAGGAGATTATGCTGGGTCTGCAAAACAATCCGCCCTCTGCTATAGGAGGATACAGGGTCCTGAAGATGGCCGATTATAAAGAAAGCAGATTGACCGACATTGCAAGCGGTCAGGTTACCGTGATAGATCTGCCCAAATCGGATGTTATCGTATACAGTCTTGAGGGAGAATCGGAGGTTGTTATAAGACCGTCCGGAACCGAGCCTAAGATAAAGGCATACTACACCGCAATCTCCGATACCAAAACAGGAGCAGAAGAGGTCTTTGAAAAAATCAGGGATGATTTTACAAAGGTGTTAGGATTATAAAATGATAAAGGAAATAACAGCAGAAGAATTTGCAGGTGGAGTTAAAAACCCCTATTTTGACAAATTAATGACCAAAATAGAAGTCGCCTTGAGAAAAGAGGATTATTCCGTTTTTTGTGAAGTAGGAGAAATGAATGGAGTTTCGGCAGAAATGATTATGCGTAATTGTTTAGCTGATTGGGCTCAAAAATTACAAGAACATGATTGAAAACCTAAAAAGCATAGGGAGAGGTTGTTGAAGTGTCCAACCAATTAAACATCGGAATATTACGGCAGCTATGCAATTCAGGGCAGATCAAATGGACTGCACATATTCTTGAAAGAATGCAGGAACGAGATATACACCCCTCTGATGTGATAAATTGCATTCAGAGCGGTGAGATCATCGAGCAATATCCCAACGCATTTCCGTATCCTGCGTGTTTAATCCTCGGCACAAAGACAAACAACATCTATATTCATGTTGTTGCGGGATATGGCGACGGATTTGTTTGGATAGTAACGGCATATGAACCTGAAGAAAACGAGTGGGCAAACGGTTTCAAGCACAGAAAGGGGTAGGATATGAACTGTTTTTATTGCAAAGGAACACTCAAGAATAGTATTACAACCCATGTAATTAAATTAAAATCATGTATTCTTATAATTAAAAATGTACCCTGTACCGAGTGTTCGCAGTGCGGGATGACTTTTTTCGACAACGATACAGCTTTACAAATCGAACAAATCACTAAGGATATGAAAACAGCTTTTACCGAAATTGCTGTTGTAAATTACCCTGCGGCCTAAAAACTATTATGCAAGAAGGTGATTCTTATAACATGAGCAGGAGACGGATGGCGCTGATGATGGCGCTTGTTATTGCGGCTGCGAATATCATTGCGGGCTGTTTAGAGGTGCCGAAATCGGACCCTCAAATCAGCTCTGTTGTGTCATATCGTGACATACCCGGCATTACGGCGGCAGAGACAGCCGAGATAGCATCACTCAAAGAATCGAGGCGGAGCCTTTCCTTTGCCGCTCTTGCCTCTGATGAGATATTCGCATTGTCCGATGGCCGACTGTCGGGATTTTCGGTACTGCTCTGTGAGTTTCTCTCAGAGCTTTTTGAGATTCCCTTTATACCTGAGATAAACACATGGGACTATATCAAGAGCGGGCTTGATAACAAAACCATCGATTTTACCGGAGAAATGACACCGACGCCCGAGAGGATGGCGGTCTATCACATGACCCATCCCATCACTGCACGATCGCTCGGAATAATCACAAGGCGGGATTTTCCCGATATAGTATCCGAATATGAACTCAACGGAATGAAGATAGGGGTTTATGAAAACACCATAACGGCCGAATCCATCCTGAACATATACCATGATCTGCAGATCGAGATAATAGATATGATAAACAGCGATGACGCCAACCAAAAACTGCAATCAGGCGTTATAGACGCATATGTCGTTGAGGCTGATGACACCAATGACCCCAATACAAAATATCAGCCGCTCTTCCCGCTTGTATATACCCCCGTTTCTTTAACCACCGCCAATGACCAATTGCAGGTTATCATATCGGTGCTGGATAAATACATCACCGCAGGAGGAACCGACCGACTGCACGAACTGCACAGAGAGGGCGGCAATCTGCACAGACGGAATCTGCTGAGCAGGTCTTTTACAGATGAGGAGAGAGCCTATATAGATTCTCTCAAGGGCAGCAAAGTACCCATCGTGATGGGTACCGATACCTATCCGGTGAGTTTTTATAACGACAAAGAAAAAGAATTTCAGGGCATATCCATGGATGTCTTTAACCGAATAAGCAGTCTTACGGGTATAGAGTTTGAGGTTATCAACAGCACCGAGCATTCGTGGGGGGGTATACTGGATCTGTTACAGTCGGGTCAGGCCGCCATGATCTCCGATCTGATAAAGACCGAGGAACGCAAGGAGCATTTTATATGGTCAGAGACCCCTTTTTACAGCACGCCATATATGTTTATATCTAAAACAAATTTTCAGAATCTTGAGTTGTATCAGATAGAACAGTCGGTAGTCGGGGTTGTCGAGTGGTGCGCTACCCGTGATCTGTATGACCAGTGGTTCCCGAGCAATACCAAAACAAAACTCTATTCCTCTCAGGATGATGCGCTGGACGCTCTTGAGAGCGGCGAGATAGACCTCTTCTTCAATCTTGGGTATATACTTCTCTATCAGAGGAGTTACCGAGAGAGGCATGACTACAAAGCCAACTATACCTTCCCTGTTATGAGTGATATATTTTTCGGATTCAACAAGAACCAAGAGATTCTGCGTTCTGTCATAGACAAGTCGATGCCGCATACGGATATGGAGGCAATCGCCCGTGATTGGTCCAACCGTATCTATGATTACTCAATAGCTCTTGCCCGTCAGCAATCGACATATATGGTACTATTTATCATCACTCTGTTGGTTGTTATCGCAATTATAACCCTGCTTGCGGCTAATATAGAACGCAAAAAGCGGATCATAGCAAGACAGACCAACGGTCTGCAGGAGGCGTTTGACCAGGTGACTGCCGTCAATGCCAACATGACGGTTGTGTTAAACACCATGCCTGTGGGTATAAGAATAGTCAGTCAGGAAGACGGCAGTCTGATCTATGCCAACAAGGCATCTATGGATATATTCGGCTGTGAGGATTTTGAGAGGGATGTAGCGGGCAAGACCGCCTTTGATTTCATGCCTGAGATTCAGCCCAACGGCAGGACGACGGCCGATATGGCGGCGGAGTTTTTCGCTAACAATTTTACTACTATGGATTTTGAGTGCTTTAAGCTGGACGGAGAAACATTTACTGCGCGTATAACATCCTGCAATGTTGACTATATGGATAAACTATCATCCCTTGCTATAATAGAGGATATAACGGCGAGAAAGCAGATGGAGGAGTCGCTGCAAAACTCACTCTCAGAATCTCAAAGGGCGCAGGAAGCGCTCGAACTGCAGCGTAACACCCTGCGAACCATGATAGATTCGATGCCGGACTTTGTCTTTGGTAAGAATCTGGATTTTGAGTACACACTGCTCAACCAATCTGCCGCAAGGTATCTGAACGTGGACAGAGACGAGGTTATCGGCAAAACCGATGTTCACGGACTAAACTTCCCTGCTGAGATAGCCGAAATAATGGTGGAGCAGGATAAACGGATTTTCGGAGGAGAAGAAAAGTTTATAGACGAGCATTGGATACCGTCATACGATGGATCTCTGCGGTATTATGAAACGACCAAGGCTCCGATAATACAAAACGGCAAGATAATCGGACTTGTCGGAACATCGCGTGATATAACCGAAAAGACAAGGATGGAAAAGGCTCTCCAGGAAGAAACACTCAAGGCTCAGCAGGCAAGCGAGGCCAAGAGTAACTTCCTATCGGTTATGAGCCACGAAATGCGAACCCCGCTTAACGCCATTGTCGGCATGACCTCTATCGGCAAGGAGACCGACCAAATGCAGCGTAAGGATTACGCGCTCGGCAAGATAGAGGATGCGTCGGCAAGTTTGCTGGGAATAATCAACGATGTTCTTGACATGGCAAAGATCGAAGCCAACAAATTAGAGCTTTCTCCTATAGAGTTTAACCTAAAGCGTATGCTGCAAAAGGTCATATCCATCGTAAAATTCCGCATGGATGAAAAACAGCAGCGGTTTGATATGCGTATTGACGACAATGTTCCCGTCTTTATCATGGGTGACGATCAGCGGCTCTCTCAGGTTGTGACCAATCTGCTCACAAACGCCAGTAAGTTTACCCACGAGGGCGGCGAAATAAATATGCGTGTGTCTCTAGTAAAGGAAAAGAAGGACATATGCGAGTTGAGGTTTGAGATAGACGATAACGGGATCGGTATATCTCCGGAACAGCAGAAGAAGCTGTTCAGGGCGTTTTTGCAGGCCGAGAGCGGAATAAGCCGCACCTTTGGCGGCACGGGGCTGGGTCTGGCGCTCAGCAAACGTATAGTAGAACTGATGGGCGGCAAGATTTGGGTAGATTCTCAGCTGGGTAAAGGGGCAAAGTTTTTATTCACGATAAAGGCTAAGCGGATAGAGAATGTCGGTCAAACTCTCGATGCCCCAATGGCAAGCGGCAAGAATATAGCAGAAATAAAGAAACAGGGCGATTTTAGCGGGGTGCGTCTGCTGCTTGCGGAGGATATAGAAATCAACCGTGAAATCGTAATATCATTGCTCGAAAACACGGGGCTTGTCATTGACGAGGCCGACAACGGCAGGATCGCATATGAGATGATAAAGGCGGATCCGGAGCTATACAGCCTTGTGTTTATGGATATGCAGATGCCGGGGATGGACGGTCTTGAGGCAACCAAAAAGATCCGCACACTGCCTGACGAGCGTGCAAAAAAACTGCCGATCATAGCAATGACCGCAAACGTCTTTAAAGAAGACATAGAAAAATGCCTTGCCGCAGGCATGGACGATCACATCGGCAAACCGCTCGACATAGATGAAGTCATAGCGGTGCTGAAGAAATATTCGGTTTAATTAATTTATACTCAATAGAATCGTTTAGCGCCTGCAGGCTGGCGTTGATAATATCAGACGAAACGCCGATGGTGGTCCATGTGCCGGATCCATCGGTGCTTTCTATTAGCACACGCACCTTGGAGGCCGTTCCGCAGACAGAATCGAGAACACGCACCTTGTAATCGATCAGTTTCATTTCGTTTATAGCGGGGTAGAACTGCATCACAGATTTACGCAGGGCAATGTCGAGCGCATCGACAGGGCCGTTACCCTCGCCCGATGCCGTCCTGATACTGCCGCCAACCCTTATACTAACGGTAGCGGACGAACTCTTGCCATCCTGCGGCTTTGACACACAGACGTTAAAATCCTCTATCTCATAATAATTTTTCACCCTGCCCAGTTCTTTTAACACGATAAGCTCAAGGCTGGCCGCCGCCGCTTCATACTGATAACCCTGATGTTCAGAATCCTTTAGCAGCGTGGTGAGACGGTCGGTTTCGGGGCTGTCCTTCTTCAGGGTAGGATCAAACTGCTGTAATGTCCGCAGAACGGCCGTTCTGCCCGACACCTCGCTCAGCAGTATTCCTCGCTTGTTTCCCACAGACTCAGGCGTGATATGCTCGAACGAAGCGGGGTTTTTGTCAACGGCGTCAACGTGCATACCGCCCTTGTGGGCAAAGGCGTTCTTGCCGACATATGAGAGATTGTTGGGCAGTGTGATGTTGGCGCATTCGGCTATGTATCGTGCCGTCCCTGTCATCAGGCTCATGTTGTCATGGGGAATACAGAGGAATCCCCGCTTTAACTGGAGCGACGGTATAACCGATGAGAGGTTGGCGTTGCCGCACCTTTCCCCAAATCCGATAAAGGTGCCCTGCACCTGAACGGCCCCTGCCTTTACCGCCATAATGCTGTTGGCGGCGGCACACTCGGTGTCGTTGTGACAGTGTATGCCTATCTCGGTATCATATCTGCCGCATACAAATTTGGTTATGTCATAGATCTCGTCGGGGAAGGATCCGCCCGCCGTATCGCAGAGGACAATGCTGTCGGCACCTGCTTTTATGGCGGCCTCGATCGATGCAAGCGCATAGTCTTTGTCGGCCTTATACCCGTCAAAAAAATGCTCAGCATCAAATATGACCTCCTTGCCGCATTCTTTAAAGAATGTGACCGTATCCGAGATCATATTGAGATTTTCCCGCAAACTTGTCATAAGTATATCGGTAACCTGCAGATTCCAGCTCTTGCCGAATATGCAGACGGCATCGGTACCCGCAGCGGCAAGCGCGGCGATGTTTTTGTCGTCCGATACTCGCACCCCCGGCTTTCTTGTAGCGCCGAATGCCGCAAGACGAGCATTTTGCAAACCCAGTTCTCCCCGCCGGCCAAAGAACTCTATGTCCTTGGGGTTTGATCCGGGATTACCGGCCTCTATATAATCCACACCTATTTTGTCAAGCATCCGTGCTATACTCAGCTTGTCCTCCACACTAAAGGAAATATCACCCGCCTGAGCTCCGTCTCTAAGCGTGCTGTCGTATATTTTTATCCTACGCATATCCACTCTCCTCGGTTTTCAGTGTAACATATTATAGAAAAAAACACAAGACAGCGGGGAATGTTTTTCTCCACCCCAGCCAATTTGCATAAAAACCTTTACAATTACAAAAAAATGTGTATAATAGTTAAATATGCAGTAATAAATATGAGGATGTTTGCAGATGGAGCAGATAATAAATCTTGAGCGAATAGAGACGACATTGGCGATATTCGGTAGCTTTGATGAAAACATGAAGATGCTGGAGAAGCATTTCTCTGTCTCTATTGTGCTACGGGGGAGTGACCTGAAGATAGACGGAGATACCGAGGATGTATTAAAGGCCAAAAAAGCAATAGAGGGAATCATAACACTACAGAGCAGCGGAGAAACATTGACCGAGCAGAATATACGGTATGTCATATCGCTTGTGGAGGATGGCAACGAGGATAAAATATCGGGGCTTTCGTCCGACTGTATATGTATAACCGCAAAAGGCAAGCCGATAAAGCCGAAAACCCTTGGTCAAAAAAAATACACAAGCGATATAGCCAAAAACACTATAACGCTTGTTACGGGTCCGGCAGGAACGGGCAAAACCTATCTTGCCGTAGCTATGGCGGTGAGGGCCTTCCGCGCTAACGAGGTCAATCGGATTATACTCACCCGTCCCGCTGTAGAGGCGGGGGAGAAGCTGGGATTTCTGCCCGGAGACCTGCAGCACAAGGTAGACCCCTATCTGCGGCCGCTATACGATGCCCTGTTCGAGATGTTCGGCGGGGAAAACTTTTTAAAACATCAGGAGCGGGGTATTATAGAGGTGGCTCCGCTTGCATATATGAGAGGACGAACCCTCGATGACAGCTTTATTATTCTCGATGAAGCGCAGAACACCACCTCAGAGCAGATGAAGATGTTTTTAACAAGGCTTGGATTCGGCTCTAAGGCGGTCATAGCCGGAGATATAACCCAGATAGACCTGACCGATAAAAAATCAGGGCTGATAGAGGCCGTGAGAATACTCAAAAACATTGACGATATAGCCGTTGCACAGCTTGCCCGAAAGGATGTTGTAAGACACAGGCTGGTGCAGGACATCGTAAAAGCATATGAAGATTATTATGAGGGGGACAAGAGAAGATGATTAATTCAAAGGTAGTAATATCCGACAGGCAGACAGCCGTAAAGATACCTTCGGGTACAAGACTGTTTGTCAGAAAATGCTGCAACGCCGTATTAAAGGAAGAGAGCTATCAGCACAGGGCGGAGGTGAGCGTATCCTTTATCGACGACAAGGATATGCGAAAGCTGAATTTTTCTTTTAGAGGCATAGACGAAACGACCGATGTGCTTTCTTTCCCTATGATAACCGATGGGGAACACGATCTCAATGTCGAGACGGGTGCAAGGATTCTCGGAGATATAGTTATCTCGATCGAGAGAGCGGTATCCCAGGCCGACCTATACGGACATTCGCTTATGCGGGAAGTGGGATTCCTCACCGTTCACTCTATGTATCATCTTTTGGGATATGACCACAAAGAAAACACCACCGAGGCGGCCATAATGAGAGAAAAAGAAGAAGCTATACTTACAGAGCTTGGGTACGGCGCCGGAGCGAGCATAATTAACCGCAATGACTAATAAAGACAGACTTAAAAGTCTTGTAAAAAGCTTTAGATACGCCTTTCGTGGGTTGTCATACTGTATAAAAACCCAGCGTAATATGCGTATACATCTGGTTGCGGCAGCGGCTGTTATGCTCTTTTCGGTCATATACGGCCTTACCGCTATTCAATATGCCATTCTGTTCCTGGGCATCTGCTTTGTTATAGTTACAGAAATGCTCAACACGGCCGTTGAGTTTGCTATAAACATACAGACCGACTCATACGATCAGCGGGCAGGCGCGGCAAAGGACATCGCTGCAGGAGCGGTGCTTGTGGCTACTGCGGCAGCGGTGGTAACGGGCTTGATCCTTTTCGGAGACATCGCAAAACTCAGGGAGACCTTTTATACAATTGTCTCGACCGTATACTATATAATACCCGCTGTATTAACAGTGATATTCGGGCTGCTGTTTATATTCAAGGGAATTTCGATGTTCGAGAGAAAAAGCAGATCCGATAAAAAGGTAGAAAAGGAAAAGGTAAAGATATACAGACCTAAGTATAAGTGAACCCTGTAGGGTATGCACCCCTGTGCATACCGTGGTACAAAAATTCCGCATGACCAAGGGGCGGTACGCACGGGGGTGCGTACCCTACCAAGACCGCTATACCCTGCATTATGAATTTACTCTTTACCCTTGAATAGGTTGGCAAGTTCGGATGCCTTGCCTATGTCGCCCTCTATTTTAAGTTTGCCGGTTGTGAAGGCAACAACCGAGTTGAGTTTTTTGTTTATGAGCTTGATAAAATTAGCCGAGCTGATGATGAGATTGGCCTGCCTGTCGTTGTATGCAAACGGCTCTACCGATAGTTTGCCGTTTTTGATCTCGACATAGAAGACCTCATCCAAGTCTTTGAGCGTAACCTGAACGGCGAGAAATCCGCCGTAATCTCCGGCATTGAAGGATGCCGTTTTTTCTTTTACCTGGCCTATAATTTCTTGTAAATTCATTTTAAAAATACCCGCTTTCATTTTTGATAACACAAGTATAACACGGATATGTAAAAATTTGCAAGAAAAATTTTAATATTTAATAAAATAGGGAAAAACACCCGCCGCTGCGGCGGCACCAAGAGAAGACCACCCCGCCGCTGCGGCGGCACCCCCCCCCAGAGGGGGATAGGGGGTTGGCTACTATAATTTTCAATTTCC
>Ga0099364_10002351_pt1 | contig 30309 bp, 28 predicted proteins | sample TergutTh196P3_FD_73070 | JGI IMG/M metagenome (GOLD analysis project Ga0099364, IMG submission 73070) | Microcerotermes parvus P3 segment gut microbial communities from Pointe-Noire, Republic of the Congo - Th196 P3 | ecosystem: Host-associated > Arthropoda: Insects > Digestive system > Gut ...
GTAAATCCGTAAATTGTAAATAAAAAAGACGCTTCCGAGCTCGAACCGAAGTTCTTGCTCGAAAGCGTCTTTTTTTTCCGCCTCTCTTGCGAGAGAAAAATAGTATGATATATTACGCGCGCGCGCGATATAATTAAGGTGAGGAGAGGAAAGCTCTCTCTCTCTCTCTCTCTCTTAGCAAAATATGCGAGATTACCAAATTATTTGTGTTAAAAATACGGCGCATAAATTAAATTTACAATGTAGGGGCGTAATATGTTACGCCCTGTTTTGTTTTTGTATTTAGGGCGTAATACAGTTCGACAAGCTCACTGTGGCATATTACGCCCCTACGGTTTTTGTCGTTGCAAAGATAAATGATTTTTTTGAAAATGAAAACTTGATTTCCGGATTCGTTAAATCACTGGTTTTTGAAACCTGTTAGGTTGTTTAGGCAGAGTTGTGTAGTTCCACTTTTTATTATAATTTTTGCAACATCGTAAGTTTTCATAAATAGCTTCCGTGATTTAGAAAAATCTTTTGTAAATTTGCAGCAAAATAAACAAAAACGACAGCCTGTTGATTATGAGCGAAATAGAATTAATACTACCGTTGAGCAACCCTGTTTTGATATTTGGATTGATACTTCTTATCATTCTTTTTGCTCCAGTTATCCTCAATAAAATAAAAATCCCCCCTCTTATCGGACTAATTATTGCAGGCGCATTCTTCGGTCCGCATGGTTTTAACATATTGCCTCACGATGCCAGCATCGAACTTTTTGGAAAGGTGGGCTTACTTTATATTATGTTTTTGGCAGGTCTGGAAATGGATGTGAACGATTTCAAGAAAAATGCCGGACAAAGCTTTGCATTCGGCATGTACACATTTGCCGTACCGATGATACTCGGCACAGCGGTCGGTTTTTATCTTTTAAAATTCAGTTTGATAAGTTCTATTTTGTTAGCCAGTATGTTTGCTTCACATACTCTGCTTACTTATCCGATAATCAGCAAGTTAGGCATTGCCAAAAACAGAGCGGTAAATGTGGCTGTAGGCGGCACGCTGATAACCGACACATTAGCCCTTTTAATACTGGCTGTGATTGCCGGCATGACCAAAGGCAAGATAGATAATGAATTTTGGATACGCTTGAGTATATCTGTCGTGCTGTTTGCAGCATTCGTAATATTTACTTATCAACCGTTGACGCGCTGGTTTTTCAAGAAGCACAACGACAGCATTTTGCAGTTCATTTTTGTGTTGTCGCTGGTGTTTATAGCCGCTTATTTGGCAGAAGTTGCCGGTGTTGAGGGAATTATAGGTGCGTTTTTGGCAGGGATTGTGTTAAACCGCCTTGTGCCTCGCACTTCAGCATTGATGAACAGGTTGGAGTTTGTGGGAAATGCGCTTTTTATCCCGTTTTTCCTTATCGGAGTGGGAATGCTGGTCGATGTTCACATATTTTTTAAAGGATGGGAAACCATAATAGTGGCGACAGCCATGGTGTTGACGGCGCTTGTCTCAAAATTTATTGCCGCTTGGTTCACTCAAAAAACATTCCGTTTTAATGTGGACGAGCGCCGGATGATATTCGGATTGAGCAATTCGCAGGCGGCGGCAACTCTCGTAGCAGTGTTGGTGGGCTACAATATTATACTGACACCCGAACAAATAGTCGGTTTGCATTTGGAAGGATTTTTATATCCCGGCAGGTTATTAAGCGAAAGCGTACTGAATGGCGCAATTTTAATGATATTTGTAACCTGTACGGTTTCGTCTTTTGTTACCCAGCGCGGAGCGCAAAATATTGCGCTTGCCGAAACCGTTGATGCAGATGAAGACGGCAGTAATGATGAAAAAATATTAATAGCGGTAAATAACGTCGAAACAACCGAAGAATTGGTAAATTTGTGCGTTACCGTAAAATCGAAAAAGAACAGGCGGAATTTATATGCCCTCAACATAATTAATTCGGAAACACAAGGCATCAGCGACGAGAAAAGCGCAAAGAAAATATTAGACAAAGCAGCTTCCATTGCATCGGGAACCGATAACTATCTGCACGAATTAATTCGTTACGACAGCGACATTGCAGGCGGAATAACCGGCGTACTGAAAGAACAAAAAATTACCGATTTGATACTTGGTTTGCATCAATCCAAAGGTATATCCGATACGTTTTTGGGAACTCTTACCGAAGGCATACTTGCTAAAAACAATGTTACAACACTGATTTATAAGCCTACACAACCACTTTCTACAATCAAACGGCATATTGTGGTTATTCCTGACAAGGCTGAAAAAGAATGCGGATTTCCGTTTTGGGCGCTTCGCGTGTGGAATTTAGCTCGAAACACAGGCGCAAAAATGATTTTTTACGGCACAGAACAAATTATATCTTATCTTCGCGATTTGAACAAGCGTCATACGATAAATGCAGAGTTTAACCTGTTCGACGACTGGAACGATTTTCTTGTGCTGGCGAGAGATGTAAAATTAGATGATAACATGATGATTGTGATGAGTAAAAAAGGATATGCCTCTTATCACAACAACATGACGTATATTCCAAGCTATTTGAATAAATATTTTAAATCGAATAGTTTCGTCATTATTTATCCCATGCAGGAAATAGAAATCGAACAGGTTGATTTAAAAAATCCTTCTTACAATCTTTTACGCCATCGCTTGTCAAAATTAGACGATATAGGCAAAAGCCTTTCAAAAGTATTTAAAAAGAAATGAAAAAAATAATTACAACCGACAACGCGCCGGCTGCCATCGGACCTTACAGCCAGGCAGTAGAATGCAACGGCACGCTATATATTTCGGGACAAATACCGTTAAATCCAACTACGGGAAAATTAGTTGAAGGCGGCATAAGCGCACAGACTGAACAGGTTTTCGGTAATATTTCTGCTATTTTGCAGGCGGCAGGCTACGATTTCGGCGATGTGGTAAAAACAACTGTGTTTATTGCCGATATGGCTTTGTTTGCCGAAATGAACGAAGTGTATAAAAAATACTACACTTCCAACTGCCCAGCCCGCTCTACAATTGCGGTAAAGGCGCTTCCGCTCGGCGCATTAGTAGAGATTGAAACGGTTGCAATTTCCTTTAAAGCATAAAAAACGATGCCCATTGGTCAAATTGTTCGAGCGGTTTTTGTCCATGATTAGACAGGTTTGCACGTATTTTTTCTATCGGTAATTCTTCGTATAACTGTGTTTTGGAATAAAATTTATCGGCAAAGCAAATGATTTTTTCTTCCCATGTTTGGGGTTGAAAATCGCAATGAGGCAGCGGCAAGTTGTTGTTTTGTATGTCTTCGAGTGAAATTCCCGCGCCTGTGTGCCGCTCGCAAACAAGGGCGTGTTTGGGTAAATTTTCTGCCCGCAACAACTCGGCGCCCAAATAGCCGTGTTCAATATAATTGTGCGTTCCGAAACAATGAATTGACGGCGCATTTGTCAGAAAAATGCCAATGTCGTGAAGCATCGCCGCCTCTTGTACAAATTTTTTATCTATATCAAGTTGTATATTTTCAATGATTTGAAACGCTTTTTGAGCAACGGAAATGCTATGCGAAATCAGAATTTCGTACAACGGCGTATTTTTTTGATAATATTTTTCGATAATTTCGAGAGGTCTCATTTTCTTTTCTTCTCTTTCTTAACGGACAAATTGTGTTCCATTCCATACGAAAACGATTTTTTTCGTTAACAGATAAGGCTCTAACCGGGCAAATGCTTCTTCGCTTATGTTTTTATCTATTAATAATTCGACTTCGATATTTGTGCCGGTTTTTGAAAACGAGTAGTGGAAAAAAACAATGTCGAATGCCGCTGCAATTTCTTCTGTCGTTTTGTTGTCATCAAGTATTTTTTTTGTGTCCAAAAAATCGGTCAGATTGACATCGGGAAAGAATATATTTTTTACATGCTGCCATTTTTGATTGAAAAAAGCGAGCTGCGAATCACACAACGGAGTGCAGGTAACAATGTTTATACCCGCGATTTGCTCGCCGTTGTTTAAAGTCCAAATTTTCATTTCGACCGTGCTTATTTTGGTATTGCGGACGAGTAAATACTCATTCGTGCCATCTAATTGGAGTATGTACGACTTGCCGCCGAAGCGGTTTTTAACGCCTGTTGTATCGTTTCGATTGTGAGATTTGAGCAATTCGCTTCGTTGCTCTGCCGTTTGAAACAGATAATATTCCTCCGGCATATTTACAAACACATATTCGATAACACTGGCGCTAACGAGATGGCTCATCGAAAAAAAAGCCATGAGAATAATTAATTTTAGATTTACGATTTTAGATTTACGATTTATCATTTTTTATAATCATTAATTATCAGACAATTGTATGTATTCTACGCAAATGTTCTATAAAATAAGTATTTTTAGACATTTGAAAATATAAAAACAAAGAACAAATCTGACGAAAAAGCAATTCAAGCCCTTTATATCAAAGGCAAGAAATGGATTGTCCAAAGTTTATGATTTAATGCGAATGTTTTTTATTCGATACACTAATGTTGCACGCGAAGGAATTTTATTTTTGTCGCCCATCAATCCATAAGCCAAATGAGAAGGCACAACTGCCACAGCTTCAACGCCTTCCGATAAATTCAATAAAATATTATCAAAGCCGTTTTCAACTTCCCGTTTTCCGACTTTAACAATTTTGGGTTTTGTACTGTAATCGTAACAAAGTTTTCCGTCTAACAATTCTATCGAATAAAAAATTTCTACCGATGTGCCTTTTTTGATGGTTGTATTATTTCCTTTTTTGATGATGCCTACCCAAGAACCTAAACTGTCTTGCCTGAAATTTATTTCCTGTTCTGCTACAAATTCCTGAATTTCTTCTATCTCGATTTCATGCAACAGTTTGTTGAGTTCTATCAATTGCAAAGCTTGAATATCAAATTCTTGCGCTTTGTTTGAAGGCAATTGCGGATTTTTCTTGCAGCCGGCAAACAGCAACAAAACTAAAAAAAATATTATGAATAGTTTTTTTTGCATGATTTTAATTTACTTTTGATATTGTTTTTTTATTTGCTCAAATCGTTTTTCATTTTTACAATGGTTTGTAATAGAGAAGGAACATCGTTTTTAAGTGTCTCGAAAACGACATCAGCATCTATTTCAAAATAATGATGTGCTATCACGTCTCTCATTTTCATTGCTTCTCTCCAATTAATATCAGGATATAATAAAAATAATTGTTTGTCTGTGCGTTTATCAATACTTTTCAATTCTTCTCCAACTGAAAAAATTTTCATACAAACAGCGTTTAATAAAATTATGCCCGAAGGAGAAATTGCGAAATCGTCTGCCGAAGCAATATTTGCAGTCCATTCCAAAACATCATTTAACGAATGTTCGATATTGTCTATAAATTCTAATATCAATGATTTGTCATACATAAATTACTTCTTTTTCTATCCGTTGTTTAAAACGTTGGTTCATATTTTTGTGCATTCTTACCACATCAACAGGAACTCCTAATAACTCCTCCAATGAAATATAAAGTCCAGATAATGAAAACAATCCCATAGACGGCGCCTCAATGCAAATATCTACATCGGAATTTTCTGTCCGTTCATTGCGGGCTGCCGAACCAAAAATACCCATGCGCGTTATACCATATTTATCTGCATATTCGTATTTATGCTTGCGTAATAAATTAAGGAATATCTCACATTGCCTGTTTCGTTTCATACATAATTTGTTTGTTAAAGGTCATAATGAAAATATTTTTTTATCTGATATTCGCTACACTCATAATATCGGCAAAAACGCCCGCCGCCGTTACGCCTGCGCCTGCGCCGTAGCCTTTTATTATCATCGGATATTCATGATAACGCTCTGTTGTGAGCATTATTATATTGTTGCTGCCTTCCAAATCGAAAAATGGGTGGTGGCTGTCCACTTCCTGCAAGCCTACGCTGCATGCACTTTTTTCCATTTTTGCCACAAAACGGTATTTTTTTCCCTCTTTTTCGAGACGTTGACGGTCGGTTTCAAACTGCGCATCAAGTTCGCCGATTGTGTCCCAAAAATCGGATAACGAGCCTTCAAAATATTTGTTGGGCACAAAAAGATTTTTCGCCACATCGTCCTGCTCAAGTTTGTAACCTGCTTCCCGCGCAAGAATTACCAACTTGCGAATTACATCTTTTCCGCTCAAATCAATGCGCGGGTCGGGTTCGGCATAACCGGCTTCTTTTGCCATTACAATTGTCTTGCTCAACGGAATTTCTTCGCTCAAGGTATTGAAAATATAGTTGAGCGTTCCGGAAAGCACTGCCTCGATTTTCAGTATTTTATCGCCCGAATTGATTAAATTATTTATCGTGTTCATAATAGGCAATCCGGCGCCTACATTGGTTTCAAATAAAAATTTAACGCCTTTTTTTCGGGCTGTGTGTTTCAATTTTGCGTAATTTTCGTAGTCCGACGAAGCCGCTATTTTGTTTGCCGCAACTACCGAAATATTATTCGATAAAAAATCTTCGTACAATGCCGCTATTTCAAAACTTCCGGTGCAATCGACAAATACCGAGTTGAAAATATTCATTTCCAAGACTTCTTTTTTCAGCAGTTCGGGCGTCGTTGCCTGTCCTTTTGCGCGAAGTTGCTCTTTGTATGCGGACAAATCAATTCCTTCGGCATCGAATATTGCATTGTCAATATCGGCGATACCGACCACATTTAACTTAAAGCGGTTTTGTTTCAGTAACTTGTCTTGCTGTTGGCGTATTTGCTTCAACAAGTCGCCGCCCACTGTGCCAATGCCTGTAAGGAAAACGTTAAGTACTTGATAATCGGACAAGAAAAACGCTTCGTGAACCACATTCAATGTTTTATTCAACGATTTTGCATCGACCACAAACGAGATATTTGTTTCCGATGCACCCTGCGCAATTGCCATTACGTTGATGCCGTTTCTGCCGAGTGTGCCGAACAATTTTCCCGAAATACCGGAAATATGTTTCATATTATCGCCCACAATAGCAACGGTTGCCAAGTTTTTTTCGGATTTTATGCGATTGATTTCGCCCAAACGCAATTCTTCGGCAAATTCTTTGTTGAGAACCTCCACTGCCAAATCGGCTTCGGCGTTTTTAACACCAACTGTAATAGTGTTTTCCGATGCCGCCTGCGAAATAAGAAATACATTGATGCCCACTTCTGCCAATGCCCCAAACAATCGCCGGCTGACGCCAATCACGCCCACCATACCCATGCCCTGCATGGTTACCAATGCGGTATCATTAATGGACGAAATGCCTTTTATAATACGGTTTTTATCAGTTTCGTACTCGCGTGAAATAAGCGTTCCCTGCGCTTGCGGATTGGCGGTATTTTTAATTACAATCGGGATATTTTTGTGATAAACAGGGAATATCGTAGGCGGATAAATCACTTTTGCACCGAAATTGCACAACTCCATCGCCTCTACATAACTCAACTTATCAATCACATAAGCGTTGCTGATGACACGTGGGTCGGCGGTCATAAAACCATCTACGTCTGTCCAAATTTCGAGTTGCGAGGCTTGAAGCGCAGCCGCAATAATTGCCGCTGTATAGTCCGAACCTCCGCGTCCGAGATTTGTGATTTTTCCGGTCAATTTATCAGTTGAAATAAAACCGCTGCACACGGCAATTTTATCATTTCCTGCAAATTCTTTTATTATCAAATTGTTAGTCGCGGTAAAATCTACTGCGTGTTTGCCAAATTGTTCGTTCGTTTTAACAAAATCGAGCGCATTGCGAAATACTGCGCCATCAATACAACCGGCAACAATGGGCGCCGACATACGTTCGCCAAAACTTACGATGGTTTCGGTGGGCGGATTTTTCACATTCTCTATTGCTTGAATTTCTTTTGTCAAACCGGCAACAAGGTTTGCGATTTCGCTTTTTATGGACGATTGAAACGCAGGCGCAACGACTTCTTTTATCAAATCGTAGTGGCGTTGTTCAATGGCTGTTATTTCCTGCAAACAGGTTTTATCGCCTTCCGAAGCCATTTTTACGATGCTCAGCAACTTGTCGGTAACGCCGCCCAAAGCCGATACAACTACAATAACCGGTTCGTTTTGTGCCTCGACTATCTCTTTTAAATTCAACATGTTTCTCGCAGAACCTACGGACGTTCCGCCGAATTTCAGTACTTTCATCAGTATAATTATTAAAAAATCAGGTGGCAAAGTTAGTATTTCTAATCGAAATTTTAATACTGTGCACAGAAACATTTGCAAGTTTCGTGAAAAATTACTTATTTTGCACCGCCTTTTGAGGTATTTTTCGGTTCAGTAGCTCAGTTGGATAGAGCAACAGCCTTCTAAGCTGTGGGTCGTGGGTTCGAATCCCGCCTGAATCACAAAATAATATAAGTGTCTGATAAATAAGATTTCACGAGCGTTATAGAATAAGGAAACTAAAAAAATCGGCACAAAAACGACACAATTTTTTTTGAGATGTTTTTTCGGCAGGAAAAATACCTCAAAAAAAGAAATACCCATAAGTCAAAATTCTCCACAACCGGAACGCGCATATATGCCTGTTGCACAAAAAAAAACACCAAATAAAAACTTTTTACGTTTTTTATTTGGTGTTTTAAAATGATAGTATTATTTTTGTGGTGTAATGCTGGTCATACAGGGCAGACCATTAAATTAGATTGGCGATGATATTTTCAATCTTTGCATTTGGAAAAGAGTTGGTACGGTAAGTGTTCGTGCTGTGAAAGGTAATACGAGTTACGTTAATTATCTACCTCATAGAACCGGTAACGTGTTTACCGGTTTTTAAATGCCTTTTTGCGAAGGTCAAACGCAGTAATAATAAATGTTTTTTTAAATTTACTGCCATCTTTATAAGCAACCTTTGACGTCCATTTTTAGAATTGCAGACAGTCGCAAAGGAAATTTATATCTTCGTTCCAAAATTCTTCCTTATAGCTGTTAGGGCAAATTTCGTAGCCGAAGAGCCTTTATTAGTCTAAAATTTTCACTACTTTTGCAAAAAATCCAAAATCCCATGAACATCTTAATCATCAACGGACCGAACTTGAATTTGCTGGGCAAACGAGAGCCCGATATTTATGGAAATCTTTCGTTTGAAGAGTATTTCGAAAAACTCAAAAAAGACTATCCCGCTTATAATTTATCGTATTTTCAATCCAACCACGAAGGCGAATTAGTAGATAAATTGCACGAGTTTGGATTTAACAGCGATGGGATAATATTAAATGCCGGAGCATACACGCACACGTCTATTGCGCTTGCCGATGCCGTGAAGGGAATAAAAACCCCAGTTATCGAAGTACATATTTCGAATGTTTTTGCCCGCGAAGATTTTCGCCGGCGCTCCTATCTTTCACCGGTTTGTAAAGCCTGTATTTGTGGTTTTGGATTGGATTCTTACCGCCTTGCCATCGAATCTTTTAAGAGTTAGGACAAGCGCTTTGGGCTTTCCTGAAAGCAATTGAGAATTTTGTGGTTAAGAGGTTTTGATTTTTGAGACAGTCTTTTAGGGAGGAGAGGTCAAAATTCTCACCGAACCCACAAATCGTGTCTTGTAATAAAAATTTTCGCTGTGAGTGATTACTATTCCGCGTTTTGTCGCGGCATGAATAAAGAAAAACGTGCCATTTTCGATTATATCGCTCACGATACCCACATGTCCCACACCGTTCATACGCCGGTTTTTAAAAAACACCAAATCGCCTGTTTGCAAGGGCTCGCCTGTTTGCAACTTCCGTCCATTTTGCTGCTGGTCGCCCGAAGAGCGGTTTAGTTTATATCCGAAAGATTCGAATACATAACTCGTAAAACCCGAACAATCAAACTGATGCGGTCCGGCTGCACCGTATGCGTATGGCGCATTCAAGTGGCTTTTTGCAAAACTTATCAGAGAATCTGCGGCAACTTCTTCTTGCCCGAAAGCAACGCCTGTACACAATAAAGCGTAAATTAGCGCTAAGGTTTTTTTTTGCAATAGAAACCCAATCTTGAAGTGCAACCTTTGCCTCTGGATATTTTTCGACATATTTTTTTGAGTTTTTGTTCCTCCCAGTTACCTAAAAGGCAACCCACTCATTCATTGGCAAAAATAACACTATTTTTTCAAATCATAGGCAAGTTAATTGCAAAGATATATTAAATGTTTTTGCAGCAATTTCAAAGTTCGAAAATATTTTTTCAAAAAACGTTTGTTTATAAAAAAATAATATATACATTTGCGGATATACACGTTTCTCTTTTGGAAGAAAAGACAGGAAATTTTGCCATTATGGAGACGCAACTTTATTACAGGGGATTTTGCAAAAATTGCAAAAAATAATTTTTTTTGTTTTACAAACTTTATAATTTTATACACAATTAAATCTTATAAAAAATGAAAAAAAAATGGATTTGTACCGTGTGCGGATATGTACACGAAGGGGAAAGCGCTCCCGAAGTATGTCCTCAATGCAAACAGCCAAAGGAAAAATTTAAAGAAGTAGTTGAGGACGGAAATTTAGTTTTTGCCGACGAGCACGTAATCGGCGTTGCCAAAGGCGTGGATAAAGAGATTTGGGACGGTTTGCAGGCGCATTTTATGGGCGAAGCAACCGAAGTAGGAATGTACCTTGCAATGAGCCGCCAAGCCGACCGCGAGGGTTATCCCGAAATTGCCGAAGCCTTTAAACGTTATGCGTTTGAGGAAGCCGAACACTGCGCCAGATTTGCCGAATTGATTGGTGAAATGGTGTGGGACACAAAAACCAACCTCGAAAAACGCATGTTGGCTGAACAGGGAGCATGCGCAGACAAAAAACGTATTGCCACACTTGCGAAACAACAAAATCTTGACGCTATTCACGACACCGTTCACGAAATGGCGAAAGACGAAGCACGGCACGGCAAAGGTTTCGAAGGTTTGTATAATCGGTATTTTAAAAAACAGTAGCCTAAGGCTACTGTTTTTTAAAAAATCAAATTATCAGCATCGCATCGCCATACGGACCAAAACGATAGCCCTCTTTAATTGCCATATCGTAGGTGTGCATCACTTCTTCGTAGCCTCCAAATGCAGTTACCATCATCAACAAAGTAGAGTAAGGAAGATGAAAATTGGTAATCATGCTGTTGGCAACGTTAAAATCGTAAGGCGGGAAAATGAATTTATTAGTCCAGCCGTTAAAAGGTTTAACCTTACCGTTGCTGCTCACAGCTGTTTCGAGGCAGCGCATTGCGGTTGTACCCACAGCACAAATATTGCGTTTGAGTTCAGTGGCTTTGTTTACTGCATTGCAGGCTTCTTCCGGCACACGCATTTCTTCCGAAGGCATTTTGTATTTGGTCAGGTCTTCGACATCTATGTCTTGAAAATTTCCCAAACCGGCATGAAGGGTAACATAAGCAAAATTGACGCCTTTTATTTCGAGACGTTTCATCAGTTCGCGGCTAAAATGTAAGCCTGCCGAAGGAACTACCACTGCGCCTTCGTTTTTGGCAAAAATGGTTTGATAGCGTTCGGTGTCTTCGGGTGTTATGTTGCGGTGCTTTCTGATAAAATCGGGGATAGGCGCTTCGCCCAACTCATACAGTGTTTTACGGAAATCTTCGTAAGCGCCATCGTATAAAAAACGAAGCGTGCGTCCGCGCGAAGTGGTGTTGTCAATTACTTCGGCTACCAAATCGTCGTTGCCGAAGTAAAGTTTGTTGCCAATGCGGATTTTTCGAGCGGGGTCGACTAACACGTCCCACAAACGGAATGTGGGATTCAGTTCGCGAAGCAAAAAAACTTCTATTTGCGCTCCCGTTTTTTCTTTATTTCCATACAAACGAGCCGGCGAAACTTTCGTGTCGTTAAACACAAATACATCTTTATCGCCGAAATACGAAAGAATATCGGTAAATTTTTTGTGCTCGATTTTCTTGTTTTTTTTGTGCAAGACTAATAAACGTGATTCATCACGATATTTGGCGGGTTCGAGCGCAATTTGCTCTTCAGGAAGTTTGAATTTAAACTTCGACAGTTTCATTTCTGTTGCCATATAATATATAATTTTTTTTGTAAAATACTTTTTTTACTCTGTCAATGTGTTGTCCTAATGGAGTGTCTTTTATTTTTTTGTAAGGCACGATGTCTATTTCGTATAACAAGTCTAAATCTTCCAATTCATTTTGTATTTTTTGCAATTCTTCGGCAGAAATATCATCTTCAACGGCTAAATCTATGTCCGAACCATTTTCGTAATTTCCTTTTGCCCGCGAACCGAAAATCAGTACCGTTTTTACAGTTTCGTGTTTTTCAAACACCGAATAAATGGATTTTATTGTGTTATCCGTCAGACCAAACATCACTTAATTCTTAATTATTTTCTTCCATTTGAATTTTTTCCATCGTATTTTCTAACTTAATCAATAAGTTCGTTTAACTGTTCAATAAACTCATTAGGCGAAATGCAATCCTCAATCCTCGCCTCGCCGATTCGCGTGCGCTCTAATGCAACAAGATGCGCACCCGAATTTAATGCAGCGCCAATGTCGCGGGCTAATGCGCGAATATACGTGCCTTTGCTGCAAACGATACGGATTTTCAGTATCGGCAGCGAAAAATCAAGTATTTCCAGTTCGTCAATTACCAATATTTTTTCGGTCAATTCTATTGTTTTCCCTTCACGGGCGTAGTCGTAGGCTCGCTTGCCGGCGACTTTTACTGCCGAATAAATGGGCGGCGTTTGTTTTATTTCCCCGATGAATTGCGAGATTGCCGCTTCGACCAATTCGCGAGTAATGTGCGCAGTTTCGTATCGGCAGTCTATTTCGTGTTCCAAATCGAACGAAGGCGTGGTTGCTCCCAATTCCAATGTGGCGATGTATTCTTTTGTTTGTGTCTGAAATTCTTCTATTCGTTTGGTGGCTTTTCCGGTGCAAAGTATCATTACTCCTGTGGCTAATGGGTCTAATGTGCCGGCGTGTCCTACCTTTAGTTTTTTTATTTTTAATTTTCGTAAAAGCGCGTATTTTATCTTGTTTACCAACTGAAAAGATGTCCAATGCAGCGGTTTGTCAAAAAAAAGTATCTCGCCTTCGGTATAATTCATGTTTTTTTTGCGTGTTTTAATCAAAACTATTTATTTCCCTTTACATAAAAGAACAAACAATCGTAATACCGCCCACAACGGCGCAATAAATTGCAAAATAAATCAACTTTCCTTTTTTTACAATATTTATCATGAATTTGCAAGCAAAACAACCTGTGGCAAAAGCTCCGATAAAACCAACCGCCAAAGGCAACATGCCAATGCTCGAAGCCGCAGGGTCTTTTATAATGTCTTTCAGGTTCAATAACGCCTCTCCCAAAATGGGAACCAATACCATCAGAAAAGAAAATTTGGTAACCGCCTCTTTTTTATTTCCCAACAAAATACCTGTGGCAATTGTTGTGCCAGAGCGCGAAAGTCCCGGCAATACCGCTATTGCCTGCGAAACGCCAATAATAAACGCATCTAAATACGAAATTTTTTCTTTTTGGCGAGGCTTGGCAAAATAAGCAAAGGCGAGCAACAACGCCGTAAGAAACAAACAACAACCTACAAGCCGCAATCCTCCTGCAAAAATTTCTTTCACCTGTTCTTTAAAAAACAAACCGATAATGAGCACAGGTATCATCGACAGAATGATTTTCAGCGCATAAGTTTTTTCTTCGTTCCAAGCAATGGTTGTAAAAGTTCCTTTGAAAATTTGTTCGATTTCTTTCCAAAGTATAACCACAATGCTCAATACAGTTGCGGCGTGAACTATCACATCGAATTGCAAATTATCGGCAACGGAAGTATTTAGTTGCAATAATTCCTGTCCGATTGTCAAATGTCCGCTGCTGCTTACGGGAAGAAACTCGGTTAATCCTTGCACAATTCCCAACAGTAAAGCCTCTAACCAGTTCATTCTTTCTGCTCTTTTGGTTTCCAAATAATCGCGGCAATCATCAACACAAAGCCCGATAAACATACAATCGGCGCTACTTTTATGCGGCGAGCGCTAAAAATATCGGGGTTAAATTCAAGCTCTGTAGCGCTGCCCGACATTAGGAAAAACCCGACCACAACAAGTGCAATGGATATTCCCATTAAAATAAAATTGATTTTTCCCAAGGCAAAGCCTTTCTTTTCGTTCGACATATTCTTCAAAATTTTATTGATAGTATAATTCATTTGTTTCTAAACGCAAATATTTGTTTACTGCCGCAATCGCCGCAAAAAACGACAACAACAGCGACAATCCAAGCACAATTGCCGAAATAATTCCGATTTTCAACGGATTGAGAAGATCGAAATCCTGTAAAAGATTTTGTTGCAGGTAAAACAATGCGCCTCCGAGCAACGCGAGCGCCAATATTGCTGCGATAAATCCATTGAAAATATTTTGTTTGATAAAAGGTTTTTTTATAAACCAGGTTGTCGCTCCCACAAGGTACATGGTGTTGATGTTGAAGCGGCTGTTGTAAATCAAAAGGCGTATCGTATTGCTAACCAGACCGATAGAAATAAATAAAAACACAAGCGATAATCCCGAAAGAATAAACATGATGTGTTGCACGTTTTGATTAACAAGCTCTATCAGGTTTTTGTGAATGATAATTTGTCTTACGCCGTTCATTTTTTTTACTTTGTTTTCAATCAATTTTAAACTGTCGGTATTGGCATAATTTGCGTTTAGTTTTATTACAAACGATGCCGAAAGCGGATTGTAACCAAGCAAATCTTGTGGATTTTCGCCCAATTCTTCTGCAAGTTCTTTTAAAGCTTCGTCTTTTGATATGTAATTAATTTCCTTTGTATAAGGCGATTGCGCCAATATTTTTTTTATATAATTAAAATTGTCATCAGAAATATTATTGTTTAATACAACGGAAAAATTGATGTTTTCTTTTACATGATTTGACAAATCGTGTGCAAATATCATGATGGAAGTAATGATACCTACTAAAAACAAAACCAACGAAATGCTGACTGTTGTCGTTAGATTGGAATTGAAAAACCGTTGCCGTTTTCTTCTGAAATTCTTTTTTGACATATATAAAATTAAAAATTATTACAATCGTAACGTGTTACGTGTTGTTTTGTGTTTAATTATCTAAAATCGTTTTTGCAAAATGTAAATTATCGAACTGCTTTTTTTCCTGTTGCCCAACGATGTCAGCCAGCATAATTTTCCTCTAATAAAACCTCGTACAAATGCCCACGATGGCTTTTTTTGTTTTTCGGTTAGGATAGAAATATAGAATGCGTCAGCCGGCATCGGGTACATTTTTTTTATATAAAATCCGTGTTTGTTTGCTAACACGCCAAGCGTAGTCGGCGTGAAATGCCACAAATGGCGCGGCACATCGAAGGCTGCCCACGATGCTTTGTAATAATAAGCATCGGCGCTTGCCGGATTTGGCACAGCTACGACCAAAACGCCGTTTTTACGCAAAAGTTTGTACAGTTGCGACATTGTTTCGTTGAGCGAATGAAGATGCTCCAAACTGTGCCAAAGGGTAATTGCATCAAATTGCGCTTGTTCGAATTCAAACAATTTTTTGGGCGGGTCAATGCTAAGCCCGAAATTTTCGGCGGCAAATGCCCGCGCCGTTTCGCTTTCGTCAACGCCGTAAATATTCCACCCGTAATACTTAAAATGATTGAGAAAATGACCTGTTCCGCAACCAATATCAAGCAAGGTATGTGCCTTTTTGGGGGCATGTTTAAGTACGATTTTTGCTTTTCGTTTCAGCATTATTTTTCGCACAAAATGATACAATTTGTCGATTACGGTTTTTCTTGTATTTGAATGCGAGATATAGTTTTCGCTTTGGTAATAATTGCCGATACTCGAAGCATCGGGCGCGTTTTGCGTAAACAAAAACCGGCAAGAAACACATCGCTCAATTGCAAATGTTTCTTTTGAAACAAGCCAATCGTTGCAGTTGTATTTCGAAACGAATTTTTCGCCGCCGCAAACAGGACATTTATTTATGTGATTTATATTGTTCAAAGTTTAAAGTTTAAAGTTCAAATTTCTTCTAATAAAACCTCATACAAATGCCAAAGAAGGCTTTTTTGTTTTTCGGTCAAGATAGAAATATAGAATGCGCCAGAGGGCGAGGGTAATGCGGATTTTTTTAAATATCTAAAAGAATAATGTTTATATAGTCATCTAACTTTTTAAAGCCTTTATCTGCCGTAATTAGCGGTAAACCATATTGTTTTGCTGTTGCTGCGATAATGGCATCGGGTAGTTTTAAGGTGTATTGCTGTTTTAAGGCAATGGTTAGGTTTTTAATTGTGTCGGTAAATGCCAAAATTTCGCAATCTTGCAACAGACTGCGTATTTTTTCTTCTTCCGGCGGCAAAAGACCTGTTTTGCCTAATAACTCCATTTCCGTAATGACCGAAACGGCGGCAGAACATTGCATTATCCCTTTTACAATGGGATGTCCTTCCAATACGTAAACAGGTATATTAGTGTCTATCAAAAAATCAATTCCATTCATTTCGTAGCATTTTTTGATATTCTAAACCATCTAATCCGCGTTTCAGTTTTCCGAAATGGACGGCGAATATTTTTTTACGCATCTTTTATTTTTGCTATTTATAAGAAACATTTTAGACTTTATATAGATTAGTGTTTTAGGTATCTGATTATCAATGGTCAAAAACCTTATTCGATATAAACTTTATTTTTTACGAAATAATGCTATTTATAAAAAACACTTTTATATCTTTCCCAATAGTATTGATTATATGGAAATTACGGCGCTACGCACCTTGTTTTCCATATCGTATTGATTACTGCTGAGCCCTTTATTGCTGTTGATTTAGATGATATAAAAAAAAAAACGAAACCCGAAGACATAACGTTTCGAGTTTCTTTTCCCATTTTAGAGTGCTGAACACAGTGCTTGTCTGTGTAAAACACTTTTAATGCCGCGAAGATAATACTTTTTTTTTGAAAAACAGTTGGTAATTCGAAAACAAACATTACATTTGCAGAGTTAAATCGTTATTTAAAATGATAAATTAAAATTGATATTTAATAAAAATGGCTTGACACACAGCGATTTATGGAAAATAAAGAAAGTACAGAAATGCAAATTTTGGCTGCCGCCGAAGAAATTTTTCTTCAAAAAGGCTTCAAAAATACCAAGGTGAGCGATATTGCCGAAAAAGCAAACGCCAACATCGCGCTCGTAAATTATTATTTCCGCTCGAAAGAAAACCTGTTCAACAAAGTGCTGCAAAATAAAATATCGACTATGGCAACAGTTTTTAAGCGAATAGTGAACGAAAATATCTCTTTTCAAGAAAATCTGAAAAACATAATGGAAGCCCATTTCGATTTTTTGTTTGCCAACGAACATCTTCCTCATTTTATTGTCTCGGAAGTAATTAGTAAAAAAGAACACGTCAAAATTTTTTATCAAAATTTTATTGCAGAACTCGGTAGTTTTTTATCGCAAATGAATTGCCTTTTGCAAAAAGAAATTCAACAAGGAAGGGTGCGGAATATACCCATATTTGATATTTTTTTTACGGCATTTTCGCTGAATATGTTCACTTTTGTGATAAAACCACTTGTTAATCACTTGCAAATTATGAATATTCCTTTTCAATTTTCGGACGTGTATAACCGTAGAAAAACAGAATATTTTAAAATACATAGAAACGTCAGCTACAAATTAACACGAATTATGAAAAAACTTACCTTATTTTGTTGCTTTATCAGCTTCGCGGCAGTAGGTTTTGCGCAACTCACGTTGGACGAATGCTACAAAAAAGCGCGTGAGAATTATCCGCTCATTAAGCAGTTCGATTTGATTGAAAAATCGAAAGCTTTTACCATCGCCACGGTGAACAAAAATTGGCTTCCGCAAGTGTCGCTTTCGGGACGGGCGAGTTGGCAGTCGTCGGTAACTGCCTTGCCCGATGAGTTTCTGAATATGTTGGAGCAAATGCAAATCAGCGGCGTTGCTTTTCCGAACAAAGACCAATATAACGCGACGCTAAATCTTACTCAAACCCTGTGGGACGGCGGCGCAACTTCTGCACAAAAAAAATTAACAAATTCTCAAACAGAAGTAAACAAAGGGCAAACAGAAGTGAATTTGTATGCGCTGAATTATCAAGTTAATCAGCTGTTTTTTAGCGTATTGCTATTAAAAGAACAAAGCCGGCAAAACCGTCTTCTCATCGAAGAACTGGAGCGAAACCACAAACTTGTGGAAGAATATATCGCCAACGGCATTGCGCAACGTAGCGATTTAGACAATATTCGCGTGAGCATTTTGAATGCCGAGCAAAACCACATTGCCATGCAAAGCCAAATAAAATCGTGCTTAACCTTGCTGTCGGCTTTTGTGGGAGAAGAAATCTCGGAAACATCAGATTTACAGCTACCTGCAATAGAATTATCCATCTCAACAACCTCGTTGCGCCCCGAAATACTGCTTTTTGAGGCGCAAACAAAACAGTTTGAAACACAATCCAAACTATTGTACACCAAAGGAATGCCTCGCATCGGGTTGTTTGCCACTGGCGCGTATGCAAATCCGGGATTGAACATGTTCAAAGCGGGCTTCACGCCATATTTTATCGGTGGAATTAACCTGCAATGGAATTTCGCCGGACTTTACAATCTCGGCAACGACAAGAAAAATATCGAAATACAGAAAAAAACTGTCGAAGTGCAGAAAGAAGCATTTTTATTCAACACAAATTTAAACATTACCAAGCAAAACTCCGAAATCGAAAAATTGCAACTTCTTCTGAAACAAGACGATGAAATTATTTCGCTACGGCAAAATATAAAACAGGCATCTGCCGTAAAAGTCGAAAACGGCACGACGAGCGTAAACGATTATATCGGCGAGGTTACCCTGGAGGCATTGGCAAAACAGGGCAAGGCTGTTCACGAAATTCAACTTTTGCAAGCCGTTTCGCTGTTAAATATAGAAATTGGGCGTTAGAAATGTTCAAAAAGTTTAATGTTCAAAGTTTAATGTTCAATGTTTAATGTTCAATGTTTAATGTTTAAAGTTCAATCTGACAAATAGTAACAAAATAAATTATAAACAGATGAAAACAAGTAAATTAACCACCGCATTTTTAATCGCAGTTTTTTTCTTCTCTTCCTGTACGAAAAAATCAGCGCAGTTTGACGCATCGGGCGTTTTTGAAGCAACAGAAGTGATGGTTTCGGCACAGGCAAGCGGCGAAATTATGAAATTTGACGTTCAGGAAGGAGATTGGGTCGAAGCCGGTCAACCGCTTGGCTATATTGACACTATCCAGCTCTATTTAAAGAAATTACAGTTGGAAACGAATATTCGAGCCGTTCGCAACCAATCCGTTGACATCAACAAACAGCTTGCGGCGTTGGAGCAACAAATTGCTACCGCGCAAACAGAAAAAAAACGGATAGAAAATTTGCTCAAAGCCGGCGCCGCCAACACAAAACAGTTGGACGACATTAATGCGCAAATCGCAGTGCTTGAAAAGCAACTCGCGGCGCAAAAAACTGCGTTTCAGCAAAATAACAGCGGCGTTGCCGAGCAAAGCGCCGGCGTGAATATCCAAATCGCACAGCTCAACGACCAATTGAAAAAAAGCTATATCGCCTCGCCGATTGACGGCAGCGTTTTGGTGAAATATATGCAAAAAGGCGAGCTTGCCGTGCCGGGAAAACCGCTTTTTAAAACGGCAAATATGAAGGATATGTTTTTAAGAGTTTACGTTACTTCCGAACAACTTGCGCAATTAAAAATTGGCGATGACATTGATGTTTTTGCCGAATTTGGCAAAAAAGAACACCGAAAATACAACGGAAAAGTAACATGGATTTCGAATAAAGCCGAGTTTACGCCCAAAACCATTCAAACGCAAGACGAACGCGCCAATTTGGTATATGCCGTCAAAATCGCCGTAGAAAACGATGGTTATTTGAAGATTGGAATGTACGGGTCGATACAATTAAAAATTAAGAATTAAGAATTAAAAGAAATTTATGCTTTCTGTAAAAAACATAAAAAAATCCTACGGAAAAGTGCAAGCCCTTAACAACATAAGTTTCGATACAGAGCGGGGCGAATTGTTTGGCATTATCGGTTCCGACGGCGCCGGCAAAACTACACTTTTCCGCATTCTCACTACTTTGCTTTTGCCCGACGAAGGAAACGCCACGGTAGATGGTTTTGATATTGTAAAAGATTATCGCGAAATCCGGAAAATAACAGGCTATATGCCCGGACGTTTTTCGCTTTACCAAGACTTGACGGTGGAGGAAAATCTGACTTTTTTTGCCGGCGTTTTTCAAACTACAATTGAGGAAAATTATCATTTAATCAAAGATATTTATCAACAAATAGAGCCTTTTAAAACGCGGCGAGCCGGCGCGCTTTCGGGCGGAATGAAACAAAAATTAGCGCTTTCGTGCGCCTTAATTCACAAACCAAAAATCCTCTTTCTCGACGAACCGACTACCGGAGTTGACCCCGTTTCGCGGAAAGAATTTTGGGAAATGCTGAAACGATTGAAAAACGAAAATATCGCTATCATCGTTTCCACACCCTACATGGACGAAGCAAGCATGTGCGACCGAATCGCGCTTATTCAAAACGGAGAATTTCTCGACATTGATACCCCGCAAAATATTGTAAAACAATTCGATAAACCCATTTTTGCCGTTTCTGCCGACAATATGTCGAAACTTTTAACCGACCTGCGCAACTTGCCCGAAGTAAAGAGTTGTTTTGCTTTCGGCGATGTACACCATGCCGTTTTAGAGAAAGGCGAACTAAATATAACAAAGTTGCAATCGCTTGGACACGAGCATGTTGAAATAAAAAAAATGGAAGCCACGGTTGAAGATTGTTTTATGTTATTAAGTGGTCAAAAAAAATAATTTTTATACACGAAGTTAAAAATGAATAAAGAGCAAAAACTTGACTTTGCAAATGCGTTAATTCATGGAATTGGCGTTTTGTTTGGGATTGCAACCATGCCTGTGCTTGCAGCCATAAGTGTGAAAACGGGCAATATCCTCGATATTGTAGGAGTAACAATTTATGCTTTCGGCTTTTTGATGACATTTTCGTTTAGCACATTGTATCACAGCATTAGTGATATAAACCTCAAAAAAAACTTACGCAAACTTGACCACATTTCCATTTACATACTGATAGCAGGTACCTACACGCCGTTTTTGCTGATATATATGCCCAATACTTTCGGCATCACGCTTTTGGCTATTCAGTGGTCGCTTGTATTGATTGGAATGATTTTTAAATTGTTTTATACAGGGCGGTTTAAGGTGTTCAGCACCTTGGTTTATATCGCAATGGGTTGTCTTTTGTTTGTGGGCGGCAAGACATTTTTTGTGGTTATGCCCACGCCTGTATCGGTTTGGCTTATGATTGGCGGTGCGCTTTACATATTCGGCTGCATTTTTTATTTAAACAAAAAAATAGTGTATCATCACGTTATTTGGCATTTGTTTGTGCTTTTGGCAGCGGTGTGCCACTATGCGGCAACGCTTTTAACAATAAACCATGAATAAAGTAATTATAACCAAAAACCTTACCAAAAAATTCGGCGATTTCACTGCGGTTGATAACATCAGTTTTGAGGTGGAAAAGGGCGAGATTTTTGGTTTTCTTGGCGCAAACGGCGCCGGAAAAACAACCGCAATGCGCATGTTGTGCGGATTGAGCAAATCGACCTCCGGCGAGGCGACCGTTGCCGGTTTCGACATCAACACGCAAGCCGAAGAAATAAAGAAAAATATCGGCTACATGAGCCAAAAATTTTCGCTCTACAACGACTTGACCGTGTGCGAAAACATGGAACTGTATTGCGGCATTTACAGCGTTCCAAAAAAAGAAATTGCCGGCAGAATTGACAGTATGCTGCAAGAATTGGATTTCGAAAAAGAAAAAAACACCTTGGTAAAATCCTTGCCGCTGGGTTGGAAACAGAAATTAGCCTTTTCGGTGTCTATCATTCATCGTCCGGATATTGTGTTTTTAGACGAGCCCACCGGAGGAGTAGACCCTGTTGCACGCCGCCAGTTTTGGGAGTTAATTTATCAGGCTGCCGATAACGGTATTACCGTTTTTGTAACCACGCACTACATGGACGAAGCGGAATATTGCCGCCGCGTTTCGATTATGGTGGACGGAAGAATTGAAGCAATGGACACGCCGCGAAACTTGAAACGCAATTATAATGCCGCCAATATGGACGCGGTTTTTCAACAATTAGCGCGAAAAGCGGTATTCAATTAAAATTCTTTTTCTTTTAATTTTTAATTCTTAATTTTTAATTTTCATGAAACCCTTTCATTTTAGCGCATTTCTCTACTTCGTAAAAAAGGAGTTTTATCATATTTTTCGCGATAGATGGACACTCTGCATTCTTATCATTCTACCGATATTGATGATTATTTTATTTGGTTTCGGTATTACGGCAGAAATAAAAAATGCCAAAATCGCCGTTTTTGACCCCTCACGTGATGCGGCAACGCAAAAAATTGTCGAAAAACTGGCTGTCAGCGAATATTTTACCATATACGGATATACCGCTTCTGTTGATGATTTCGACGAACTGTTTAAAAAATCGAAAATTACGTTGGCGGTAGTTTTCAGCGAGAATTTTTACGAAAATATGCTCCACACAGGCGATGCGCAAATTCAACTTATTGCCGACGCAACCGACCCGAACACAGCCAATACCTTGGTAAATTATGCAAGCGGAATAATTGCAAGTTACCGGCAAGATTTAATGAACCAAAAAGGCATTTCGATACCCTACCAAATTGTGCCGGAAGTAAAATTGCTTTACAATCCCGACATGAACGGCGCATACAACACCGTTCCGGGAGTGCTCGGCATGATACTTATGCTGATTTGCGCGATGATGACTTCGGTTTCGATTGCCCGCGAAAAAGAATTGGGCACAATGGAAGTGCTTCTTGCTTCGCCCATAAAACCTTTTTACATTATTTTATCGAAAGTGATGCCGTTTTTAGTAATTTCGCTTGTCAATTTCGTAACGATACTTTTGCTATCGGTTTTTGTGCTAAAAGTTCCGGTAGTGGGAAGCCTGGCGTTGCTGTGCTGCATTTCGCTCATTTTCATATTTGTATCGCTTGCTTTGGGTTTGTTTATTTCGTCGCTTACCGACAAACAAATGGTGGCAATGCTCATTTCTGCCGCAGGATTGATGCTGCCCATCGTGTTGCTGTCGGGTTTGATGTTTCCCATCGAAAATATGCCCATCGTGTTGCAATGGATAGCGCAGATTATTCCGGCGAAATGGTACATTGTAGCGGTAAAAAACATCATGATTAAAGGCGCAGGCATTGCTTCCGTAATTCCGGAAATATCGGTTTTGTCATTGATGGCATTTGTATTGATTTTTGTTAGTTTGAAAAAGTTTAAAATACGACTCGAATAAAAATACAAGTGGTAAGTTGTAAGTAGTAAGTAAATGTTTGCTTTCCATTTTTAAAACTTATCTCTTAAAACTTATTACTTAAAACTTAAAACTTTGTTTTATGCTTAACTATTTATTAAAAAAAGAATTTTTACAGTTTTTCCGCAACCCTTTTCTTCCGAAATTTGTGGTCGCGTTTCCTTTTATGGCGATGCTGATATTCCCTTTGGTTAGCAATTTCGATGTAAAAAACATTAATTTAGCCGTTATTGATAACGATAAAAGCAATTATTCGCGTCATTTGGTAGAAAAAATTATTGCCTCCGGACACTTTAAACTTTGCGAACAGTTCGACAGTTATTCGCCTGCATTAGAAGAGGTTGAGAAAGAAAAAATAGATGTGATACTCGAAATTCCTCCATTTTTTGAAAAAAACCTGATAAGCGAACAGCAAACCCGCCTAATGATTTCGGCTAATGCCATCAATATAATGAAAGGCGGCATGGGCGGCGCATACCTGCAAACCATTATCAGCGAGTATAATAGCGCTCTGCAAACGCAAATGTTGCAAACCACAATGAGCTTTGGCGGCGAACAAATTGCGGTAAAACCCGCATTTCGATTCAATCAAACCTTAAACTACCGTTTTTTCATCATTCCCGCCATTTTGGTGATGATGATGAGTATTCTTTGCGGATTTCTTCCGGCGCTCAACATTGTGGGCGAAAAAGAGAGCGGAACCATCGAGCAAATCAACGTTACGCCCATCAAAAAGTTTACTTTTATTCTGTCAAAATTAACGCCCTATTGGGTTGTCGGTTTTTTGGTGCTTACGATTGCCATTATTGTAGCGCGTGTTTTCTATGGTTTTGCGCCCAAAGGCAACATTGCATTGCTCTATTTTTTCATATTCCTTTACATCACGGGATTTTCGGGCTTCGGGCTGATTATTTCCAACATCGCTTCCAATGTGCAACAGGCAATGTTTATTATGTTCTTCTTTTTGCTCACTTTCGTGCTGTTAAGCGGGCTGTTTATGCCTTTCGACAACATGCCCGTATGGACACAAATGATTGGACACATCAGCCCTTTGAAATATATCATTCAAGTAGTGAGGCTAATATTCTTGAAAGGAAGCGGATTTTTGGAAATGCTTCCTCAATTTTTCGCACTGAGTGCGCTCGCAGTTGGGTTTAATGCTTGGGCAGTGTTGAGTTACCGGAAGAAGAATTAAACTACTTTCGACTGGGGCTGTCCTAAAAGTCAAAGCGATTTTCCAAACAGTTGCAATTTGCAAGTTATTAAGCAAAGATGCGTAGCATCGTAAATATTTGTAGTAATTGGAATTAATATCGCTATCTATTTGAATTGAAGTCAGTTAGAATGTGTGGACGTTTAATTTTGAAAAATCGAACTAAAATCTTCGGGATTTGCCCCAGAAAGAGACATCAATAATTAATTCCTGCCCTTTCTCCCTCCCTCTTGCCCCCCCCTCTCCCTGAGGAGAGGGGTAGACAATCGGAAATAAATGCACTATAACACAGGCGTGGGGTGAGGTTTGGGTGGGGTGAGGTAAAGTCTTACTCATCTAATATGCACCGCACCGGAAAACCGTTTGCACGATTGCTTTCGTCGCCTGGGTATAGTGTCGTAGTGACAAACCGCATGTTGTAGAATGCGTTCGCATTTCGCACTGTAGTGCTATGGTAGTGACCATTCGGACCCGTATTGTGGGCATTACCGGTAGAGACATTACGATAGCCGGTAGCGGGCAAGAACAGCGTAGGCGTACTGCTCGTCGCCGTGTGCGTAACCAAGTAACCCGGAGTAGGAGATGCAACCCACTGCCACCTGTTACCGGTAACAGTCGATGTCCAGTCTCCGCCCGTAGAGATATTTGCAGTATGGCTATACCCGTTCACTATACTGAGCCATTCCGCCCTTGTAGGCACGCGCCATCCAACCGGGCAGGGGTCTTGCGGAGAACGGCTGCCTTGGCTCCACGACCTTATATCGGAAGCCTGCCAGTTACCGCCATTGGCGCCTCTGTATCTAAACACGTTTGTAGGAGTAACAGGCTGTCCGTAGCGAGGGTCGCCCGCCGTGGTAACCACAGCCACAGTTCCGCTTGCTTTTGGACTGCTGCGCAGCTGGTGTCCGTCAGCCATGCGCCCCCACTGGTACAAATCGCCGTAGTTATCAACAGGCGTGGCATGGTCTTTCTGTTGGGTGGGTGTCAGGGAGAGTACGGCAGGGTCGGCGCCAAGGTTGTAGCACATAAAGGTAAGGAAACCGCCCGGACCACGTAAATTACTGCCTACCATGCATCCGCAAGAGCAGTCCTGTACTTTCAACACAAGAGAAGGAGACAATTGACGGAGCACGCCTCCATTGTCTTTAAACAACGCCGTAAGGGTTATGTGCAAGGCTTCCGTACGGTTTTTGCCGGCAACTTTGGCAAGCAGCGCCGCTTTGTCGAACACAATGGAAAGGATAGAAGAATTAGTGGTAGGACCGGGAGCAATCACAGAGGTATGGTTTGCCAGCAAATCGTTGGGGTCGTCCACAATAAACGTTAGCTCGCTATAGCTTTGTGTGGCGCTGAAGGTATAGGTGTGTGTGGGCGCCGGCGCCGCCAAGTCCAAGTTGCTTGCCCGCGAACTCAATGGCATGCAGTCGCCTGTGCCGTTATTACCCTGCACAAGGTCGAAGCAGGTTTTTCCTGCAAACCTGTACACGCCTTCCGTCAGCGGTGGAGGCGCATCCTTAATGATGCGTACCGTTGTCTGCGCCTGTATGCCTGCATCGGCGGACGTAGGCGAGCAGCCGTTTTTGACCACTACCCTGACAATGGTATCCGTTTGTCCGGAAGGAGTGCCGGTAGGTGTGGTAAATGTGTAGGTGTTGCTGTTAGCGCCCACAGGCGTACTGCCCACATACCATTGGTACGACAAATTATCCGAGCTTCCCCCGTTTACCGTAACAATAAACTGCTGCGAGCCGTCGGCAGAGGATTTGTAAACGCCCCCGGCGGTTAAATTCTTGCTGACAGGTACTGCCGGGGTCAGCGTCAGCGACGTAATTGGCGCACATCCCGACACTACGTCTACCGTGTGCGTCAACGTCTCCGAGCCGCAACCGTTGTCGGTGGCGCTTACCGAGATGATTGCCGTGCCTACCGTATGAAAATTGACGCTCACATACTGCCCGTTGTTAATCGGGTTGCTGATGCTCGCCACCGCAGGATTGCTGCTTTGCCAGTTAAAACCGGCTGCTGCGGGCATTGCCGACACTCCGTAGGTTTTGCTGCTGGCGAAAGGTTCTGACGCCGCAGGCGTTCCTCCAATCCAGCTTAAGGTTACTGCCGCATTGTTCAACACATTGACCGGCGCCGAAAGCATACTCCAGCAACCGGCTACATTACGGTAACGTACCATGTACGACCCGGGCGTGGATGTAGAATAGGAAGAAGAAACCGCAAGAGGAATAGCCTGTCCGTTGTGCAACCACTCGTACTCAAAGCCTGTTGCATCGTTGGCGAGCAGCACGGCGGGGTTGCTTCCGCAAATAAAGGCGTTGGACGCTCCGCCGTTAATAATGGTTGGCGCGGGCGCCAGTTGCGATACATTCATCGAACTCGACGTGGCGCTGACCGGACAACCGCTCGAATTGTTGCTTACTTTTACCGAAACAACCATTTCTTCCTTGTCGGGCGCTACGGTATAATAAAACGGGTCGGTGGTTTGAGCAATGATTGCCGCGTTGTCGTACCACTCGTAGACGGTTCCGGGAGGGTAGGAGGTATGGTTTATAACTTTCAGTTCGAGGGTTCCGCTTTTGCAGATAGTAATGGGCTGGTCTAACGGCGTACCGTTTACTTCTACTTGCGGCGCAGGCAAACTCGACGGCGTACTATTGTACACGAGATGAAGCGACGGGATGCTTTTAGTAGAAGAGCAGACCCCGTTGCTTTGCACGGCAAACCACTCGCCTTCCGCCGCAGAACCGCTTACAGTGAGCGGAGTGCCGGCAGAGCCGTGTTTCACACCGTTTTGGTACCATTCAATGACATTGCCGCCGGTGGGCGATGGAAATGCCTGAAGCGTTACGCCTGCCAAACCGCAAATCATACCCGAATTGGTTACCCACGCCGTTACCGGAGGAGGCGCCAGCGTCTCGTTGCCGGTTACCGAAATTGTTCCATCTGCGGTATTGCCGCAACCTTGATAGCCTGCATGCACTTTGTAAACGCCTGCGCGTTTTATTTCGTAATAGTTGCCGGTATGCACTATTACGCCGCCGTATTCCCACAGATATTCCACTTCAGCTTGGGCATTGCTTATGGAGGCGTAAACGCTTCCGTTTACACAAAGCGTGGCAGTGTTGGAAGACAACACCGGGTCGGGAATTGCGGGGTCGCATTCGGCGCCGTCCTGCGTAAAGAGGAAATCGCCGTATTCGCCCGTACAGTTATTCACTACGCGCACTACTGCTATGCGAAGGCTTGCGCTGTTGTTAGGCGCAAATGATACCGAGAAGGCAGAGGTTACATCGTCTACAGTCAAGGTGGTATAACTTGCGCCCGCGGTCAGGTACACCTGATAGGGCTGTCCGCTCAAGCCGGTGCAAGGCGGATTGTCGTTGGGAGTGAAGCTGCATTCGGGCTCGGAGCCGTCGGCTGCCGCCAGAGCAACAGGATTGTAATTGCAGGGGTCGCCAGTCAATTCAATGTTTGCCGTACCGGTACACAGGCTTACCCATCTGGCGCCATTCCAGTATTCCATACAGTTATTTTCGGTATTGAAAATAATTTGCCCTTTGGCATACTCGTTACCGCTGACCGGTATTTGCGAGCGTTGCGTGGCAGGGTCGAGCCGGGGGATTTTCAATCCCTGCGTAACAGTAGTTTGCGACTGCGCCGTAATGGCGAAGAAGAAGGCGAAGGCAAAGGCGAAAATATTGCGATACAATCGCATAGCCATGTGCCTGCATACGCCCGTGGTTCTGCACACGGTTGTGTGTCTGTTCATCTCTCTCATTGTTTTTTTTAAATTTTTCATTGTTTTTAAAATTTAGTTAGTAATAAAAATTAGTTAGTGGTTATTAGTTTTCAGTTATAAGTTATAAGTTATAAGTTGTAAGTTGTAAGTTTTCAGTTTTTTTCGCTATGTCGAAGTGCGGTCGTACATTATGTGCTTTATCCTGTAGGGATTATCGCTCGGTAGAAAAATGCGTGCATGCATTGGGTGCATTCCCACAGGAATGCATCCTGCACCACAAATCCGCCTTCTACCGAGAGAGAATACCTGACGGCATTCTAAACGGCGCCGGTATTTGCCTGAAAGGAAGGACAATGCACAAAAGTCCTGCCTTTCAGGCAGAGGTTTGCAGGCTGTTTGGTTGCCGCAGGCTGCGCTACGCTTACCTGCGGTTATGAAAGTCAAGCCCATCGGGCTAAAAAATGTGATATTCTTCATTAGCGATTTTATATGTTAATTAGTAAATCTGTTATCAGCTTCTAACAGTCTTGTGTCTAATAGTCTTGTGTCTAACAGTCTTGTAAATCCATAAATTGCAAATAAAAAAAGACGCTCCGAGCTCGAACCGAAGTCCTTGCTCGAAAGCGTCTTTTTTTTCGCCTCTCTTGCAGGTGAAAAATAGTATGATATATTACGCGCGCGCGCGTAATAACTAAGGTGAGGAGCGAGGAACTCTCTCTCTCTCTCTCTCTTAGCAAAATATGCGAGATTACCAAATTATTTGTGTTAAAAAATTGCAAGTCGTAAGTCATAAGTTGTAAGTCGTGGCTTTTTGGTTGCAAAGATATACATTTTGGTCTAATAACATTTTGCTTCCAACCACTCTTTTTCTTCTTCACTCAAAAACGAACTGATTTTCGAATATATTTCATCGTGATAATGCTGCAACCACTCTTTTTCTTCACTTGTAAGCAGCGAAAAATCAATAGCGCGTTTGTCAAACGGGTACAAAGTTAATACTTTGAAATGGAAAAACTCGCCAAACTCGGTTGTTTTTTCCTTTTCGACCCGCATTAAACTCTCGTGCCGGATACCGTATTTTCCCTCGCGGTACAATCCGGGCTCGTTGGAAAGTATCATTCCTTCTTCTAACTGATATTCGTTTTCGGGTCGCATTGAGATGGGACCTTCGTGCACACAAAGAAAATGCCCCACGCCATGTCCTGTGCCGTGTCCGTAATTGCGGGCTTCGTTCCACAAAAATTGCCGCGCGAGCACGTCTAATTGTCCGCCGCGTGTTCCTTTTGGGAATTTTGCCTTTGTCAAGGCAATATGTCCTTTCAGCACAAGCGTAAAATCCTGTTTTTCTTCTGCCGACACTGCGCCCAACGTCAATGTGCGGGTAATGTCGGTTGTGCCGTCTAAATATTGCCCGCCCGAATCAACCAAAAGCAAACCTTTGGGCAATAGCTTTTGCTGCGTTTTTTCCGTTACCGAAAAATGCACTATCGCCGCGTTTGCGCCGTATCCGACAATAGTCGAAAAACTGTCGCCCATGTAACTGAGCTGCAAACTGCGAAATTCGGATAATTTCTGCGCCACCTGCCAGTCAGTTACCGGTTTTTCGCGTTGCAAACTTTCTTCGAGCCAAATATTCCAACGTATCATCGCTACGGCATCTTTTATCATTGCACGTTCAAAACCTGCTATTTCGGTTGCGTTTTTTCGAGCCTTCATCGCGGCAATGGGCGAAAGTTGATTGATGATTTCGTTTTGCTTCGACAACAGATTATACACAAAATAATTCGTTTTTGTGTTGTCGAGCAGTATTCGTTTCGATTTTATTTTCGATAAATAA
>Ga0099364_10002352_pt1 | contig 30306 bp, 29 predicted proteins | sample TergutTh196P3_FD_73070 | JGI IMG/M metagenome (GOLD analysis project Ga0099364, IMG submission 73070) | Microcerotermes parvus P3 segment gut microbial communities from Pointe-Noire, Republic of the Congo - Th196 P3 | ecosystem: Host-associated > Arthropoda: Insects > Digestive system > Gut ...
TTCTGAGCTACCACCAGGAGATTTTTATCGCTTATAGAGGCTTCTTCCACACTTTTCAGAGATTTTGGCCTGCCGACGAAAAGCGGCGCTATCACGCCGGGGAATATTACAATATCCCGCACCGGCAACACTGGGACTATTGACATCAGGCAACCTCCCTTGAGGTCCGCTCGGTGATCTCGGCCTCGCCCGTTCCGTTTATGAAATCCTCGGTGATGGCGATTCTGCTAATTCGAGAACTCTTCTCGGGCAAGTCGAACATAATATCGATCATAGCGGATTCCAGAACGCTGCGAAGACCCCGGGCGCCGGTTTTTTGCGCCAGTGTCTTCGTTGCAATCGCGTCCAGCGCCTCATCCGTGAACGACAGTGTGACGTCCTCAAGGGAAAAAATCCTCTCATATTGTTTTGTTAGGGCGTTTTTCGGTTCGCGAAGGATGCGCAAAAGAGTTTCGTGGTCGAGCGCGTCCATCGGGACAAGAATTGGAAGCCGGCCAACAAATTCCGGTATGAATCCATAGGAGGTGAGATCGGTCGGCTGGATCTCCTTGAGTACGTCCCTGTCTTCCGAGGCCGCGGTATTTATAAGTTCGCCGCCGAAACCTATCGTCTTTTTATTTACCCTTCTAGCGATAGTATTCTCCAATCCGTCGAACGCGCCGCCGCAGATAAAGAGGATATTCTTCGTGTCAATCTGCACGAAATCCTGGTTCGGGTGTTTGCGGCCGCCCTTCGGGGGTACGTTCGCCACTGTACCCTCTAGTATGCGCAGCAGTGCCTGCTGGACGCCCTCGCCCGACACGTCCCTCGTTATTGACTGAGATTCTGACTTTCTCGATATTTTGTCTATTTCGTCGAGGTAAATAATACCGTGTTCCGCGGCTTTCACATCATATTCGGCCGCTTGCAGCAACCGCACCAGAATGTTTTCGACGTCCTCCCCGACGTATCCCGCTTCTGTAAGAGTCGTCGCGTCAGCCATTGCGAAGGGAACTTTCAGAAAATTGGCAAGGCTCTGAGCAAGAAGCGTCTTTCCGCAGCCGGTTGGCCCCAGAAGTAAAACATTGCTCTTGGGCAGTTCCACGTCGTCTTTCGATTGGTCGGCGAGTGAGCGTATCCGTTGATAGTGATTATATACCGCGACAGATAGTACTTTTTTCGCCCTTGTCTGCCCTACCACGTATTTATCGAGATAATCCTTTATCTCGTACGGTTTGGGCAGTTTTTCACGCGATACCGGGAATACCTCGGCGGCCGGCCTCGGGGACTCCAGTTCGTCGCGGATGATCATATTGCATAACTGTACGCAGTCGGTACATATATAAGCGCTGGAACCCGCTATGAGCTTCGGCACTTCCTCCTGAGTCTTGCCGCAGAAAGAGCAGCGCACTTTTCTCTTGCGTCCATTCCCGTTATTATCGTAAGGATACATTGTAAGTCCTCCCTCTTCAGGAGCGCGGGCCTACGTTTTTCAGCCCTTCCTCATCTCTTCTGTATGACTTTGTCGACGAGGCCATACTCCACCGCCTCCGCGGCGGACATATAAAAATCACGCTCTGTGTCGGTTTCTATTCTTTCCAAAGGCTGGCCGGTGTGAAGGGCCAGTATTTCGTTGAGTGTCTTTCTGGTTTTAATAATTTCGTCGGCCTGTATCTTGATGTCGGTCGCCTGGCCTCTCGAACCTCCGGACGGCTGATGAAGCATGACCCTCGCGTTGGGCAGCACTATACGCTTGTCCTTGTCCCCGCCCGACAAGAGTACGGCCGCCATACTCGCCGCCTGCCCCGTGCAAATCGTCGAAACCGGGCACTTTATGTACTGCATCGTGTCGTATATAGCGAGCCCTGACGAAACCACGCCTCCGGGACTGTTGATGTAAAGAAACACGTCCTTGTCCGGATCATCGCTCTCAAGAAACAACATCTGAGCTATTACAAGATTAGCCATGACGTCTTCTATTGCGGAGCCTATGAATATGATCCTGTCTTTCAAGAGGCGGCTGTATATGTCGTACGAACGCTCGCCGCGCCCCGTCTGCTCCACAACTATCGGCACGAGATACGACGCCGGGGGCATTTTTTCCTCTGTCATATCCTCACACCTCTTTCCTCACTGTTCCGTCTCTTCGGCATGATTTTCATGCTCCTGGACGTGATTTCCATGCTCCTGGTCATGATGGTCCTGTTCTTCTTCCTTATCAATATCATCTTTTTTATTGAAATCCTCTATTTTTTCGGTCACCTGCACAAGCGTTGAAAGGTGTATGACTGTGTTTTTCGTCTTGACCCTCTCGGCCAAGGCGGAAAATGCCCGCTTATCCTTGCTGAGAGAGTCGGCGTATTCCTGGGGATTGACCCTCATCGAATTAGCGACGCGCAGGATCTCCTCGTTGAGATCATCTCCGTTGAAAGTGATCTGCTCCCTCTCGGCCAGGGCGTCAAGCGCCAGAGTATTGCGGACTATCTCTTCAGCCCGCTTTTTAAGGTTGCCGTCGTACTCCTCGACGCTTAAATTATTGTTTTTGAGATAGTCGTCGAGCGATTGCTTAATATCCTGTTTTAACATTCCGTCATGCTCGCGCCGCATTGACAGATACTGCCTGTCTATCATCGTTGCGGGTATTTCCACCACAGTTGCCTCCGCGAGCGCTTTTATCGCGGATTCATGAAGGCTTGCGTCGCTTTTAGCGGAAGCGGTTTCCTCCAATTGTTTCCTCATCTCGGCTTTTATCTCATCCAGCGATTTATATCTACCCCGGGAAATTTCCGAAATGGTTTCGTCTGTCGGCTCCGGGACCACGCGCTTCATAAAGTTCAATATCTCAAGTTTGTAGGTGACCTTCTTACCCGCCATTCGCGTGTCGGGATAGTCGTCCTCAAGAGTTATTTCGAAATCCAGTTCCTCAGCGGGTTTATGGCCAATCACAGCTTCGGCTATATCCGGCCTGATATTAGCGAGATACAGGACGTTCTTCCTCTCGTACTCCAACTCCCTGAGGCTGCCGTCATCCTGCGTTTCAAATGACGAATACTGCGCTTCTATTATGTCTTCCGGCGTAACAGGACGGTCGTCTTCGGTCGGCTCGAGAGTCGCGTTCGACTCCAGAAGCTGGCTGAGCCCTTCTTCCACGTCCTCGTCGTGAACTTCGTATATAATTCTCTCCGCGGTAAGCGACGGTATGTCGGGAAGCTCCACTTCAGGCCGGACCTCGAAGGTAAACTCTATCGCGACCGGACTGCCCTCCGCAAGTTCGTCAACCTTTAGCGCCGGGTCCGTCACCAGGTCGAGGTCATACTCTTCAATAACGGTTTCGAGCGCTTTACTTGCAAGATGCTCCATTGTTTCCCTGTATATGGATTTTCTTCCGAAAAATAGCTCCAATGTGCTTCTTGGGACATGCCCCTTGCGAAAACCTTTAATATTGGCGTTTTTCGACAGTTCGCGCACCGTTTTGCCGACGGCGCCGTCGACTTCGCCGGCTTCGTATTCGGCCTTTACAACTATTACGTTACCTTCCTGGGAGACAATCTCCGACTTCAAACGCTTACAACCCCTTTCGGATTATCCTGTTCACACGCCTAGCCAGCCTATTCTATCACAAAAGCAAATCCCGTCCATACAGACGGGATTTCAGCAAATATATTTCCAATTGTAGTGTTTAATTTGTATTTTAAGTATCTACGCTATCCGCCTTTTATACTATCCAACTGTTTGTGTTACTCGTGGCCAATCTCTTGTTGGAATCCGAGAACACCTGCTTCGTGTGCTCATATGAGCGGTACGCCATGAGAAATGTAAAAGACACGGGAACATCGCCCAGCCATCCCTCGATCTGCCTGTATTGGTATGTGGTATCCATACGGCCGGGGCCGGGTACTTCGATATACTTGTACGGATCCGGGGATTTCGGGGGCAGGAACTTCCGGTCGACTCCGTACGCGTACGCCGACTGATGCGCTAAATTTTGAACCGCTCCCGCGGGAACTGCCATCTTAATATTCATCCCTGATCACTCCAATCGGTCCTTCGCCTTGCTTCTTTATTCTTTTCTGATAATATTATCGGACTGGACGACCGTAGATATTAGTTATTATACACGAAATTTTTCAAGGGGGAAGATAAATGTCAAATCATGATGCAGCAAGTTACCCGGCTCCGCCCGAATACAACACCTTCAAGAAGAAAATGCAGGATTTGACAGGCATCGACCTGGATGCTTACAAATATCAGATCCACCGGCGCATCCACATGCTGATGCAGAGGTGGGGGATGAAAACCTATGACGATTACTACAAGACGATTGCCACCAATCCTGACAAACTTCGCGAATTTCTGGACTACCTGACCATAAACGTGACCGAGTTCTTCCGCAACTCAAACAGATGGTGGGAATTGAAGGATAAAATAATTCCGCAGATTTTCAAAGATCTCGGACACCAGAAGATAAAACTCTGGAGCGCCGCCTGCTCGACCGGGGAGGAACCGTACTCACTCGCGATACTCGCTATGGAGTGTCGCGTACAGACTCCGCAGCCGGTGCTCGCCATAGATATCGACAAAGGCGTTCTCGCCAAGGCACAGGAGGGCGTGTATTCAAAACGTCAGATCGCAAGCGCCCCAAAGGAATGGGTGCACAAATACTTCACAGAGGTGAGCGCCGACGTCATCAAGGTGAAGCAAGAGGTCAAGGACAAAGTCAAGTTCCATCACATGGATCTCATCAAGGACAAATTCGAGACCGGATTCGACATAATACTCTGTCGAAACGTCGTTATCTACTTCGGGCAGGACACCAAGACGGCGCTTTACAGGAAATTCCTCGAAGCGCTTCGTCCCGGCGGTTACCTCATGACCGGAGCTACGGAGCAGATATTCGAATATAAGAAGATAGGATTTGAATCAGCGGGGCCGTTCCTTTACAGACGCCCTAAATAGAAATCGGCTGTACGAATTGTTAAGAGCGTCCGTTTAAATTCGGACGCTCTTTTTTATGCTTGCCGGTATCTATAAAAACTCCCCTATGGGAATATCCGTCCATTCGGTTATTCCGGGTACTTTCAGCGAGAGCATCATCGCCCCCGGTTCGGCTATGACCTGGTACACCGTGTTGCCGGTCGTGGCTCCGAGGTCTTCGATGCGGGTGTCGAGTATATTCTTCATCCTTGACATGTCAATGCTGCCCTTGAAGTGTTCGGCAAGGTTGAGCAGATTCTGCCTGCGCGTGCGCGTCGCAAAAAATTTCGCGTCATTGGGCCTGGGGAGGCCCCAAGACGGTTCCGTAAAGTGGTTGGTCGCGACCATGAGGCCGGGACGGCGGACCGACAGTCTGCGCTTCACGTCGAAGACCGGCCACTCGAAACATCTGGACGTCTGGTCGTCCGCCGTTCCCACCACGTAGGCGAAATTCGAGCGCGTGGTGTGGAAGAAACTCTCCAGCTGGTCGAGATCCGGGGAATCGAGAAGGAACATAAAGAGCTCCACGATTGCCGGAACGCGGTTATGATACTGCAACCCGCCGCCGGACGGATCCCCGTTGTTGAGCTCAAGAAAAATCCCGCGCTCATTGATGCCGGTCGTCATATATATTTGACCTGCATAGCCAATGGTTGCGGCGGCAAGCGATCCATCGGCCGGATGATAGGCCGCCGCGACGATATGTTCCCCAAATTCTTTGAACCAATCGAAGTAATCGTAGTTTCGTCCGTAGATCAAAGCGCCCGATGAATATTCGCCCCAAACTGCAATCCCGGAACAATGATTTTGCGACCAGAGGTCGCCCGCCACTAAAACTTCCACAGCGTTCAGCAATAATATTTTGCCGAAATCGAGCCCGCTCGTTTCCGCAATACCGGCGAGCACTTCCCTCAATTTATACGGATAGTTTGCGTAGAAAGCCTTCGCCCCTGCTTCGAGTTCCTCCCGGCATCTGCCGTTTATTTGTATCAACTGACGCTCGATGGCGCCATCGTACATCGCCCGGAGCGACTCTCCGGCGAGCTCGCCGTATTGACGCCCCATCTCGCGCCAAGTTCCGCGAAGGTCAAGAACGGTAAATTTTCCAAATTTGACGGAACGCCCGCCCGAATTCGTCTTCACGGGAAACCACCTCGTTAAAATTATAACAGCGAAACGCGTGTTTTTCGCGCGCATCACGCGAAAATGTTAATATTATTCTTATTTTTTGTCGGGGGTTGTGCAAGCAATGGACGTTGATGAAACTGCGGAAAAAAAACTCAGGCTTTTCGCGCGCCTTCTTGGAGAGGCAAACGCGTTCGCAAGGGTGACAGGTCCGTCGGATGAGGAAACGATATACAGGGAACATGTTACAGACTCTTTAGCGGCGCTTCCCCTGCTCGAAAAATTTGAAAGCGCCGGCTTCGTGGACGTGGGCACCGGAGGGGGGCTGCCGGGTATCGCGTGGGGAATCTGCCGGCCTGATTTGCGCGGCGTGCTTGTGGACAGCGTGGGAAAGAAAATCAAAATCGCCCGTGACATAGCGGCCAGGCTCGGCTTGAAAAACATCGAAACAATCCACGCGAGGTCGGAGGATCTGGCGCGCACATACCGCGAGAAATTTGAAATCGCCGCCGCGAGAGCGGTCTCCGACGCGAGGATACTCGCCGAGTATCTGTCGCCGTTGGTTAAAGTTGGCGGCATAATTGTGGCCTTCAAAGGTCCGGGCGTACATAAAGAACTTGACGTGCCGCGGGGCTCATGGCGCGTTTTAGGGCTCGCCGCGCCGAGGATAGAACCCTACAGCGCGGCGGGAAAAAATCTGAATCTTGTGATATGGGATAAGGTTTCGCCCTGCCCCGCGAAATTTCCGCGATTACCCGGCGAGGCAAAGAAAAATCCGTGGGCGTGAGCGTCGCCGACCGCCTTCAGGATGACGTCCCATTCCTGCATTTCGCCTCGTGGTCCAGGAGCCAGCGCTTTCTGTGCAGGCCGCCGCCGTATCCGGTCAAGCTTCCGTCGCTGCCAATCACTCTGTGACAGGGGACTATTATCGAGACAGGATTGTTGTGGTTTGCGCCGCCCACGGCGCGTACCGCCTTCGGCCTGCCGATCGCCGCGGCGACGCCGCCGTAGCTTGCGGTCGCGCCGTATGGTATTTGCAGCAAAGCCCGCCACACGTCGAGTTGAAACGGAGTGCCCTTCAAGTCGAGCGGCACGGAAAATTCCACTCGAACGCCGTCGAAATACTCGGCAAGCTGCGCCAGGCACGCCGTCAGTATCGCGCTCTCTTTTGCCTCATTCGCCACCGCCTCATCCGAAAATGAAATTTCCGACACTCCTTTCTCGGTCACGCACACGACTAAATCCCCTATCGGAGACTTGAAAATTCCGTCGGCACTTTTCACGATTACCACCTCACAGTTTTTTCAAATTTAGCATATATCTTGTAAAAAAGTCCGCTTCTTGAAAATGTTGTATCATTAGATTTATGAAAAAAATTCTGGCGAACAAATCATTTGAGATAAATTCTCATGATTATCGTTTTATGCGCGAGGCGATGATCGAAGCTGAACGCGCGTATGACGAGGGAGAAATCCCCGTCGGCGCGATCGTAACGCGAGGCGGGGAGATTGTAGGGCGCGGCCGCAACGGACGAAAAATCGGCCGGATGCCGTTTGCTCACGCGGAGATATGCGCGCTCTCGGAAGCCGGCGAAAATTTAAACACCTGGCGTTTCGACGGTTGTGAACTTTATGTGACGCTGGAACCGTGCCCCATGTGCGCGGGCGCTATCGTACAGACGAGAGTCTCCCGCGTTGTGTACGGCGCGCGTGATCCCAAGGCCGGGGCGGCGGGCACGCTCTATGACATCCTGCGCGACCCGAGGATGCCTCATCGCTGCGAGGTTGTTCGCGGCATCATGGAGGCAGAAGCCGCTGCTTTGCTGCGAAAATTTTTTTTAGCCAAAAGGAAGACCGGAAATGCTGACGCGCTTAATGCACGAGAATAATGAAGCGTTCCCTTAACCCGCCGCCTGTTCTCAGACGGCGGGTTCGAAAGTCAATTCACCGCTTCACATCAATGCGGACGGACGCGCCGTCTATCTTGTAAAAATACCCCTGCCAATAATCAAGTCCGTCATCATAAGGTTCCTCGTCGTTCGTAAATTTGAACGTGCGCGGACTCGCCCATCTTGTGACCTGGGGATTTCCGCGTGTGGAGGAGTCGATGAACGGTTCCTTGTTGTACGCGGCATAATAGACGTCGCGCGATTCGTCGGCGTTCACCGTAACGACGGTTTCGCTGCCTGGTTCGACATGCCACCAGCCTTGCGTCGTCATCGCACCGGTATCCGCGTCAAAGTACGTCAAAGTAATTGACATTCTTAGATCGAGATCGTTGGTAAAAGTGATATTCGCGGCACACGCCGCCGTCGCAGCCGAAAATACCAACACCGCCAGAACAGAACATATAAACTTCTTTGTTTTCCTCATTACACTCATCCCCTTTTATTTTTAGGATATTAAGATGAAATCAATTATAGCAAAAAAGGATGAAAAGAACATTGTTCCAAGGGATCGTGTCGTGTCCCTTGGCTTGAATATCGGCTCACTTTCAACGCAGTATAATTTCTTTGACAGCGGCCTAAAATATTAACCCTTGTTCTTTATCACAGTTTTTTTGACAGCGCCTCAGACACTTCCTTCGGGTCAACCTGTCCCTTTGCTTCTCTCATCACCAGACCCTGGAGGAATTTGGCCTTCGCTCCTTTTTTGTCCTGACCGGACTTTATCGTCTCCACAACGTCCGGGTTCTCGCTGAAAATCTTGCCGATCATCGCGTCCAGCGCGTCGCCTGTAACGCGGCCAACCGGAGCGCCGATGCGCTTTATCGCGCCTTCGAGCGACATGTTTTCGCGGGCGAGCAGGTTCAAAGCCTCTTTGCCGATCGTGCTCGAAATCTCCTTCGCCTCGACTTTTTTCACGAGCTCCGCGAGAACCGCCGGCTTCACTTTAAATTCCTCTATGCCGCGAGCTCCGGTTTCGTTGAGAACACGAAGGACTTCCATACGCATCCAGTTTGCGGCCCTCGCCGGAGGAGCCCCCGCCGCGATCGCCTCCTCGTAGTAATCCGCAAGCTCACGCTGCTCGGTCAGGATAGCGATCTCCTCTTTCGAGAGACCAAATTCTCTCTCGAAGCGCTCGCGCTTCTCCCAGGGCAGTTCGGGCATGGAACGCTTGAAGCCGCCAATCTGTTCGTCCGTGATGATGATAGGAGCGAGGTCCATCTCCGGGTAATACCGGTAATCGGACGCCGCCTCCTTGCTCCTCATTGAGCGCGTCACTCCATCGGCGTCGTCCCACAGTCTTGTCTCCTGCGTCAGTTTTTCGCCGGAGTCCAGCGCCCTGTTCTGCCGCGATATCTCGTATTCGAGCGCCCGCTCAAGCGATTTGAGCGAGTTCATATTTTTTATCTCTATACGCGTTCCAAGCGAACCGTCGGGGTTCGAGAGCGAGATATTGGCGTCAACCCGCAGGGAACCGGACTCCATCTCTCCGTCCGATACATTGAGGTATCTCGCGAGCTGCCGCAGCCTCACCACATAGTCGCGAGCCTCGGCGGGCGACGAAATGTCCGGCTCCGACACTATCTCGGCTAGAGGAATGCCTCCCCTGTTGTAATCCACGAGGGAGTAAGCCGCGCCCGTGAGCCGTCCGTCAGTCGTCGGGTGGACCAGCTTGCCGGCGTCCTCCTCCAGATGAAGGTGATGGATACGGACCCGTTTTGACGTTCCGTCCGCCTCTACGTCAAGATAACCGCCGACGGAAATCGGCAGCGCAAACTGCGTTACCTGATACGCCTTGGGCAAATCCGGGTAAAAATAATTTTTCCTGTGGAAGTTGGAGAAATGCTGTATTTGCCCATGAAGACCCATACCCATGCGCGACGCCAGCGCAACGGCATTGTCGTTCATAAGCGGCAGAGAACCGGGCACGGCCAGGCATATCGGACACACGTTCAGATTCGGCGTTTTGCCGATGTAATCCGTTGAACACGGGCAGAATAATTTTGTCCTTGTGCTGAGGTGTAAGTGAATCTCAAGTCCGATGACTACAGGGCGTTTGGAAATCGCGGAACCGCTCATCTACGCCGCCTCCCCTATTTTTGGTTCGCAGGGCATCGGGCGTCCCACAATCGCTTCGAGAAGGGCTGCGATGCCAAGCACTTTCGAGTCGCCGTAACGCGGCCCGACTATCTGTACGGACAAAGGGAGCCCCGCGGCGTCCAAACCCATACTGAGGCTGAGGCCGGGCAGTCCTCCAAGGCTAATCGGCACGGTGAAAACGTCGCCGAGATACATCCTTTTCCGGTTGGTCTCCCTGGTACCCAAAACGTATGGCAGTGAAGGCGTTGCCGGAAGAAGATACGCGTCATATTTCGCGAAAATTCCCTCAAACTCCTCCGCTATCTTCGTTCGGACTTTCAGCGCGGGTCCGTAATAGTTCTGATAAAACCCATCCGTCAGAAGGCAGGTGCCGAGGATTATTCTTCTGCGCACCTCCTCGCCAAAGGACGCCGTGCGGGTGTTCATGTACATGCCGGTAACCGAAGGTCCCTCCATGTGAGCGCCGTAACGTATGCCGTCGAAACAGGCGAGCTTGGAACTCGCGTCCGCGAGGGTCGTCACGTAATAAGCGGCGACCCCGTATTTTACCGCTGTCGGCATGTCGATCCGCTCGACGACAGCTCCCGCCTCGCGGCAAATGTCTCCCGCGCGTGTAAGAGCGCCGTAAAGGCCGGCGTCAATCTGCCCCGCCTCAAAGTTATCGAACATGCCGATTCTTTTTCCCTTGAGGTTGTCCCTTTTAAGCGCATCTGTGAAACGCGGCCTGTCGTAAGAGTCGCAGGTGGAATCGTTTGGATCGGGGCGGGCAAGGATATCCATTGCAAGCGCAATATCTTCCACGCTTCTCGCGAGCGGGCCTGCCTGGTCGAGAGACGAGCAATAGCCCACTATCCCGTATCGGCTGACCTCTCCGTAGGAGGGTTTAAAACCCTGTATCCCGCAGAAGGCCGCAGGCTGGCGTATCGAACCGCCCGTATCTGTGCCCAGCGCGAGCGGAACGTATCCGGCGGCGACGACGGCGGCGCTCCCGCCGCTGCTGCCTCCCGGGGTGCGGCTGAGATCGCGCGGATTTTTCGTGGGGCCGATTATCGAATTTTCCGACGAGCTCCCCATCGCGAATTCGTCGAGATTCGCCTTAGCCACGAGGACAGCCCCCGCGTCGTTCATATATTTTATTGTGCTGGCGTCGTATGTCGGCCTCCAGTTTTCGAGCATTTTGCTGGCGCATGTCGTTGGTATTCCTCGGGTGCAGAAATTGTCCTTCGCTATGTACGGCACTCCTCCGAGAGGACCGACGTCCTCTCCCCGCGACAGGCGTGAGTCTATCTCAGACGCGCGCGACAGCGCGCTTTCCTCAAGCGCCGTTATGCAGGCGTTCACCCTTCCGTCGTATTTCGCGAGGCGTTCAAGACTTGCTTTTACAGCGTCGGCCGCGCTTATTTTTTTCTCCCTGATTGCTCGCGCCGTTTCGGCGGCGGTAAGTTCGTGGATTTCCATGTTGTTATTCCTCCGCGCTTATCCGGGGCACTCGGAAAAAATCCCCGTCTATAGTGGGAGCCGCCGATTTGAACTCATTAAGATCGGCCCATTTTATTTCCTCATCAGCGCGGCGGGCGGACAGGCGCTTCATCTTCCACGCGAAATCCGGCGTGCCGGTACAGTCGAGATCACCCACCGGCGCGCAGAAATCGAGAATGTCGTTGATTGAATTCATCATGTAATCGACTTCCTCTGGTGATATACGGATCTGCGCCGCGCGCGCCATACGAAGCGTCGCTTCCCTGTCGACAGTCATTTTCAAGGTTTCATACCTCCTTGGATATTTTTAAAATAAAAACCCTGGGCTTCGCCCAGACCCACAAGGGGACGCAGTCCCCTTGACCCCATTTTTAAATGATCGGGTTCCAAGGGGCTGCGCCCCTTGGCGGGGTTTGGGGCAGAGCCCCAAGGTATATTATTTTTCAATTTTTATCTTCTCAAGAAACACTTCCTCATCCCATATCTCCACGCCCAAGGTCAAAGCCTTGCTATACTTACTCCCCGCGTTCGCGCCCGCCACCACCACGTCGGTCTTTTTGCTCACGCTGCCGGACGTTGACGCGCCCATTGCTTCGGCAATGCGTTCGGCTTCGCCGCGCGTCATTGCGGAAAGTTCTCCGGTGAACACGAATTTTTTTCCCTCAAACGCGGCCGTAGGCGTGACGTTTGAGAAAGATTCAGGCCCCGCGTCCATATTAACGCCGTATTCGCGCAGACGTGTAATAACCGACATATTGCGCTCATCCGAAAAGTGCCTCCGTATCGACTCGGCTATAACCGGCCCCACACCCGCGAGATTGGATAATTCCTCGTCGCCCGCGCCAATCAGGGCGTCAATATCCCTGAAACGCTCTGTTATGTCGCGCGCTGTTTTTTTTCCTACGTTGCGAATGCCGAGCGCGTTTAAGACGGCATAAAACGGGCGGCTCTTCGACGTCTCTATAGCCGAAACCAGTTTATTAGCCGATTTGTCGGCCATGCGCTCAAGTCCCGACAGCTTCTCCGCCGAAAGTTCATACAGGTCGGCGACGCTCTTCACAAGGCCCGTCTCAATCAACTGACGAATCAGTTTCTCGCCAATTCCGTTTATATCCATGCAGTCCCTCGACACGAAGTGCCACAAATTTTCCTGAAGCTGAGCGGGGCATGATTTATTCACGCATCGCACAGCCGCTTCCGACGGCAGACGTATGGCCTCGGACCCACATGCCGGGCATGTCTCGGGTATTTTGAACGGGACTTCGCCCCCGGTTCTCGCGGCGAGATCCACTCTCAAAACCTCCGGGATTATCTCGCCGGCCTTGTGTATCCACACCGTGTCGCCGACGCGAACATCCTTTCTGTTCACCTCGTCCTGATTGTGCAGGCTCGCCCTCCTCACGGTAGTCCCCGACAACGTCACGGGTTCCATGATGGCGGTCGGGGTAAGCGCGCCCGTCCTGCCGACCGATATCTCTATATCGAGTATCCTCGTCCTTTTTTCCTCCGGCGGATACTTGAACGCTATCGCCCAGCGAGGAGCCTTCGACGTGCTGCCCAAACGCTCCCGCGCCTGCATGGAGTCGAGTTTGATCACCACGCCGTCGGTGTTTATCGAGTCGTTGAAACGAATCCCGTTCCATTCCTCCAGGAATTGGTAAATCTCATCATCGGAACGGCAAAGTCTGTCGTGCCCGTGGGTCGGAAATCCCTCATCCTCGAGCCATCTAAAAAGCCCGTGCTGGGAATCTATCCCCAGCGAGGACGCGCCGTTCACATGATACAGGAAAATTTTCAGATTTCGCGACGCCGTTACTCTGTGATCGAGCTGGCGGATGCTGCCCGCCGCGGCGTTTCGCGGGTTGGCAAAGGGCGGCAGGTCCTGTTCTTCGCGCAGTTTGTTGAGTTCCGCGAAGTCCTCCCTCGCCATGCAGACCTCTCCGCGCACCTCCATCCTGCCGAGGCGCGGGCGTTTCATGCGGAGCGGCAGTGACTTTATCGTCCTGATATTCTGCGTCACATCCTCCCCTACAAGCCCGTCGCCCCTGGTTGAAGCCGTTACCAGCAGGCCGTTATCGTAAATAAGGGATACCGCGAGGCCGTCTATCTTAGGCTCGCACACCCACGCGTAGCCGCCATCATCGAGATTTTTTCCCGTCCTCTCGAAGAAAGCCGCGAGTTCGTCTTTGTCCAGCGCGTTGTCCAGGCTCTGCATCGGAGCGTCGTGGACGACCTTGCGGAACTCGGTTCTCGGCGGTCCTCCGACGCGCATGTTCGGCGAGTCGGGCGTCAGCAATTCGGGATATAAGGTCTCGATTCCGACAAGTTCACGGAGCAAGGCGTCGTACTCGTGATCCTCGATTTCCGGCGAGTCATGGACGTAATACAACTCGTCATGGCGCGCTATCGTTCGGCGCAATTGCTCCGCCCTTGCGGACGCCTGTTCGAAATCGAAATTACGGCGCGTTACATTCGTCATGATTTTTCGTCTTAAAGCGGCCTCATCGTCGGGAACAGGATCACGTCCCGGATGCTCCGCGAATTTGTGAGCAGCATAACCGTGCGGTCGACGCCTATACCCATGCCGCCCGTTGGGGGCATACCGTATTCGAGGGCGTTCACGAAGTCCTCGTCGTAAGGGTGAGCCTCATCGTCGCCCTCGTCCCTGCGAGTCGCTTGATCCTCGAAGCGCGACCGCTGATCGATTGGGTCGTTCAGCTCGCTGAATGCGTTCGCTATCTCCCAGCCGTTGATAAAGAGTTCGAAGCGGTCCGTCACGTCGGGATTTTCTTTGTTTCTCTTCGCCAGCGGCGAGATCACGGTCGGATGGCCGAACACGAACGTGGGCTGTATCAGGGTATGCTCCACAAACTGTTCGAAGAAGAGCGGGAGTATGTCGTACCTCGTGCTGTTCCTGGATATTTCCACACCGCGCTCCTTAGCGAAGCGTCTCGCGTCGGCGTCGGATATGGCTATGAAGTCGACGTCGGTTTGTTCCTTCACCAGTTCCGCCATTGTCGCGCGGCGAAACGGCGGCTCGAAGCTAATTTCTTTTTCCTGATAAGTAATTTTTCGAGACCCGAGCGCGTCGGCGCAGGCGACCAATATCTCCTCCGCGAGCGCCATCATTTCGCGGTAACTGCCGTATGCCCAGTAAACCTCCATAGCCGTGAATTCGGGATTGTGGCGCGAGTCCATTCCCTCGTTCCGGAAGTTTGGCCCAATCTCGTAAACGCGCCCGAACATGCCTACTATGAGGCGTTTCAAGTGCAGTTCCGTCGCTATGCGAAGGTACAGGTCGATATCGAGGGTATTATGATGCGTCACGAACGGGCGCGCGTTCGCGCCGCCCGCGATGTTCGCTAGGATCGGCGTCTGTACGTCCAGCGTACCGTTGCGCTCCAGTACCTCGCGGAACGTGCGTACTATGACGGCCCTTTTGCGGAACGTCTCCCGCACTTCGGGATTGGCTATCAGGTCGACGTACCTTTTGCGGTAGCGCACCTCCATATCCTTGAGGCCGTGCCATTTTTCGGGCAGCGCGCGCAGGGATTTCGACAGAAGGGAAAATTCCGACACAATTATGGACAACTCCCCCCGCTTTGTCCTGAAAGCCTTACCTTTTACGCCGAGGAAGTCCCCGGAATCAACCCATTTCTTGAAGAAAGCATACCTCTCCTCGCCGAGTTCGCCCTGATGAAAATACAATTGAAGGGTTCCCGACTCGTCCATCAGGTCGGCGAAGGCCGCCTTGCCGTGACGGCGAAGGGTTATAACGCGTCCGGCCACCGACAGCGCGTCGCCGGACGATTCCTCAGCGGCAAGGCCGTCGTACTTCTCGCGAACCTCCGAGAGCTTTTGCCCGACGTCCCAGCAGTCATTCGCATAGGGGTCGTAACCCTCCTCCGCGCGAAGCCGATCAAGTTTGTCCTTCCTCTGCCGGAAAATTTCCTCTTCGGGCGTTTCGGTTGTTCCAATGTTGTCATGCGTGACGTTATCGTCGTTCACTATGATTCCTCCCAGATTCAGAAAATCGTGAATATTTTACCACGCGGTCCGCGGGTAATGCTAAAATATCCCCGGCGGACTTCCCGGCGAGAGCAGGGGGCCGGTGAGTGAAAAATGTCTTTCCCCTCTGGAGGAGGTGATTCAATGCCGAAAGGCGAGAAACGCTTTCCGAAGGATAAAACGGAGGGACAAGGTTCACTCCCCAAAGTGCTAGTCCTTGTCCCTCTGTTCCAATTGGTTCTCCAACTAATTGAAATTATACTCAAATTGGTTGGAAGAATCAAGTAACACCGGAAGGTGTTGTAATTGTACCACACGGAGTCCTACCGCCAAGGGCTCCGTTCAGCATTACGAGGAATGCTCGTCAGCAAAACGCAAAAGCGCGTTTTCCAGCGAGGTCCAGTCACCGCACGACGCGGCGACGCGCCTCAGTTCGGAGACTCCTCGCGAGCCCTTAAACATTCCTGCCATCAGCCTCTTGATCATAACAAGGGCGTGGCGTTCTCCCTCGCGCGACTTTGCCTCCATACCAGCCGCGAGCATCATATCGACTCTATCAGGTAGGGGTGGGTCGATTAATTTCGCGTTCGCCTCATAGCCCAAGGCATGAAGCGTCCTCGGAATGAGGAACGCGTCCTTTATCGCTCCCCTCGCCGCGAGTACGGCCACACACCCGCCGTCAAGATAATGCCTCGCGTCCTCCGGCGCGAAAAAATCGCCGGTCGCCGCTATCATTCCGGGAAATTTACGCGCGGCGGAGACGACCGCCTCTTTGTCCGCCGTTCCCTCATACCGCTGTGCCGGAGTTCTGCCGTGGATTATCAGGAGGTCAGCCCCCGCGTCAAGCATCTTTAGGCAAAAATCGATCGTGCCTAGCGGATGCGTGTTTTCGTCCGTCTTTCTAAGCTTTACCCACACGGGCGGGCCGAGGGATTTCAAGCCCGTCACCATCATGGCGGCCTCGGTTGGATTAAAGAGCAGCGACGCGCCGCCGCATTTTTTTGTCACCTTGGGCATCGGACATGCCATATTGATCTCAAGGGCGTCGAATCGTTTTATTCGGAGTACGGCTTCCGCCGCGTGAACCATGCCGGATGCGTCGGGGCCGAATAATTGTACGGCGGCCGGTCCCGGTTCCGAGCCGTCGCCTATCATCCTGAATGTTTTTTTATTTTTATATAAGACGCCGGTCGCGCTGATCATCTCCGTATGCACCAGACCCGCGCCCATTCGCTTATGAAAATCCCTGAACGCGCGGGTCGTCACTCCGGCAAGCGGCGCGAGCCATATCGGATTCGCGGCTTCCACGCCGCCTATGGAAAAATTTTTTTCATCCGTCATATTCAGCGCTTGCTGTTGCGCTTGTGGATTATCCGAAGTCCGTCCAGCGTGAGCCAGTGATCTACGGTCTTGATCATGTTCGACTCGGCTGCAAGCGTGTCCGCGTGGCCGCCCGTGGCAACGACTGCCGCGTCCCCGATTTCGTTCAGGATTCGTCTCGCCAGTTCATCAACGAGGCCGGTGTATCCGTAGATGATGCCGGACTGGATGGCGTTTATCGTGTTTCTGCCTATCGCGCGCGGCGGCGCTTCGAGGGCGACCTGCGGGAGTTTGGCCGTTTTGGAGAACAGAGTCCCCACGCTCGTCACGAGTCCGGGAGCTATCGCCCCGCCGATGTACGAGCCGTCACGCGACACCACGTCGATATTTATCGCCGTGCCGAGGTCGACGGCTATGACCGGAACGCCGTATTTCGCCGCCGCGCCCACCGCGTTAGCCAGACGGTCCGCTCCCACCTCTCCGGGGAAATCGACGTCGATTTTTATCCCGAGGTCCAGTTTGTCGGATACAATCAGGGGATCGAACCGAAAATATTCCTTTATCGCGCCGCGCCACGCACCCTCAAGATTTGGAACGACACAGCAGAGGATCGCCCCGTCGATTGCGTTCAAAGGAACGTCCTTTGAGCGCAGCAGGCTCTCCAAAAGTAGTCCGGCCTCGTCGGCGGTTCGTTCCGTGGACGAGAAGCGCGCCTGAACCACCAGACCTTCATCGTACACGCCCACCGAGATATTCGTGTTGCCTATATCGAGTACCAGCAGCATACTAATTCCCCCAATTTATTCCCATAAATCTAAAACGCGCCGGACGCGATCATATACGCAAGGAAGACTGCGCCCGCGCCCGTTGCAAAGTATGCCCTCGAACCCGGAAAACCGCAAGCCCGCGCGAACATATACGTCATAACCAGCACGCCGCTTATGACAAGCGGGTATGAAAAATCCGCCTGCCACGGAATGAGATACGTGATGTTATCGGAAAAACGCTCCCACATCGCGAAACAAAATTCAGCGGGCATTATGAAATATTTTCCGCCCCACAGTCCGGCGAGCGCCGGAAGAGAAAGCATCGAGGCGGCGGGTAATAGAATCCCGAAAAAAGGAACGGCGAAAAAATTTATCACAAGCCCCGCAAACGGTACAAAGCCGAAGGTCCAGGCGGCCTGCATCGAAGAAGCCAGCCACATGAGGGGAGACGAGATCAAATATTTCGCCACGCTTCCGGCGTCAAGCGAGAAAAGTGACGCAAGGGCCAGGACCGACAGCACCGACATCCTCCATCCGACGTCCCAAAAAATCCACGGATTCCAAAGCAGCATTACGGACGCCGCCACGCACGCGCCGTTAAATGAACCGCCCGACTCGCCTAACAATTTTCCGGCCAGGACGAACTGCAGCATCAGCGCGGCGCGCAACGCGCTCGGCGAAGCTCCGGAGAGCAGAGCGTAGAGCCATATCACCGCGCTGATGACGTAAAGCCTGTGTTTCAATCCTCTAAACAAAAACCAGCATATTGCGTATGCCATCCCGATATGAAGGCCGGAAACCGCGAGAATATGAGAGGTGCCCGCGTTTCTGTGAAGTTCGGCGAGTTCGCCGTCCCTCTCCCCCAGCCACGCGGCGGCTATGTAACCGGCTGTGCGGCGCGGCAGCGCGGCTTTGATTCGCTCGCCGAGCAAATATCTGACGTGTGGCAGTCCTAATTCCCGTCCAGTTACTTCTATTTTTCGCGCGTTTACGGATGCCGACGCCCCGCGCGCTCTCCAGTATAAAAATTCGTCGAACTTGCGGGGTTCGCTCGCCCTTTGAAATGCCGCGACATCCCCCGTGAATCTGACGATATCTCCACCGCGAAGCTCGCCGTAATGCTTGAGGACGAATTTTTGGCCGCGCGCGAACCTCCCCGGCTTTACGTGAACGAGGGCGGTTTGGGTATATCCCATGCGGCGGTCGCTCAGGACTACGCCGCTTGCTTCGATTGATTTCGGATATGATTTCGGGAAAAAAACCTCGCGCGTGATCTGCGCGTTTATATACAGTACGCCGAGGACTGACACGGCAAGTATTGTTGCCGCGACGGGAAGGGAGGATTTTGCGGGATATTCAGTGCCAAGGCATATCCAGCCAACCGAGAAAGCTAAAGCGAGCAGGGCGGCAAATACGACGCCTGTTCCCATATCGACCCGCGCGAGTATGAAAACCGAAAACGAAGCGGCTATCGCGAAGGCGGGAGCTTCGCCCAGCGGTGTGCGCGCGGGCCGGACTGGTGCGTATTCTGTCAATCGCCCGCCCTGATCAGATTCCTGACGGCCTCCAAACGCCTTTCGCCTATTCCCGTCACAGACCGCAGAGATTCAACGTCGGGAAACGGCCCGTGTTCATCACGGTACGCGACAATACTTTCCGAAAGCTTGGGACCGATGCCCGGAAGCGTGGCAAGCGCCGCCGCGTCCGCCCTGTTGATGTCGATTTTTTCTCCTTCGCCGGGCGCGTTATTCGCCGAACTGCTGCGAACGCCCGAAGGATAAGTGACCCCGCCGCTATTTCTTGAGGAAGCGGCTGTCGTTTCCGTACGCTCACCTTCGAAACGGATTGAGGCGTTCTTTGACGGAACGGAAATGTGGGCTTCGTCGCTCAATCTCTCGGCGAGATTTATCGCCTCCCGATCCGCGTCGCGAGAAAACCCTCCGGCCATGTCGATTGCCGCGCTCACTCTGCTGCCGGGTTCGATCTCGTAGACGCCGGGGAAGTTCACCTCTCCCGTTACGTATACCGCCCAGGTTTCGGGAACCGGCGCGGGGGACTGCTCACCCGTATTAACAGACGTGTAGAGCGGCGCGCTCGGCACGATCTCCTCGGGAGCAAACGCGCCGCGAAATGTCATGGTGAGGATCAGCACAAGTATGAAACAGAATATCCCGGCGGCGAGGAATATCCATTTTTTCGCGTTGTCGCCAAACATGCCAAACCTGCCAAAAATATTCATATTATTTCCCCCTCAAGGCACCACGGACTCGAACCGGTCACCCTGACGTTCCTGAAAGCGCCGACATATTCAGCCGGGGCTTTCACTAGAACAACTTTATCGGCGGCGGTCCTGCCCTGCAAAAGTCCCTCGCCTTTTTTGGCGGGTTCGTCCAACAGAATCTCGTAAACATTGCCGACAAGCGACGCGTTTATCTCCCTGGAGATCCGCGTTTGCAGCTCGTTCACATGCGCCAGCCTGCGGGCTCGTTCCTCCGCCGGCACCTGATCGGTCCTCAGGGCCGCGGGCGTCCCCTCCCTGGGCGAATACGCCGCGGTGTGCGCCAGGTCGAACCGAATCTCCTCAAGAAGAGCGGCCGACTGCTCGAACTCGTCCTCGGTCTCCCCGGGGAAACCGACTATCAGATCGGTGGTGAGCCCCGCTTCGGGAAGCGCTTCGCGTATCCTGCGCGTGAGCGCAATGTACTCGTCCCTCGTGTAGCCCCGGTTCATCTCGCGCAATACCTTGTCGCTTCCGGCTTGCACCGGGAGGTTTATCGAGTGACAGACGTTTGCGCGCGAGTTCATCACGTCCAAGATATCGCCGCTGAAATCCGACGGGTGCGATGTGACGAATCGTATACGTTTCAAGCCGTCTATAGACGCAACGTCCGATAACAGTTTCGCGAATCCGTACCCGGCATGTTCGCCGTCAAAATCGCGTCCGTAAGTGTTGACGTTCTGTCCCAGCAGGGTTATCTCCACCACCCCGCCGCGCGCCAGAGCCCGCGCCTCATTCATGATCTCCTCGGGCGGGCGCGACGCAAAACGCCCCCTCACGTATGGGACGATGCAGTACGAGCAGAACTGGTCACAGCCGTTCGCAATCGTGATGTACGCTTTATGCCGGTTATTGACCATCTTTGGAAGGCAGGAAAGGTCCGCCGGCGGGATTTTCGCGCCGCCGTCCATGATGAACCGCGTTCCGTCCGCCATCGCCCGCTCCATCGCAGCCGGTACGAGGCCCAAATGCGAGGGACCGGCCGACACAGTAATCCACGGAAATTTTTTCGCGGCGGCCGGTCCTATCCGCGCCGCCATGCACCCAAGCAGCGCCACGTGAGGTCTTCGCCGCGAGTTCCAGCCGCGTTTGAATTTTCCTATTTCGCTGATTGCTTTATGCTCCGCCCTCTCTCTGACGCTGCAAGTTATAAATATTACGAACTCCGAATCTTCCTCCGGTACCTCCCTCCAGCCTAGAGACGAGAGTTCCCCTCTAAGTTTGTCCCCGTCGTAATCGTTCATCTGGCATCCGATTACGCGTATTGAAAAAGTTTTTTCCATTTGATCTATTCCCCTCTGTAACGTAAAGCGCCAATGATAGTATTATATACCGCATAAAATAAAAAATTTCAAAGAGGTGTGCTTACTATGAGAGTTTGCTCGTTCATCATGATGTTCTTGATTTTTTTGGCGGTTCTTGCGGTTTTTGCCGGGGCCGTCCCCGCAGGAGCGGAAAGCGCGCCCGAGCTTCCCGAGATTGAGGGATGGCAGTGCGGAGAGCTGCGGACCACTGAGCTGGAAGCCGTGTCGGACAATCAGGGATATTGGCAGGAGAGGGACTACAGAACGGACAGCGGCGTCCCGATCAAGGCGACGCTGCTTTGGGGCCCGGGGCCGAGATTTTACAATCAGCCGCCCGCCGGCACATCCGCGAGCGCGGGGCAGGCAACATACGAGATCACGCAGATCGGAGGCTTCAAATCGACGATAGAGCGCGACCCGGCGTTGGGTTATTCAGTCGCGGTGAACGCGTTCGACAGGGGATTTTCACTCACGGTAGAGTGCGGCCCCCATATCGACAGCGCCGAACTGCTGCGGATCGTAGAGGCCCTGCTGGAGGGGATAAAATAATAGGCTGTGATAGAATTATATTTCGAGAAATACATGCCATATACAACCAAAAAGAAACTTGGTAAAATCAATATGTTTTAGGTAGGGGCAAGCGAGATGATACGCGAAAAATAAAAGACGGTACGCCATTATAAAAAAGGCGTCCTGTTTGTTGTACTAGCTATATCTTCATCATTGCCGAGGACATAAGCTCAGGCCCTCCATTTTTCACAGGTAAAGTCTGTATCTTCAATTTTGCAAGTCATATTGTCGTTTTACAAATCCTCATTGACAGACAAAATGGAACTGGTATTATCACATCAATTTTGTTGTTAGGGTTTTGTACAGGCATTTACAATTTCAGCAAAAATATTGTCATCAAATTTGTTGAAATTTTAAGAGGGAGGTACAATCGTGCTGACGGAAACGTTACGTGGGAAAGTCGGGGCGCCGGTTACAGGTCAAGATGAGTTTTTTGATAGAGAAAAAGAACTTTCCCAGCTTATAGAGAAAATAGAACGAGGAGATAGCGTTTATATTTCTGCGCCACGGCGTATTGGAAAAACAAGTCTGATGCATAAAGCGGAAGAAGAACTGACGAAGACAGGACATACCTGCCTGTTTTTCGATCTGGAAGGATACCTTACGCCGTACGGGTGGATTTCCGACTGGTTTGTCAAAGCTGTTTCAGGCAAAGAAACAAAATTGACGGACAAAGTGTCTATGGTTTTGAAAGATGAGTGCAGAGATAAAGTGTGCACATGTGAAGACGCGACAAAAATTTACCTGAAAAAAATAGTGCGTGGCCAAGAAGGGAATTACCAACTGAACCATCTGGAGGAACGCCTGCGCAAGATTTTCAGTGAACGGGAGTACACGCTGGCAATGCAGATACTTTCATACCTATCGGCAATAGATGAGGCCGTCAAAGGAAAAGAGCTTATTGAACGCGCAAAATCAGAGAGATATCATGTCGATTGCTTTCAGAACATTATGCAGAATCTCGAACACGACGGATACATCGAAAAGCTCGAGAATGGCTGGGGGTTTCGCTCCAGGCTGCTGAAGGACTGGTGGCGCCATCGCTACGGAGATGCGTAAATGAGACGCCCTCCAAAATATAACCCGGGATTTTTGGACGACGGGGAAATCGACGAGCTGTTTTGCGCGCGTCATCGGGAACTGGATATTCTGGTTAACACCCTCGAAAAAAACAGAGGCGAAATCAATCAGCATATTGTTATCATAGGGCCGCGTGGCGGTGGAAAAACTATGCTGCTTCGCCGGCTTGCGGCAAAAATCAGGGGAACTCCAGGACTTGAGGCCGCCTGGCATCCAATTGTATTTATGGAAGAAAACTATGAAATACTGTCTTTGAGCGATTTTTGGAAAGAGTCTCTTTACTATGCCAATAGTACTACCGCAACAACCGGGCGTAGGCTCGAACAACTGAAAAGGGAGGTTCCTGTTTCCTCGGAGGCAAAAAACGCGACCTATGAAGCGTTGAAAAAACCTCCGGGAGGGGCAAGAAATCCTTATTCTGAGGACATTGCGCGCGCGCGTTTACTGGAATTTGCCGAAAAGCGGGGAAAACGCCTTTTATTGATTTGTGAAAACATGAACGACCTCTTTTCCGTCCTTTCCGAGCAGGATTGCTGGAAACTGCGAAATATACTGCAAACCGAAAAACGAATCATGTTAATCGGTTCCGCAACGGCACGTTTCGATCAAATTGACCATCACAAAAAAGCCTTTTATGATTTTTTTAAAATCCTCAACCTCGAACACCTAACGACGAAAGAATGCGCGGAACTATGGTTCTCGGTATCAGGAAAACGGATCCATGAGCAACAGGCGGAAGCCCTTCGCATACTAACCGGAGGATTGCCACGGCTGGTGTCTATCCTAGCGTGGTTTGGAAAAGGACTTTCTTTCTTGGAACTGATGAGAGACTTGGAAGAATTAATCGACGATCACACGGACAACTTTAAGGGCACGTTGGAGGCCTTACCTCCCAGGGAACGCAAGGTGTTCATTTCACTCGCGCGTCTTTGGGCAAATTCTCCGGTCGGCCTCATTGCGGTTGAAGCAGGAATGGGACAACCGGAAACAAGCGCAATACTGAATCGACTCATAAAGCGTGGGATTGTCGAAGAATATGAAGAGGAGGGACAACAACGACCGATTAAGCGCGGGAAAACCTATCAACTGACAGAGCGCCTCTTTAATATCTTCTACCTTATGCGCAGAGGAGGGGCGGAGGCTTTCCTCGTCTATGATGTTGTCAATTTCCTTATTCAGGTATTTGGGACGGACGCGAAAGATGCATTATTAGAACTTTGCGACAGAGCGGCGCAGGTCCGGAGTGAGCGTGAACGCCGTAATGAACAAACGCACATCTCGGAGATAGAAACTAAAAATAGGATTGATACCCTCCGCACGGAGTTGGAAGAAAATCGTAAAAAATTGGGGCCGGAACACCCCGACATTCTACTTAACATGAGTGAATTAGCAGGATATCTGTATGATCAGGGTCGTTACGAAGAGGCTGAAAAACTGCTTCGTGAAACGTTGGAATTTCGCCGTAACACGCTGAAGCCGGAAAACCATCTTGTACTAAATTCTTTACGGAATTTGTTCAGCTTGCATTGCAGGAATAAAACGGAGTCCGCTCTCTCGGAGTTACAGGAGCTTATAAAACATCCGGTTTATGTGCGGGAGGCTATTATGTCATTGACCCACTCATGCATTGAATTGGCTTTTGCTTCTCCTGATATTGCACGGACTGTCGCTGAAGCTATAGAAGGCTCTCTTTCAAAAGATCTGCTTTATCCATTGTATGCGGGCATTAGGTTATACCTTGGAGACAAAATGCGCCTTCCAAGGGAAGTGCGGGAAACAGCAAAGATTATTCGTGAAAAAATTAAGGAGCAAAAACATGACTGAACGTCCCGTTTCTTTGAACACAACAATGTAATTTAAAGCGGTTGTCCCAAAGTTTCCACAAGTGATTTTTTTGTCGCTTTCTATATGAATTATCGGACAATGTTGCTATTAAATAGGAGTAAGAAGTGATGGAGATAGAGAAGTTACGTTTGCACTTAGAAAGATACATGCCATATAGAACCCGCAAGGAATCCGGTAATACCAATACTTTTTTAGGCAGGGGCAAGCGGGATAGTACAAAAAAACATAACTTACCGACCCCATTTGGCTATCAGGTTTATCCTATCCTCATGTTGGGTTCGTTAAATTTTTTAGATCAACCCACAAATGAACCAGTTCGAACGTTTCCGGTTTTATATTCTTTCTAATTAACCTTTGGAAGTGTTGCCGCACCTCGTTTTGGGTAAACCGATACTCAATCTCCCGATAATCAGCGCAAAGAGCTTTTTGATATGCGTTTATTTCAATCAGTATTTCTTCAGGTAGCATACTTATGATATATCCAATCATGATACCGGAAAATGCTCGTTTCCCATATTCATGCTCAGAGGAATCAAACCTGTGAATACCGTTAACCACATAGTTTTTATTTAGAATCCAACTTTTGCTTGTCGGTTTACCGAGTCGTTTGCATTCTATATGTAAAGAGATTTCGAATTATTAATATTGAGCGCGGATGGATTAAGCGCAAACGGATTAGTGATCGTACACGTAAAATCGGGACGTTTTCTTTTTTTTCCCCCTTTTAATTCGTCTTCGGTTTCCGGTCGAATCGGTTTTTCCCAATCCGGGGTACGGATTTCACGACCGCTTTTCTTGCTTTTTTCACAACAAACACTATGTAAAATAGGACAGAGAAATTCCGAAATATTATCCTCGTGACTAATATCACGAGTTAAATTTGCAAGTTTTCCCAAGGCCGCGCTGAATACTTCGACATAAACCGCCTCGTGCTTTTTCCATAAATCGTATTTTGAGGGCAGCGTCTTATGCGCCATTAACGCTTAGCCTCCGTTTTCCGTATCCTGTGCGCTCAAACGCTTGTACAAAGTAACATCGGCGTCTTCTCTGGCTAAACTGCGCGTCCAAAAACGCTTTTCATTCCGTTTTATGATAATAATGGAGTCGTTGGAAACAGCATGAACAATCCCGTCCGTAATAATTTGAGACGTCCCGACGGGGTAACGAAGAGCTTTGCCTATTTGCTCCAAAACGTATCCCCAAGAGTTGTCGCGTGGGTTCAGATTCCACTCATCGCCTTTATCCGCCGGAAAAAACTCAAGCGCTATCATCGTATCATGACCGCCGATATGAACATGTGCCCGCATTCGGGCGTCATCTTCGAGATAAGCATTCCACCGGCGGGCAAATATATCAATATAGTTATTTCTAATCCAGGATAGATTTGTGCGCTCTGCCGCAGGGCTGGAACCGCTACTTTTAAATGGTTCATAGTAAAAAGGCAGGGTAATTTCGCAAAAGTCTCGAACCAGATCCTTTTGTTCCTCGCTTAAATCATAAAGCTCGAAAACTGCTTCATTTAATTCGTGTTCCCATGATTTCCGGCGCGCTTTAATTTTTTTCTCATCCTCCCCATCAGGGTTCATTAAGTCTTTGACAGGCGGATCGTAATCTTGAAGCTTGCCAACAATATCAATTATATTTGAGGCTGCGGGATTGTTTTTTTCAAAAATCACCGGAAGACGGCAAAGTTCACCAAGCAACAGTTTATCATGCCATTGTCCCCAATTCGCGGACGTCATAAAAAAGTAATATTGCGCCAACGATGACCACAGAATTCCGGTAAACAATCTGTAATTTTCCACAGTCTGTTCTTTCAGTTTTATCCCATAAAAACTTTCGGAAAAACAAAAAGGGACGTCGCTAAATTGAGCGATAATCGTGCCTTGCGGTCGTGATTCTTGATTGATACCTTCGTTGACAAGTATACGCATGCCCTGGTACGCGCCTACTTTGCCAAAGCGATGCACATTCGCAGGCGGCGCCGTTAACACAGGTTTTTCATAACGCGACTTCAGTTTTTTTAGTGATTTGAATGATTGCAGCTCTTCCGCGTTTTCAGTTTTATGTCCTTTTGCTGGTAACTGATATCCACCGCCGGAATTATTGTGATCCATATATTCTTCAAGCCGTATTTTTGTCTGAAGCCATTTTATAAAACGCCGATCCTGCAAACGGCCAAACCAGTAAGTTTTCCACACCTCATTTGAAGCCAAATCCTCGTCACGCAAATGATGCATATCATATTTAGTGAGCAAAACCGCTTGCGTTTGCTCTAAAGCCTTCACTCGTTTGGCGGAACGATATATAACGGGGAGGTTTTGATTTTCGCCTTTTTCGAATACCATCAGTACAAAAGGAGAAACCGCGTCCTTGAAAAAATGTTTTCGTACGTGGCTAAAATTAAGCACTTCTTTGATATTCGCGAGGTTCATCCATTGTTTTCGAAAAACCTGCGTCGTTTTTCTGTTTTTCAGCAATACTCCGGCGGGAACCAGAACCGCCGCTTCCCCTCCATCCGTCAGCATATCATGGTATTTCCACAGGAAGGCTTGCGAGGCTTCCTTGTCTCCGATAGTTTTTCGGTTTTCTTCGCACCACTTAAGAACGACGGCATTGCGTTTCTTTGTCTCGTCATCCGCTGCCCTTCCCAATGAACCCCAAGGCGGATTGCTGACGATAATATCGGCACAACCATTGCAAAAAGGGGAAGCCGAACCAAAAGTGTTGCCCACCCAGATGCTATGAAAATCATCCTTTGCGTCATTCTCTGAAGCTAGTAGAGTCGGCAGCTTATTTCCACGCTTAATATGTTTGTTTATATCCGGCGGAAAAAGGTAATGAAGCAACGCAAGGCATAAGCTAAACGCCGCGATTCCGGCGGCTTCTTCGTTTACTTCAATCCCGGCGATTTGATCCTTCAGGATTTTTTTCAGTGAGTTAAAATCGGGGCGCTTTTCATGCATATACCACTCATAACGTACTATTCGCCTAAATGCTTCCACCAAAAAAATACCTGAGCCGCAAGCGGGATCAAGCACACGAGGCCGTTTTTCCAACTCCGCTTTAGTCAATACCCGGGACGCCGTTAATTCCGCCAGCGCCGGCGGAGTATAAAAAGCCCCGTCTGAACGGGCTTTGCTTTGTCTCTCCGCGGAATCGGCGGACGGGTGATAAAATTCCTCATAAATTGAACTGATTAGCTCCAACGGGACGATGTCAAAACGATATGAATAGAAAAAAAGGTGCCTCTGAATGCCTACAACGCCGTAAAGAAGACCCTGTATCCGATATAAATGATTGAGGGTTACGTTTTTTTCTTCTTCATCTATATCAGGGAACATATCTCCATTGAAGTCCCGAGCCAAAGTCCTGAATAAAGCATAGGTAAAATCCTTATCGCTCAAAATACGAGAATAAAATGAACACCCTTCGGAAATATCAAACCCGAAGCGCTCGGAAGGTTTATCGAGAATATTGATCCATTTTTGGTTTTTGTCTGCAATTTCCAGGAAATAATCTTTCGTTAATATGCCTCTATCTTCCAAGTAGCGTATAAAAATCGAACGACCAATCAAGGTATGAGCATATCGCAGCTTATCGCCTGATAACCCTGCTTCAATCAATTCGCCGCGGACTATTTTCAAGTCGCGGATGAGCGCTTTATCCGCCCTGTTTTCTATGCCGCCGAATCGATGATCTCCAAATACCAGCCCCGATTCGATCCTGTCACGGTGAAACGCTTGCAACTCACGCGCCACTTCTTCAACTTTTATGACAGTTTCTAATATCGTTAGTTTGGCAGGTTCACTGATGTTTTTTATATTTTCGGCGGAATTAATTGGTTTTTGTGCAAGATCGAGTACGGAGATTTCGCCGGGGGAAGCCAAAAACAACAGTCTGGGGCGGCCAAGGCACCAGATACGGTTAAATGCCCTTTCTTTTTCCAAATCTCCTGAACCGCACTCCGCAAACACCGCCACAGGGTTATTTCCGACAAAAAATAATTTTTCGGCCTTGGCTCGTTTCGCCGCAGCTAACCATTCGCCTTTTTCCAACCAGTCTTCGACATTTAGATTAGAGCATGGTTCATCTGATACAGTAAGCAATGAGCCATTTTGAAAGTCCAGTTCAATATAAAGCGTATCCAATAGCCCACTCATTTACAATCCTCCGGATTCAATATAGCTTGGAGTTATTTTCAATAATTTGTACTATATTTGTTCATCAGATTGTCTGCCCTCACACGATAATGCAACAGAAACATTTTGCTAATGCTATCATAAATATTATTATTTTTAAAATGTCTTTTTGAAAGTGTATCAGATATTCAAGTAAAACAGTTGTTAAAGCACACAGGGTAAAGAAGGCGCAAAATATAAACTTACAATACCCTGGATGTTCCGAAAAAAGTTTGAAAATCTACCACGAAAGATACATGCCATATAGAACCCACAAGGAATCCGGTAATACCAACACTTTTTTAGGCAAGGGCAAGCGGGATGGCGCAATAAAAATAAAATATGGGACGTCCGTTAGAAAAAACTGCGTCCCGTTTGTATTTATTTACTGACACTCATTAACTAGTTCCCGGCTATCTGTTGTATCAGTTTGAGAAAACCTATGCTTTCTACGACGTTTTCGTATAGAATGTGCTTGTGACAGGGACACGTGAATTAGAATCAGGGGGTTGCCATGACATACAAACCTATCGAAATCGACAGGAAAAATCTCACATTAATGAGGGTGTGTTTTCCCGATCTGGAAACATTGGATAGTACGGCAAACGCTATTGGATCGAATATGTTCGAGGGATTCGAACCGACAACAAAAAGTGTCGAGATAATCCGCGATTACGTTATGGGTAAAGTTACTATTCTTGAGTTGGCGCAAATTGCGAAAGACAAAGCGTATGCGTAATGATTATGCGTATATAGATCCTGACCACGTCTATACCGATACAGGCTCGGGGGTTTTGAAGAATATTGCAGGGATCACCGAACAGAGCGCTCTGGAATTTTTTGAGAGCGCCGCCGTAACGAAACGTATCAAAGAACTGAAGCATAGGCCCGTTAAGATCAAAGATTCCACAGCGCTTCTTATTATTCATAAATATTTGTTTCAAGACGTGTATTCTTGGGCAGGGCAGGAGCGCGTTGTCGAAATCAGCAAAGATGGGAAACAGTTTTTTCCGACCGCCCGTTTTGAAATGGCTTTTTCTTACATCAATAGACTGCTTGAGGAATATAGGGCAATCAAAAGAGCTGACAAACCTCAAATAGCAGAAAAGCTGGCTGTGACACTGGATGTCGTAAATTATTTGCACCCTTTTAGAGAAGGTAACGGTAGGGCACAGCGTGAGTTTATTCGCGTCCTCGCGCTTGAAAAGGGCTATGAGTTAAATCTGAACCCTGCGGATAACGCCGATATTTATGAGCGCTATATGACCGGAACCATTGACGGAGATACGGATAAATTGGCAGAGTTAATCCTCGAAATAATGTAGAAAAATTGCACATAAGGGGGCCTTTG
>Ga0099364_10002353_pt1 | contig 30303 bp, 29 predicted proteins | sample TergutTh196P3_FD_73070 | JGI IMG/M metagenome (GOLD analysis project Ga0099364, IMG submission 73070) | Microcerotermes parvus P3 segment gut microbial communities from Pointe-Noire, Republic of the Congo - Th196 P3 | ecosystem: Host-associated > Arthropoda: Insects > Digestive system > Gut ...
GGGTAAACGGGCGCGACGGCACCCCCCGAAGGGACGCCCCTTGGCAGCAAAAACGGCGGAGGGCCGCCGTTATCGGAGGACGCGCCGGCAAAGCGCCCCTGGCTTTCGACCGCATGTTGGATGATTACTATGCGCTGCGCGGCTGGGACAGCAACGGTATTCCGACAGCGGAAACGCTCAAAGCGCTGGATTTGGAAGAATTTGTCAAGTACATCCCCTGATTTTGACCGGGTGACGAAATGATAAAAGTGAAATTGTTTGGCGTTTTTGCACCGTACATGCCCTCGAAAAACGACGAGGGCGAATGGGAAGTGGATCAAAATGGCTGCGCAATCAGGAAGATATTGGGACAAACACCGATTCCGGCGTCCACGGTAAAATACACCATCATGGTCAACGGCGAACGCAAGACCATTGACGACGTTGTCAACGATGGTGACGTATTGATTGTCATGCCGCTGCTCGCAGGCGGATGATAAATAAAAAATGGGGGGGTATTAACATGTTAAAGACACAAGTTGGTTCCAGCGTTCTTGCCAACGCGAAAGAAGCGGGCAGGCAGGCCGCGTCGGAAGCGTCGCAGGGGTTGGACAAGCCGCAAATCGCATTCGTGTATACCAATGCAAACTACGATCAAAAAGCTGTGATTGACGGGGTAAAGGAAAGTTTGCCGGGGGCAAAAATCATCGGTAATACTTCCTTCTCCGGTATTGTTACGCCCAAGGGATTCGTGAGCGGAGATTCCTTTGTCGGGGTTATGGCGTTTTCGGATGACGCGATGCGCGTTGGCGTTGCGGGGTCCGGAAAGAAGGAATGCGCGTTCAAAACGGGAATTGAAGTCGCAAAAGCAGCGATGAGCAGCGCCGGGCAGGATAAGGCGCCGAATTATTTTTATATGGCGGCGTCGCCGGGCGAGGAAGAATATTACCTCAAGGGCATTACGCAGGTCATTGGCAGAGTGCCGTTCTTTGGCGGCAGCGCCGCGGATAACACCATCAGCGGCGACTGGAAGCTGTTTACCCAGGATGTCGTCACGGGCGACGGCGTGGTGGTAGCGTTCTTTTATACGGAAAGCGCGTTTGCCAGCGTATATACGGGCGCTTATGCGGAGACGTGCAAATCGGGCATCATTACCAAGCTCAGCGGCGACCGCACGTTAGTTGAAATTGACGGCATCCCCGCCGTTGAAAAATATTCGCAATGGAGCGGTAAGCCCGTTGACGCGCTGAAAGGCGGAAACCTGCTCGTGGAAACGATACCCAATCCGCTTGGCGTCAAGGACAGAATGGGCGATTTGGTCGCCATACGGCATCCCATGTTTGGAAACGATGACGGCTCCATGAACGTTGGGAACAATCTTGCCGTCAATACCGCCGTTATCTATATGGATGGTTCCGCCGACACCTTAGTTGCCTCGGCGAGCGGGACGCTGACCGAGTTAAAGGATAAGCTGCAAAAACCTGCCGCAGGTTATCTGCTGGTGCATTGCGGAGGCAGGCGCGTGGGCATTGGAGACCGCATGGACGAAGCCGCCGCGGCGATACAAAAAGCGGCGGGCGACGTACCTTTCATTGTACAGTTCACCTTCGGCGAATATGGTTATGAAACCGACGGCAACAATACATGCGGAGGACTCATGCTCTCGTACACGGCATTCGCAAAATAAACATATCAAAAAAACCGCGCTCTGACGAGCGCGGTTTTTTGTTTTGGTGTGCGCGGCATATTTTTATGCGTTTCAACTGTGGTCTATCGGCTTCATGTCCTCCTCATATATTTTTTTGGGGCTGCCGGCGATCAATTCCCAAAGGGCCGACGCCTTAAATTCTATCCGGGCGATTTTTTTGCAGAGCGGATTTTTTACCGCCGCGAGCCGGGTAACGACATCAAGCCTGGCGGTTTTGGAAATTGACCTTAAATACTTTTTCCCCGCGCCGTTGTATCCAAGCACGCGCGCGTATCCGGCGCCCGCGCGCTGCAATGCCGAATCCGTCCATTTGTCTATCCCGAGCAGGATTTTTATTACCTGTCTTTGGAGCCTGCTTCTTGTGTACCTCGCGCACACGCACCGCCCTATGAAATCATCGAACGATCCGGCTTTCCTTATATTTCCCGCGAATAGCCCCTCAAGCCCCTCCTCCATTCCGGATATTTTTCTCAATGCCCCCTTCTCCGAGCTTAAAAGCATAAGCTGGATAAATTCAAATAACTTTGAATTATCACCAATCACCCTGCCGTTTTTGAAACAATCAGCCATGACCTCCGCGGAACTTTCGGGCAATAATTCCTTTAATCCGCCATTTAATAAATCCCGCAAAGTTCTGTCCCCGATAAAATTCCTTATCTTCGAGGCGCTTTCATTGTGCCCGTCTCCGTGCCTTTCTATCGGCAGCGGGGTGATCGCGTATTTTTTTTTATTTATGTGCGTAAGGTACGACAGCGCAAGGATATTATTGGGCTTGGAGGCAAAGCTGCCCGCCCCTTCGCTTTCGGCTTCCAAAGCCGCCGCGACTGCTTTTGAGTACGAAGCGCCGTTTGAAAGCGCATATTTTACAGATCGCTTGAAAGAGGCGCTCTCTTGAGATAAGATACATGAAATGGATTCAAGGCGCGAACCGGCGAAGCCGGTTTTAAAAGCAGCCTCGCTGCCGGCGAAGCCGGTCTTAAAAGCAGTTTCGCTGCCGGCGGGGGCGGTTTTAAAAGCAGCTTGGCTACTGTTTTGCGCGGGTGGCTCGACGCCGAACGAAATGTAAGACGCGCCGACAGCGTCAAGGATATCAACAGCCCCTTGAGCGAACGCCATCCCGCTGTTGCAGGAAAAAAAGGACGGCAGCTCAAGAACGAGGTCAATTCCATTATTGAGAGCCATTTTCGTGCGCGCCCATTTATCAATGAAGGCAGGTAAACCGCGTTGGACAAAATTTGCCGAAAGCACTGCTATAATAACCGCGTCAGGCAATTTTGACCGGGTCTGCCTTAAATGCCACAGGTGGCCGTTATGAAACGGGTTGTACTCGGCCGCTATTCCGCAGGATATGATATGCTTTTTTTCCGGCAAGACACACTCTCCTGAATATAGTTTTAATATATTATAAAGAATATACGATAAAGGGAGGTTTTCATAGTATGAAAGTTTTGGTTATCAACTGCGGCAGTTCGTCACTCAAGTATCAGCTTTTCGACATGGAAAGCGAGGAGGTGCTTTCAAAAGGGCTCGTTGAAAGAATAGGAATCGAAGGTTCGCGCGTCAATCACAGCAAGACCGGAATGGATAAGATCGTCATTGAAGCGGACATTCCGGACCATACCGCAGGGATAAAATTAGTCCTTGAAGCTCTGTTGGATGCCGGTCATGGTTCATTGAAAAGCCTTGATGAACTCACCGCCGTGGGGCACCGTGTCGTGCACGCGGGGGAAAAGTTCGCGTTTTCAGTAAAACTTACAGAGGAAGTTATGAACGCGCTGCGCGAATGTATTCCGCTTGCCCCTCTCCATAACCCCGCAAACATAATGGGGGTGGAAGCAGTGGCTAAGGCGCTTCCGAATATCCCCCAGGTTGGTATATTTGATACGGCCTTCCACCAAACGATGCCGAAACATGCGTATATTTACGGCGTTCCGTATGAATACTATGAAAAACATGGGATCCGCCGCTACGGCTTTCACGGAACGAGCCATTATTACGTTGCGAACCGCGCGGCGGAAATTTTGGGCAAACCAATCGAATCCCTGAAAATAGTAACCTGCCACCTTGGAAACGGAAGCTCCATAGCAGCGGTAAGCGGAGGAAAGTCCGTTGACACCACGATGGGGTTCACTCCTTTGGCCGGAATCCTGATGGGTACCCGCTGCGGAGATATTGACCCCGCAATAATCCCGTTCCTTGTGAAAGCGGAAGGGAAGGACGCCGCCGAGGTTGACAATATTCTGAACAAAAAGAGCGGCATCCACGGAATTTCAGGGGTAAGCAGCGACATGCGCGATATAGAGGAAGCGATGGAAAAGGGGAATGAGCGCGCGAAACTCGCGTACGACATCCTGGCTTATGTCATACGCAAGCAGATAGGAGCGTATGCGGCGGCTATGGGCGGAATTGACGCGGTGGTTTTCACGGCGGGGATAGGTGAAAATGCCTGCGGGTTACGCGCTGACATATGCAAAGGATTGGAATTTATGGGAATAAGCGTTGACCCGGGCAAGAACGATAAGATGCGCGGCAAGGAAAAAATTATCAGCCATGACGGCGCAAAAGTAGCTGTGATGGTGGTTCCGACGAATGAAGAACTTGTCATCGCAAGGGATACAAAACGCCTGTATAAATAATTTACAAGAAATAAAAACGATGGGTAAAAAAGCGGCGCTTCGGGCGCAAGGCGAAAAACTCTCAATTCCTTTGAAAAAAGCGGAACAGGATGCGGCAGAACGTAAATTTTTAAGCCTGCATTTCATAATGCAGCTTCCTGACCGAAGGAACATCGGGGAGGAAGCGGAGGAAAAATGGGAGATCGCCTTCGATGAAAAAATTTGCTTTGACGGACAGGAGTTTTATTTATCCTCTCCGTTAAAGGTATACGCTTATTCTTCATGGATGGATGACGCGGTTTTAAGCGTAAAGATGGGCATCAGCGCGCTTATAGCCGGTTCATGCGTCCGCTGCCTGGAAAAAGCGGAGCTTGCATTATCGGATGAATTGTTGTATCTTTATTCTTTGCGTGGAAAAGGAAGCAAAGACGGGGATATGATAGTTGAGGTCGGCGCTTTCGGAAAAACTCTTGATATAACTGAACAGGTTTGGGAAAGCCTTGTTCTTCTTCTGCCTTTAAAACTTCTTTGTGCGGAGGATTGTCGTGGGTTATGTCCCTCATGCGGAGCAAATTTAAACGAGAACGAGTAAGAAGGAGGACTGATTAAATCATGGCAACGCCGAAGAGAAAAACATCTCATGCGCGTAAAGGGAACAGACGGGCGCATTATATTGGCGCGCTTAAAGCTCCAAGCCTTGCTGCCTGCCCGAAGTGCGGAGAGGCTGTGCAGAGCTACTGCGCGTGCGGTTCATGCGGCCACTACAGAGGACGCAAAGTCATAAAAGTCGCGGCAGATAAAGAAAAAAAAGAATAGCGATACATAACTGAGTTTTTAAAGCGGAAAGTTGGCCGAGTGGTCGAAGGCGATTGACTCGAAATCAATTGAGCGGTTTTCCGCTCCGTGAGTTCAAATCTCACACTTTCCGCCAGAACAAAATAAACAACAATAAAAACACATAAAAAAATCCTTGAAAAATCAAGGATTTTTTTATTTTTTAGTTAATACAATAAATTTAGTAAATTTTATTGTTTTATTCCTCTGATTTATTACTTACAGCCATTAAAAAAAGGGCATTACCGCTTTATCCCTTCTTGTGTAACAAGCCGTTTGCCTTCATTGCGCGGTATACGGTTGAATAGCTGCCAAGGTAATATCAGGTCGTGTAGAACAGCCGTCTTATTGCGTCTATGTTGCTCCACAGGTCAATGCATACACCCGCAATAATGGCGTTATATTCTTCATATCCAGTATTTCCGACAGCAGCTCCGGTTGCGGCGAGAGAACAGTGCAAGCTTTTGGATTGAGACTCAAGGTTTATATCGGACAGCATATACGCGTTTATTTTTTCATCCCTCCGCAGCAACACCCCGTTGGCTTTTGCGCTGGCGCAAACTACAGGAGTTAGGCTGCCGGAAGACGCGTAACTTTTATAACTGCCTGTTACGGGTAAAATTCCAAGCCCTTCAGCTTCCGACCCGTCCGGTTTAATGAATTTTTTCCCGAATACGAGCCCGGATGCTCCGTTTGCGAGAATTATCTTTTTATTTAGGATCGCGCTTCTCAATAAAACGGAAAAATTTCTCTCTGACTTGAAAGAGTCTATTGCGACGTATCCTAACCCATGGGGGAAATAATACATATCGAAGTTTTCCGAGAACATATCTTTGACCTGAATATAAGACACGCTGCAGCCGAATGAGCTGAAAAGAAGCTCCGCGTTGTTCCCCTCTCCGGTCAGCGAGATTTCGTCAACTATTGCCACTTTTGGCAGTATGGTTTTCTGAAAACGCTGAACTCCTCCTGTTGGCGCCCATTCCTGATTATATTTCCCTATTGCCTCCAAAGCTAAATAGTCTACCTGCCCTTGCATCTGGGCTATTCTGCCTGCTACCGCCCGTAGGGAGAAAGTCCCTCTTGTGTATGAATTTACGGAGGATAAAGCCTCTATAGTCGGAATCGGAGGTTCAAGTTCGCTTGGTATATACCCAAATGTTGTCCACCTGAAATGTATTCCGATGTTATTTTCAACTGACTGAAATAATTGCTGGTCAAACGGATTGATGAATATTGCCCCGTCTATGCGAGCGTTTTGATTTTTTGATTCAAAGGCTGCGCAAATATCCCCTATTATCTTTACTACAGGGCGCGGATGGTTTGCTGCGTAACAACAAAGTATTATGGAACAGTCCAGCGCGAATGCCAGGTCAGAAGCGATTACGTCAATAGATGAATCTTTTGCCGTCTCTGCTCTTTCCCCCAAATCGCAGACGATGACATTGAGCTGGTCTTGACGGGCGCTTGCTTCAAAAAGTGTTTTGACCATTTTGAGATTGGCGCAGGTCTTTAAATTTATTACGGTTATCTTCTCCTCCGCGACGGATTGCAAAAGACGCACGTTAACGGGGCTGAATCCGCAATAAAAAACATGTATGGGAACTCTGCTGCGCTTCATGGCCGCTATAAGAAGAATACTTGGGGGAACAAGGCCGGACTTGTGCTCTCCGGCAATTATAATTCTCGGGAGCTTCACTTTTGCTATCACCCCTTGTAATATTTGGATAAATTATTTAGTATTATACCAAAACACGCAAATAAGAATTGCATAAAAATTTTATGGATACCGATTCTCGGAAATTTTAGTGTTTGGAAGGGTGGGAAAAATAATGCTTTTAGTTCTGGATGTGGGAAACACTACGACTGTTATAGGGGTTTACGATATGAGTGATAAGAAACTTCTGCATAACTGGAGAATGACGTCGCTTCGTCAAACGTCGGATGAAATAGGGCTCCTGTTATCCAATTTAATAAAGACGGCGGATATTTCCCCCGCGGACATTGATTCCGCTATCATGTCGAGCGTCGTTCCGGCGCTGGATAATCTGATAATCAAGGGGATAAAAGATTATTTCGGCGTTGACTGTATGAAAGTTTCGGTTGCGCTTGATCTTGGAATTGAAATAAGGTATTCCGCGCCGAAGGAACTTGGAGCGGACCGCATCGTTAATTCTGTTGCGGCGGTTTCAAAGTATGGAACGGGAAAACCTGTTATAGTTATAGATTACGGGACCGCCGTGACTTTTGATGTCGTATCCGCGGACGGCGCCTATCTTGGCGGAGTGATATGCCCGGGGCTTGTAACCTCGATAGAGGCGTTGTTCGGGAAAACGGCGAAGCTGCCGCAGGTAGCCTTGGAAGCTCCTCCGGCGGTAATAGCCCAGAGCACCATAGAAGCCATACAATCAGGCGTGGTATACGGCAATGCGGGTATGACGGACAGAATAGTCTCAATGATAAAAAATGAGCTTGGAACGGAAGAGTGCCTCATTATAGCGACGGGAGGACATGCGGAGATCATGGAGCGTCATGCGGAAACGGTCCATGAGGTTGCCCCGTGGCTGACATTAGACGGATTGAGGATAATATACGAACGAAATGCAAGGTAATGCGGATCCACCAGGCAAGAGCCCATCTTTATGGCTGGCTCCGCTGGCGGGGATAACGATTCCTCCCGTAAGGCTGTTCTTTTCGCGTCTTGGCGCAAGGATAACGCATACTGAGATGGTGAGCGCTTCAGGGTTGCTGTATAAAAATAAAAAGACAAGGAACATGCTTGAGGTTTTGCCCGGCGAGTCCCCGGTCGTCCTTCAGTTATTTGCGGGAGATGCGGATTCCCTTGTCCGCGCGGCTGAATACGCCCTTTCCGTTTCCGGGCGGAGCGGCGTTTCTTATTTTGCGCTTGGAATAAATATGGCGTGCCCCATGCCGAAAGTTTTGAAACGCGGAGCGGGGGCAAAACTTCTGGAGTCCCCCGAAATGGCGTTTTCTATGGTTGAAAATCTCAAAAAAATCGGGCTTCCGGTTTGGGTAAAGATACGCAAGGCCCCGCAAAAAAACGGATTGGACACATTTCAATTTACAGAGGGGCTTATCGGAGCGGGAGCGGATAACGTCTGCCTGCATGGGAGGACTCCTGCCCAGCGTTATGAAGGGACAGCCGATAAACGGATAGTGTGCGATATGGCGCGGACTTTTCCCGGTAAAATATCCGGCAGCGGCGACGTGTATACCCATGAGGACGCAAAAGTTTATTTTGACGCCGGATGCGTCGGAGTCATGGTGGCGCGGGGCGCGCTCGCGAATCCGTTCATATTCCGCGGTGATCCGTCGTACCCTCCCGCCGGAGAGCAGCTTGAGCTGCTTCAGCAATTTGGGCGCGACGTGAGCGATTGGGCGGGCCCGAGGGTAGCCGTCATAATGGTAAAGCGGCTACTCGCCGGAATGTTGAAGGGATTGTGCGGCGCGGGGGTCTTCCGCCGGGAAATAGCCCGTGAGCTTGATTATGAAAAAATAGCGTTTCTGATCGACGAGGCATTGGAAAAGCAAGGCACAATGACAGTTGGCAGTGATTAGTGATTAGAAAATACAAAAGCAAAAAACAAAAAAACTGTAAGGCGGGAATGAAAAACAAATGTGGGTGGTACCCTTCAAGGTATCGCCCGCACTTTTTTTGTCTTTTGCTTTTGCCTTTAATTCTCAATTCTGTATCGGGATATGCCTATTGATTTATGCTAACCTTCATTCAATTGACCTTTGAAAAAATCCCCTTTTAAAAAAAACTTAAAAAAATTACAAACTTGGCAGGATATATAATTTAACTTTTTTTATAAGGGGTGTATAATGGAAAATTATTACTCCTGATTTAATTAAATTGACGATGTGGATGTGAATTATTCTGAAAGATTCTTCGGCTTTGGCGCATGCGCGGGAAATGTGGGAATATCTCAGGTTTGAGCCTTGGAGCGAACAAAACCTTCAGGGCGTGCGCAGGAAGATAACATTTGTCAAAAAGGGCCTGATTGGAACCGTTGCGAAGTATTATGTATGGGATTACATAGTATGGCAGCATTACGGCCTTTTGGATATAGAAAAAACATATAATACATGTAAGCCTAAAATGGACGTAATGACGCAAAGATTTCTTTTTGTGGGAAACGTTGCCGGCGCTCCGCTCAGAAAAATGAAAAGTTTCTGGCTGGGGCTTGGGGGGTATCTTGAAATCTACAGTTATTCCCCGGGAGGCGAGTTTCACCCAAAAATCAAGGATATCATTCCGCTTGTTGATTTTGCTCTGGAACAACGTGCCGAGGGGTCAGGCAGCGCTGAAACGATCGGGCAGCAGGTGGAAATGGTAAAAAATAAATACGCGGATCTTTAGCGTAATATAAAAAAATCAGGAGGTGTTTTTTGATATGTTACTTTGGCTTTTTGGTATTGCGATGGTGGTTTTGACAGTTGCTTACTTTGTACACGGCAAATACATGTCGGATGTGTATGAATTGAGCGATAACAACAAAACCCCGGCTGAAACTATGTATGACGGCGTTGACTATGTCCCGGCCCATCCGGCGGTATTGCTGGGACACCATTTCTCTTCCATCGCGGGAGCAGGCCCGATAGTGGGCCCAATCACGGCAGCCAGTTTATTCGGGTGGCTTCCAGCTTATATTTGGTGCCTTATAGGATCCGCTTTCCTTGGAGGGCCTCATGATATGGGCGGGCTTGTCGGATCGATGCGCCATGAGGGAAAATCAATAGGTGAAGTGGTTGACCGTTGGGTTGGGCACAGGGGAAAATTTTTATTCCTTTCCTTTTCCATTCTCACGCTTTTCCTCGTTGTAGCTGTGTTTTTACAGCTTTCAGCGGATTCTTTCGCCGCAGACCCCGCGGTGGCGTTTTCCGCAACTCTTTATATGTTTTTGGCTATTGTATTTGGAGTTCTTATATATCGTAAGAACTTCCCGCTGTTTTGGATGTCGGTCATTTGTGTTCCCTTAGTCATTTACGCCTGCTGGTTCGGCAACTCGCAGGAGTGGGTGACCCGCGTTTTCACGCTCTCCTCAAACCCCGCGCTTGAGTGGCACGTATTCACGCCTGCTGCTCCGGTGAAAGTTGAGGCTTCCAATTTTGAGTCCCTTAAGGAAGCTCATCCCGCAATTTTTGGTAGTTTCGAGGAATTCGCGGAAATGGACGAGGCTGCCGTAAGGACAGCGGAGGGCGCGGTATTGGCAGCGGCGAACGAGGCCAAGTTCGAGGCGCAGAAAAGCACTGATGAAGTCATCAGAGGCGTCCCGTCATACGCCGAGTATTTAAGGATGAAGCCCGCCCTGAAGACCGAAAATATGGAAACATGGCGCTGGATCCTCGTGGGTTATATCTTCCTCGCTTCGATCCTTCCGGTGTGGCTGCTTCTTCAGCCGCGTGACTACCTCGCGTCCTACTTCCTTTATTTTGCGATAATAATCGGAAGTATCGGAATGGTTATGGGAAGCGAGACCCTGGAAATCAAGCTGGATATGTTCAAGGGGTTCCACGCAGGAGGCGACAATTACTTATGGCCAATGCTCTTCATCATCGTTGCCTGCGGAGCGATTTCCGGGTTCCACGCCCTTGTCGGCAGCGGAACCACATCAAAACAGATACGGAAAGAGAAGGACGCCCTGCTTGTAGGCTACGGAGGGATGCTGCTTGAAGGGCTTGTCGCCGTTATAGCCATAGGAACCGTAATGATAGCGGGAGGAATGCTTGGAAATCCGAACAACACTTACGCGACCGGATTCGGACGCTTTGCGGAGCTTATCGGGATCGACCCGAGGGTCGGAAAGTCGCTTGGACTTCTTGCCCTTAACAGCTTCCTTCTGACTTCCCTCGATACGGCCACAAGGCTTGGCCGTTATCAGATACAGGAGTTCACCGGAGGCCGCGCTGACCGTTATACCGCCACGATCATAACGATAGTGGCTTCAATGGCGCTGGTCATGACGAGGACAACAAACCCGGCGGGACAGGTGATCCCCACATGGAGCGCTATTTGGCCGATGTTTGGTACCGCGAACCAGCTTATAGCGGGGCTTACCCTTCTTACCCTCGCGGTGTGGGTAAAGAAAGGGCTTAAAAAAGGCAACGGATTCCTCATGTATCCGATGTACTTCATGCTTGTGACCACAATAGTCGCTCTTGGATTCATGGTCAAGAGCACTCTCATCACAGCCGTGGTCCCGAATTACCTTCTTGGCGGAATGTCGGTGGTGCTTCTTGTCCTCTCGCTGCTGATGGCGAAGGAGTCGTTCACAGCCCTTAAAAACGAGTAAGGGTGCGGGAGCGCGGGCGGGCTCGCCCGTTCTTTGAGAATTTTTCTTGATAAAACTTGGGAACGGGGCTGTCCCGCGTGCGCCATTTCAAGCGGGCGGGATGTCCGCGCTCCCAACCGGAATAACGCACGCTCCTATTTAATATAGGAGCGTGTTTTCAAAAAAGAGGGGTTACTTATTGAACTATCTGATTGATTCGCATTGCCACCTGAATTCAAAGGAATTTCGTGGCTCCGTTGAAATTTACCTTGACCGCGCTGAAAAAGCGGGAGTAAAACAATTCATAGTTATAGGAGCAAGTTTACCTGGCAGCGCCTCGGCGGCGGAGCTTGCCGCGCGGTATTCGGAACGCGGGGTCTACGCCGCGGCGGGGGTGCATCCGCACGACGCGAAAACCGTTGATAAAAGTTTTCCAGAAAAACTGAGAAAACTGCTGGAAGAAAAAAGGATCGTGGCCGTGGGGGAAACGGGGCTTGATTATTATTACGAACACAGCCCCAGGGAAAAACAAAAACAGGTGTTCCGCGAACATATAAGGATAGCTAAAGAAAACGGCCTTCCGATAATTTTGCACGTGCGCGACGCGCATACAGGCGACGCGATGGACGACGCGCTTGAGATACTGCGCGATGAAGGCGCGCCCGCGGGGGGCGTTTTTCACTGTTATGCCGGCGGCTTAAAATATCTTGAGGAAGCCCTTTCATTCGGGTATTACATTTCCTTTCCCGGGGTTATTACCTTTGCGAAAAGCGGAGAGTTGCGCGAAGTTGCCCGCATAACGCCGGCGGACAGGATATTATGCGAAACGGACTGCCCGTGGCTTGCGCCCCACCCTTTCCGGGGGAAGCTCAACGAACCCGCCAACGTTAAATATGTTTACGAAACGATAGCGTCCGTTCGCGGCATGAGCATGGAGGAGCTTGCGGAAATCGTCTGGCGGAATAGTTTAAATGTTTTTCCAAAGTTATTAAATAATGTTTGAGTTCAGGATAGAGGCTGTATGCAAGACGACAGGCGCGCGCGCGGGAGAGTTTACCACCCCGCACGGGACCATAAAAACTCCGGTATTTATGCCGGTTGGCACATTAGCCGCCGTAAAATCAATGTCTTCAAGAGAGCTTCGCGAGATAGAAGCTCAGATAATACTCGGCAACACATATCATCTGTATTTACGCCCGGGAGCGGATATAATAGCCGAAGCCGGAGGGCTGCATAAATTCATGAACTGGGATCTGCCCATCCTCACGGACAGCGGCGGGTTTCAACTGTTCTCACTGAGCCGGCTCAATAAAATCACCGACGCCGGCGTGGAATGCCGTTCTCATATAGACGGCTCAAAACATTTCATGTCCCCGGACTGGGCTATGGATATACAAAGAAAACTCGGCGGCGATATAATGATGTGTTTTGACCAGTGCGTTTCTTATCCGTGCACGAAGCGGGACGCGGAAATTGCCGTTCGCAGGACGACGCTTTGGACTGAGGAATGTCGCGAAATTTATGAGGGACAAAAAACTCTCTCGGACAGCGGAGGGGCGCCGCGGCAAGCTCTTTTCGGCATAATTCAGGGGTCGGTGTTCGATGACCTGAGAATCCGCTCCGCAAAAGAGATAATTTCGCTTGACTTTCCGGGTTACGCGATAGGCGGGCTTTCGGTCGGGGAGCCTCATTCGGAGATGTACAGGATACTTGATGTATTGAATCCAATATTGCCCGCCGATAAACCGCGTTATCTTATGGGAGTGGGTTTTCCCACGAACCTGATAGAGGGAATAGCGCGCGGGGTCGATATGTTCGACTGCGTGCTGCCTACCCGCAATGGGCGTAACGGGTCGCTTATAACGTCCTTTGGGCGGGTGAATATAAAGGCAAAAAAATATGAACGGGATTTCTCGCGCCTTGACCCCGAATGTGACTGCTCCCTTTGCAGGCTTCATACGAGGGCGTATCTCAGGCACCTGTACCGCACGGGCGAGATTTTAGCCGCCCGGTTGTGCAGCGAGCATAATTTAAGATTTTTGATACGAATTGCCTCGCGCGCGAGAGAGGCTATAATAAATGGGACTTATCCGGAATACTGTGAAAAATTTTATTCCGTTTTTAAAGATGAACGTGAGGATTGATTATTGAAATATTTGCCGGTTGACAGGTGGAATCCCGAAAAGGATATAATTCTTGAGGCTGCGGATATATTAAGATCGGGCGGGCTTGCCGCGTTTCCCACGGAAACCGTGTATGGGCTTGGCGCAAATGGTTTCGACGACAAGGCCGTCGGGAAAATTTTTGAAGCGAAAGGCAGGCCCGCCGATAACCCGCTTATTTTGCATATTTCAAACCCCGCCGAAGCCGACGGATTTGCGCGTGTGGACCAGCGCGCGCGGGCGCTTATGGACAGATTTTTCCCCGGAGCGCTGACTTTGGTTCTTCCCGCCAAACCCGTTGTCCCGCGCGGCGTTACGGCCGGCCTTGGGACCGTGGCTTTCAGGATGCCGTTTCATCCGGTACCGCTTGCTCTCATAGAATCTTTGGGACGCCCGGTCGCCGCGCCAAGCGCCAACAGGAGCGGGCGCCCCAGCCCCACGGACGCGCGGGCGGTGATGCAGGACATGGGGACTGAAAAAAATATCGGCATCATCCTTGACGGCGGAATATGTGATATAGGAATCGAATCAACCGTTATAGACGTGTCGGGAAAGAACGCGAGCATACTGCGCCCGGGCGGAGTGCCGGGAGAGCTTATAGAGGAATTTCTCGGAGTAAAATTTACGGATCCCGGGGCGGAAATGATAAAAGGTTCTCCGGGTACCCGTTATAAGCATTACGCCCCGCTTATTCCCCTTCTGTTATGGGAGAACGGGGGTAAAACTGAACAAAATTTTTCATGCGGCGGGAGCTACGGGTATATAGGGCTTAACCAGCCGGATTTCCATTGCGAGGGGCCGTGCGTGGAGAAGATAATATTTAACAGCGTTGAGAATTACGCAAGGGGAGTTTACGCGAGCTTCAGAAGCATGGAAAAAATTGGTGTCAGTTGTATAATTGCGGAAGTTCCAAGCGTTTATGGAATTGGACGCGCGTTGAAAGACAGACTTTTGAGAGCGGCGGGAACTCCTGTTTCCTATGGCGATCATGCTTAAACGTTACCTGATGGAAGGATTTTTTAGACATAGTAACAAACAAACTAAAACCTTTTCTGCGTATGGGCACTACAGAAGATAGAAAGGCGGTTATGAAAATGACAACAGCAGTAGCAGAACTGGATAAAATTGCAGAACTGGCAGAAACAGATGAAATAAGAGAGTTAAGAGAATTTTATCAAGAAGATAATGAATCAACATATGCAAACAGAGGTATTAAGTCTTTTGCTTCTGTGTTATCTGGCGTATGCGGTAAAAATATCTATGTGGGAGAAGAAACAAAAGTATATTTTGAGATATTGGATATGCGGGATTTTTTGAAAGAAAAATATGCTGAACTTTCAAAAACTGAGGCGGCTAAATATAAAAAAGATGTGGAAGAAGTTCTAAAAGAAGCTGACAGAGAACTTAGTTTTCTTGAAAAATACTTATAAAATGCCAGAGAAAGAAAAAACTTTTATTTTAATTGCTGGAGCAAACGCTTCCGGCAAGAGTTCGGTTATAAAACCTAAACATGTTGCAGGGCGTGTTGAATATTATTTTGATCCTGACAGATTTGAAGATGATCCAGATTTTTCACATGTCACTGAAAAAGAAATTTTAACTTCCAAAGCTTTGGAATATCGTGAAAGAGATTTGCCAAGCAGGTTTGCAATTGAGTGTATAGATAATTTATTTATGCCAGAAAATAAACACATTCGTAATAAAGGATTTGCTACAGAATCTAATCTTGTTACGAGCCGTGATTTTGAAAAATTTAGAGAAGCTAAAGAATATGGAATGAAAACAGAACTTTATTTTGTCTATGTTCCTTTGGAAACAGTTATACAACGTGAAAGAATAAGAGCTGCCAAAGGAGAGCAAAAAAAGATTGATCTTGATAGGCTCATACGGCGATATGACAACGGCCTTTCCAACATTCAACCCCACATTGACTCTGGTAATATAGACGTAATAAAAATTTATGACAACTCGCTCGGTAAAGGGGAAGAGCAGCTAATTTTACATATTGAGTATGGCAGAACTGTTTATTTGCACCCGGAACCGCCGGAATGGTTCAAAGATGCGGGAATCAAAATTTTTCACCCTAACAACGGTTAATTTTAGTTAATTTTAATCGTTGAGGATTTACTAAGCGGGTTGCCTTTAACTTAAAATATAGGTATCATGTTCAGGGTATGTTTTTTAATTGTAAATTTTGTCTATCTGTTTTTCATTGGAGGGGTCTTGTAGATGCGGTGGCTTATATTGGCTTTGTCTCTTGGAACTACGTTAGCTACGCTTTGGCGCGGAATAATGCTTTTTATAACAAACCTTGGAACGGTAAGAACAGCTTCTTCATCTCCATTCTGGTGGGCAATGGCTCTTTGCGTTGCTTCTTTGTTTGGGTTTATAGGCGGAGTACTTGCTTTTAATCAAAAAGCGATAAGCCTGATTTTCTTTCTGGCAGCTACGATAATGACGTTTTTCGGATATTCTTCGGGTTATGTTTTAGCCTTTTCCTTTGCGGTAATAAGCGTTTTAACGGTCATAAACCTGATAATACACCGGCGTTCAAATCTGAGAATAAGAAATTTTGGATTCAACGACGAAAGATATGAGGAAGAATATGACGAAGATGAAGAACATGAGGAAGACGATGATGAAGAAGAACATGAGCCAACGCCGGTCAAAACAATGAAAATGCCGAAAAGGCGTTCTTCGTTAATGGCGCCGGATTCCGACTCGTTAGTAATAAAACCTCCGCAAAGGCAAAGAGAAACAAAGGTTTGTCTGTCGTGCGGAATAGATATTCCGATCTCTTATAAGTTTTGCCCTTCGTGCGGAACAGAACTGCACGCGCCTCTCGTTAAGAAACTTGATGTGATGCTGGAAGATACGGCGGAAGAAGCGGAAGAGGAAGTTTTTAAAATCTTCAAACCGGAAAAAGACGCCCCCAAATATGATTTTAAGCGTAAAATCAGCTACAGCGGCATAAGCGACATGGAAGAAGCCGAAGAAGACGAAAGCAAAGAAGATGACATTGAAATAAACGAACCCTCCATCAGCAGCAAAACGGAAGATGTCGAAGTGGTTCCTGTCGTAAGGAAAATTTTATCGGAAGAAATACCGGAAGAAATGGAAGAAAATCAGGACAGCGATGATGTTCCTTTCAAGCCTTTGAGCGTGCCTCTTAATAAAAAGCAGAGAAAATTTGAAGTTGACAACTCTTATCAGTCATTCGGACGCTATACGCAATCCCGCAAGAGAAGGAAAGTTTCGATGTTGCAGCGTACTTTGCTATCTATGTTGGTATTGGGGCTTGTGGGGTCCGTGGGCTGGTTTATGTACAGAGGGATAAACAGAGTTCCGCCTCCCGACAGGATAGAGATTCCGGTTACGCGTATCTCTCCGGAGATTACGGAGGACATAAATATCTCGGAAAACATGCATGATGGAGATGAAGCGCTTGAATTGGCGATCCCAAACCAGGCAGGCTCGCTTCCCTACATGGAAGTCTCCCCGGCAAGGCAGATAATTACGACCGGCAGCGGGGTCAATCTGAGGGAAAACCATACGACCAATTCAAGAGCCATAACGCGCGTCAACGCCAACAATACTTACACTCTCCTGGAGCGCTGGAAAGCGGGCGACGTATCATCCCTGCCCACGGCGGACAGAAATCTCCCCGGCGATGGCACATGGTACAGGATTCAGGCAGGCAACAACGCCGGTTGGATATATGGACAGTTCGCGCTGCCTCTTGACGGGCGCGCCGCCTCCTTCCCCACCGGATATACGGAGGCTTTGCTTAATTCGTTTGGCTCAAACAGAGAGGAAATCGAGGAAAGGCTTGGCAGTTCAAGGCAGCAGATCAGGGGCGACGCCACAGTTCTTGAGTATACAAATTTAAGGATAACATTGCGCCAAAACAGGGTTCAAGGCATCCAGATCACCGGAAGAGGGCACAACCTTGTAAACAGCCTTGCTGTTGGGATGACATTTGACGAAATGACCGCGATAATAGGAGCGCCGAACAGATACAGGGACGGAGCGCTTTTATATCTGGAAACCGCTAACCTCGGCGTTGCGGTAAGGCGTGAAAATGACGGAAGGATACGTTCAATAAACGTCGGCGGCATTTAATGCTAAAAAAACAGGGATACGGCGCAGTAGACAAGCAGCATGGACATTACCGAGTTCACTGCCCTTGAATGTTTGCGGAGCAGTTTGTTGAATACTTCTCCGAAAAGCGCCCATGCAAGAGTGCTTGTAAAGCCCACGAACGCGAGCAAAAATGAAAAAGCCGCCAATATCGGGATGGAGTCGAAGGCGGGTATTATATATGCCGACATCGCGGTTATCGCGTAAATGTATAACTTTGGGTTTATAAACTGAAACAGCGCTCCCGACACGAAACTTGCCTTATCTGGTTTACCAGATTTGATTTCATAACTGCTTTTAAATATTTTCCACGCAAGGTAAAGCATGTAAGCGGCCCCGACAGCGAGCATGTAATTTTTTATTTTTGGAATGTAGTTGAACAATGTTGAGCTGAAGACCGCGCACATCAGCGTTACAACGAAAAACCCGGCAAGAACTCCGAGGTTGAACGGATAGCTGTTCTTGAATCCAAAGCGCGCCGCTTTGCTCATTGACATTATATTATTAGGCCCCGGAGTGAAAGAGGTGACGAAAATATAAATGAAAAAAGAATAGAAATTCGACATGCTGCCGCCCCTTTCAAACGAAGCAATATATCCTTTTCATGGATCGAAATCAATATTATAGCGCCTCTCAAAATCATTCACAAAGTTCAGGCACATAAAACACTGTAAAAACTAAATTTAGTATCGAAAAGTTTGTACAGAAAAGAGCCAACGGCTCTAACCGCCGTTTTTTCTTATTTTGCAGGTGAACGTGAATTTTGAGCCTTTACCGGGTTCGGATTCGGCCCATATCCTGCCGCCCATTTGTTCAACGATGTATTTTGATATTGCAAGCCCCAACCCGATGCCGCTGTGTTTTCTGGTTGAGCTTCCGTCCACCTGCTCGAAAATATCAAACAGCATGCTTTGCTGTTCCAGCGGTATTCCTATGCCGTTGTCGGAAACTTCAATTTGCAGGGTGAGCATCTCATTTTCCTCTCCGATAACGCGGGCCGCTAAATTTATTTCGCCATGCTCGTGCGTGAATTTTATCGCGTTCGTCAGCAAGTTCATGATCACCTGCGCGAGGCGCTTTTCGTCGCCTGCCAGCCATGCCGGCATTGACGGGTCCACTTCAAAGTCAAATAACTGGCGTTTTTCTTTTAAGCTTGCGCCCATCTCTCTCAATATGCCCTTCAGCATTTCCTTGAAGGAAAAAACCGAATCAGCAAGTTTAAATGTGCCGTTTTCCATGCTGGATGTATCAAGCACATCGTTAATGAGCTGCAACAGCATCTGAGATGCTTTGCCGATCTCAGCGAGGCATCTTATTTTTTCTTTCGGGTCGTCCGAGATTTGGGCTATTTGCGTCATGCCGATTATGATATTCATGTGCGTGCGCATCTCATGGCTCATCCGCGACATGAACTCGCTTTTGGCGCGGCTGCCCTGTTCCGCCAGATCTTTTGCGGTTATTAGTTCCGATTCAAGCCAACGCGCCTCGGTTATATCGTTGCCGATCATGCCTATGTGAACGCCAAAGCGGCTTTCCCTCACGGGCGCCGTAAAGCTGGTGAAAGCCATGGTCATTTTAATGTCGCTTTTAGATACCATGCCGACCTCGAAATATGACATCCCATTTCGCATCGTGTCGGGTATGTATTGCTCTTTTATATCGCGCACGGTCTGCTCGTCAAAAATTACGCCGAGCCCTCCGCTGATAAATTCGGCGTTCGTGTAGCCGGTGAAAGCGGTCGCGGCCGGATTGGCGTATTCCACCGTACCGTCGGGAGAGAAATAAATGATTAAATTAGGGGAATTTTCGACAATGGAGGACTGGCTTTCCATGTCGCTCTTCTCAAAAACCCCCGACAAAATGCTGGAAATAAGTATGGCGAGGTCTATTTCACTCTTATCCCATGTCCGGGCGCCATCTATGGAAAAGTTTATCACCGCGTCCATCTTTCCCCTGACAAAGACGGGCGCGATGATATAGTTATAGTTCTGAGAATTCAGCATGTAAGGCTCCATGGCCTCCCTGGTCGCCGGGTCGTTGGAATGCAGGCATAACCGCTTATGTGTCATAAGGCTGCTCATGGCGGGAAGAGTGGGCTCTTGCAGCTTTATCTGGCTGCCGATTCGCGTATTCAGGCCAAGTTTGGGATTGAGCCACTCGTTTTGGCAGGTAAATGTGACGTCGTCATCCTCCAATTTGTAAATCAGTATCTGCGTGGCGTCAATAAATTCGCCGATCATGCGCAGAGCTCTTTCTGTTGAAATGTTAAAATTTTCGTCCGATAAGAAGCTCCGTGAAATGGAGGTCATCAAAGTCTGCTGTTCGAGCCGTCTGCCGAGTTCGAGAGCGGCCAGTTTATGCCCGGTTATATCGGTGCTGAACTGTAAATGGACTTTCTTTTTATCGAACCATTCTATGTACCGGTCGTTCATCAGGTAATGTTTTCCGGTCGCGCTGTCGTGATTCTCCCATTCATAAACCTTGCCCGGGACAATCTGATGCCGCGGGCAATCGGCGCAAATGCCGCGTCCGCCGGGAAACATAACTTCCCAGCATTTCAGCCCGCTTATGTCTTTTTGTATACTGTAATAATCCTTCATTTTATCGTTCATAAAGAGCAGGCTGCCGTCGTCCGGGTCAGCGATAAAAAAATAGGCGTCAATGCTTTGCAGTATGTTTTCCACCACACCGAAAACACCAAGAGGATTTTTTATTCCCTCAATATTTTTCTCAATGCTGCCTTCCGTTACATTCACAGTGTCTTTAACGATGGCGGGCTCGTCAGCCGTCTTTGGGGCTCCGGGCGGTAAAGTGTTTTTTTCTTTCATGCGGGCGCCTTTCTTTGCATAATATTGACTATTATAGAATGTGAGAGTTTTTTGTCAACAAAACAAATTCCCCAAAAATAAAATCCGCGGGGGATGGGGGCTGCGCGCCCGGCCGAAAAGTGCCCGGTCGGATATGGCGCGCTATTTGCGTCCGCGAAATTCATGGTGTATTTTCTAAATTAAAAAAAACAGAAAAAATGGTGGTCAGCGATTAGCAAAAACAGGAGATCCGGGTTCCAAAATTTAGGTTTCTAACGCAACAATTTTATAAAATGTTGCATTAACGGAAAATAGTATAAAATATTTTTGTAATTTTTGCAAATAAAAAATGACAATTTACATTCCATCCACGCCTTTTTGTCCAAAAATTTTTTTGCCGCCGCAAAGCCTATTTCGCGCTCCAAAATTACGTTAATTTTCATGATTTCCCTCAAACCCTATAACCGCCCAATCCGATTAAATCGCGATAACAGAGCCAACTCTGGCGCTTATGCAACATTTTATAAAACTGTTGCATAAAAAATCAGATCCAAACGCAATCAAACCGTCTCAGGAGCGGCATTCAGCCGCGAGCGAAGCGAAGCGATCCACAAAATCGCCCTGAAGGGGCGAAATCTATCGCGTCCTTGTCAGGACGCCTTACAGGCTGCGGTTGCTTATCGCAAAAACGGAAAAACAATTTTCACCGTAAATCAATGGTGAATCAAATGAAGGAGAAGATGCCATAAAATGAGCAAAAAATCATGGGGCGGTAAAATTTTTATTCTGCTGCTGGCGGCGGTGATGGCGACAACGTTCACGCCTGCGGCTGCCGAGAGCGCTACTACTGTTTATAGTATGGGAGAACTTCGTACCGCCGCATTAGCAGAGTCAGTCGGCTCGGGGGATATTACGTTAGGCGCTGATATAACCGACATTAACGATGCCGCTAATGGCGCGGGGCTTTTAATAGAAAGAGATTTGACCCTCGACCTCAAAGGGCATACCCTTAGTATTGATTTATCCAACAATAATGCCAACGCCATAAAAATCTCAAACGACTCTACGCTGACGATTCTGGACAGCAGCGCAGGAAAAACAGGCAAGCTCAACGCCGCCAACTCAAACTCATCGGGAGGAGCAGTGGCCGGATTCTGCGCGGGAATCAACACAACGGACGGAACGCTGATCATACAAAGCGGCACGATCAACGCCACCGGCGGCGATGGGGGCGCGGGCATCGGCGGCGGCACTCAGGGCAATGGCGGAAATATCAAAATCAGCGGCGGCACGATCAACGCCACCGGCGGCAATGAGGGCGCGGGCATCGGCGGCGGCTATCGGGGCAATGGCGGCGATATCAAAATCAGCGGCGGCACGGTTACGGCCAGCGGCGGCATTAGGGCTATCGGCCATGGATCAGGCGGTAACGACTACGGGGGTAATCCTATAGCCGACGGGTTCGAAGATTTCCGCTACTGGGTAAACTTCGACGCCTCCCATCCGGGCGGCGAAGGGACGCTCAATAAGGACGACCCCTTTACATACGACAGTGACTACAAATTTATCAGAATCGCGGCGGAAGGGGCTCCCTACACAGCCGGCGGCGGGTGCGGCGCGGGCGCGTTCGGATCGCTGGCGTTGATGGCGTTGATTCCGCTTTTAGCGAAAGACAAAAAATTATTTGACAATCCCTGTTAAATATGTTTATATCCCTGTAAGACATATAAAATGGGGGACCGTTTGTGAAACAACTTATCTTTGTCATAGCTTCTTTTGGAATAATTCCTCTTTTGAACAAAACAAAAATCAGCCTTGGCGTAAAAATAATAATAACCGCTCTTGTCATATCAATATTAAGCGGGCTTGCCCCGGCTGTAATATTTGGCAATTTCCTTCGCGTGTTTGAAAAGCCGGCTTCCGTTGAAATTTTACTCATCGTCGGCATTGTTGGAATTATCAACGCGATAATGAGCGAATACGGCCTTTTGGATAAAATCGTTTCCGATCTATCGGCGACCATAAAAAATACAAGGGCGCTTTTCATGCTGCTGCCCGCGCTTGTAGGGCTGCTCGCGGTGCCCGGCGGAGCAATCATGTCGGCGCCTTTCATTATGAGCATTGGCGAACAAACGGGTATGCCCGTACCGAGGCGCGCGGCCCTTAATCTGATATACAGGCACATATCGTTGTTTATCATGCCGTATGCGCAGGCAAATCTCATAGTACAAGCCTTTTTTCCGGAAATCAATATATATAAAATAATTTGCGTGAATTCGATATTTTTTCTAACCATTTGCGCATTCTCATATTTCCTCTACCTTCGCGATATTCCCGCGGAAAAAAACACAGCGCCGATGCCAGCCAAAGAGAGGGCCGCAAAGCTCAGGAGCCTTGCCGTCAACCTCTCGCCAATCTATATCGGCATTGTCTTAAATATATTATCAGGGATCCGTTTCTCTGTTTGTCTGACGGCGAGCGTCGCCATCCTTTATTTCCTCGGCCCCAGAAAAGGGTTCGTTAAGCTGCTGTTCGGATCGATCAGCGTCAACCTTATCCTATCCATGGCCGCGGTATTTTTCGTTCAGGAAACTGTCTTATCTCTCGAAGAACTGACCGGCCTCTTTTCCGCCATGTTTTATTCCGGGGCATACTCGCTGCTCGTGATTTTATTCGTGTCGCTCTTTTTTGGCACAATAACAGGGCTTATGGCGCCGTCGCTCGGCATCCTCCTGCCGTTGATATCGTCGCTTGGCCTTAACGGGAATGAAATTCTGCCCTATCTGTATTTTGTGTACTGTTCGGCCTTCTGTGGGTATTTCTTCTCTCCGCTCCATATGTGCCAGGTTCTTACCAATGATTACATGAGTTTAAAAATCAGCGAATTGTGGAAAGAATACAGGCTCTTGATCCCATTTATTATCGCATTGCTGGGAATTTCGTTCTTTATTCTCAAATTGGTTTTTGTTTAGAGGGTATGTGAAAAAAACAGGCTGCTTCTGAAATCCCGCGCTCCAAAACGCCCGATAAAAATTTGACAATCCTTGTAAAATATGTTATATCCTACGTAGGATATTGAACATCCTATAATAAACAAAGAGCGCAAGGCAAAAGGAGGAATGTGTAGTATGAAAATCGCGATCGTGTACACCGGAACCACGCCGGAACTGTCGCAAACGGTGGAGGAAAATATCGCGCGGCGCATGGACGGGTTATCTTATGAGATAGCTTCCTACGTAAATCCCGACATCTTGCAGGAAGTACGCGACAATGGCGGGGTGACTCCGGGCTGCGCCCGCAGGCTGGTCGGCCAATTCTGGCTGGCGGCGCAGGAAGGCGCGGATATTATTTTAAGCGCCTGTTCTTCGGTGGGAGAGGTGAACAAGCTGGCCCAGCCCTTGTTCGCGAAGATGGGAATATCGCTTGTACGCATTGACGAGGACATGGCAATGGACGCCGCGCGGAACGCAAAACGCATCGCCGTGGCAGCCACTTTGCCCACCACCCTCGGGCCGACAAAACAGTTGATATTGGACTGCGCCGCCAAGCTCGGCAAAGAAGTGGAGCTCGTGGACGCTTTAGCCAAGGATGCCTTTGGGCTGAGCCCCGAACAGTTTAAACAAAAGCTCATTGAAACGGGCAGGGAGGTAATTGACAAAGCGGACGCGCTGCTCTTCGCGCAGGGCTCGATGGCTTATGCGGAAGAAGCGGTGTCGCAGGCGCTGAAAATCCCTGTTTACTCCAGCGTGCGCTATGGCGCGGCGGCAGTGCGCGCGGCAGCCGACGCGATAAGCAATGCACCACCTAAAGGTGGCAAGCAATGAAAAAGACAAATAATTAAAGGAGGAGTTTTTATGAAACGCAAGATCGGTATTTTATTGGCTCTGGTATTTCTGTCCTCAATCTTCGCCTCGCAGGCGGCGGCGGCTATCGGCAACCCTGTCACCATAAAGATCGGGTACAGCACGAGCGCAGAAGACCCGCGCGGGCTTGCGTCCGCCATGCTCAAGGAATTAGTGGAGGAACGCTCGCAGGGTTCCATCACTGTGGAAATTTATCCCGCAGGCCAGTTGGGCGGCGACGCTGCCCTGATCGAAGCGATGGCGCTGGATTCGGGCACGGTGGATTTCATCATCTCCGACGCCTCCAACTTTGCCACCTACGAGCCCAAGATGGGCATCTCCGCCATGCCTTTCATGTTCGGGAGCTTCGACGACGCCTGGGCGTTCATGGACAGCGATATTGTCGCTGAAGTGGAAAAGCTCATGCTGGATCACAACATCCGCGTGCTGGGGCACTACTGCAACGGCTTCCGCTGCGTTACCACCGCCAGAGACCCCGTGCAGTCCCCCGGCGACATGAGAGGGATGCTCATACGCACCCCTGAAAACCCGGTCATCATGGCCACTATGCGCGCACTGGGCGCAAACCCGCAGCCTTTGGCCTTCTCCGAGCTGTACATGGCCCTGCAGCAGGGCACTTATAACGCGCAGGAAAACCCCATCCCCGTAATATTCAACAACAAACTGTACGAAGTGCAAAAGGGGCTTTCCATCACGAACCACATCTACTCCGGAATGTGCGTGGCGATAACGGAAAGCGTCTGGAGCAAAATGAGCCCCGCGCAGCGGGAGATCCTTGTCGCCGCTGTCAGGGAGACCGAAGTTTTCAACCGCGATACCAACCGCAAAATGACGGAGGACTTCCTTGACAGGCTCAGAGCCGAAGGGGTCAACATAGCGACGCCTGACCTCGCCCCGTTCAAGGCCGCCTGTGAAAGCGTGTACACCGAAATGAAGGGCAGCTACGGCGACGAACTGCTGAATAAAGTAAACGAGTGGCTTTCCGCGCGGTAATAAGTTTGAGAAAGCTTCAGGAGTGGATCAACAGGGTGACGACCGTGCTTTCGGCTATACTGATGGGCGTGGTCATGGTTATCCTCGCCTACAACGTCTTTGCGCGGTTTTTGGGCGGCGGCATCCGTTGGTATATGGAAGCCTCGCAATATCTTAATATCTGGGCCATGCTTATAGCGGGCATCGGCATCTGCGCCAGAGGTGAACATCTGCGCATCCAGGCGCTGGAAAGCGTTTTAAAGGGCAAAGCGTATAAGCTCAATAAATTACTCATTTCGCTGCTCACCATCGCCTTTTATTCGCTCTTTGCCTATTGCGGCTTTTTGTTAGCCACCAGAGCCAGACAGTATATTTCCACGATGCAGCCGCTCAGGATGGCGCATGTGTACTGGCTCATGCCGGTGACCGCCGCTCTTTCCGCCCTTTCCGCCACGCTGCACGCCATCATTGAGCAAACCGAAACGCCGGAGGAAGGAGCGCGAAATTCATGATCACATTCCTTCTCGTCTCCTTCGCGCTGATTCTGATCGTCGGCGCGCCGATAACCGTGGCGCTGGGGCTTTCCTCCATATTGGCCCTGCTGTTTTTGGGCGGGGCAAACTTGATCACGGTGGGACAGCGCGTGTTTGAGGGGATGAACTCCTTTGCGCTGCTGGCCATTCCGCTCTACACTTTTGCGGGGCTTATCATGAGCAAAGGAGGCATTGCCAGGCGGCTGCTGAATTTCTGCTATTCGGCGGTGGGACATATCTATGGCGGGCTCGCCCATGTGAACGTTCTGGCCAGCATGATCTTTGCGGGCATTTCCGGTTCAGCCGCCGCCGACACCGCCGGCGTCAGCGGCATGATGATGCCCGAAATGGTGAAAAAAAAGTACAGCAGGGAGTTCACCGTCGCCGTGACGGCGATTTCCTCCACGATCGGCATAATTATCCCGCCCAGCATACCGATGGTGGTCATTGCCGGTATTCTGGGCATTTCCACGGGAAAGATGTTTTTAGGCGGCATCATCCCCGGCATTATACTGGGGATCGCGCAAATGATCGTAAGCTACTTCATGGCTAAACGGGAAAATGTCCCGCGCGAGGAAGGCAAATTCGAGCTCAAAGCCATGTGGGCCGCGTTTAAGGAATCGGTCTGGGCGCTCGTGATGCCCGTTATTATCATCGGCAGCATCGTTTCCGGCTTCGTTTCCCCTACCGAGGCGGGCGTCATCGCCTCCCTTTACGGACTGTTCGTCGGCGGCATCGTCTACAAAGAGCTCAAATGGGAAGATATCCGGTTCGCGCTGATGGAAACCTGTAAAACCTGCGGCAGGATATTCATCCTGATCGGCACAGCCGCCCTGTTTACGAAGCTGCTCACCATCGCCGGCTTTCATCTGCATGTGCAAAGATTTCTTTTATCATTTTCCACCGACCCCACCGTCATCCTTATCACTATTCTGATCATCATTCTTATCGTTACCTGCTTTATGGAGAGCATCGCCACGCTCCTGCTGCTCATGCCGGTGCTTTACCCGGTCACGCAGGCGGTCGGGATTGATCCCATCGTGTTCAGCGTGCTCGTCGTGTGCTGCATCGGCGTAGGGCTGGTGACTCCGCCGGTGGGTATATGCCTCTACATCGCCTGCGACCTGATGCAGATTAAAATCGGCCCTGCCGCCGTGAAGCTTGTCCCATTTGTTATGGCGGCCATTATTTGCATTGGCCTGTTCATCATCTTCCCACAGGTCATCACATGGCCCGCGAGCTTTATTTAACAGCCCGGCGCCGGAAAGGACGAAACCATGACAACGAACACAGAACTCCAACGCATCGCCGACCGATTGCGCTTGGATGTGGTGGAAGCGGTACATAAAACAGGGGACGGGCACCCCGGCCCTTGTATGTCCATCGCTGAAATCATCGCGATTTTATACTTTGAACAAATGAGCCTGCGCCCCGAAGAGCCGCTCTGGCCGGAGCGCGACCGGTTCATCCTCTCCAAGGGGCACGCCTGCCCCATCCTCTATGCCGCTTTGGCCCGCAAGGGATACTTTTCACTTGAAGAATTGCCAAAACTGCGCACGCTGGAGGGGATGCTGCAAGGCCACCCGGATAATAAAACTCCCGGGATCGACACGGTCTCCGGCTCACTTGGCAACGGCATAGCGATCGGGCTTGGAATGGCTTTAGGCTGCCGTATGCAGGGGATCGACAATTATGTTTACGTTGTGGTGGGCGACGGCGAGATGCAGGAAGGCGTTATTTGGGAGGCGGCGATGCCTGCCGCTCATCATAAGGTCGGAAACCTTATCGTTTTTGCCGATTGCAATAACAACCAATCCGGCGGCAAGGTCACGGAATTGAGCTCGCTGTATCCGGCTGAAGATAAATGGCACGCGTTTCAATGGCATGTGCAGTCAATAGACGGACATGATATTGAAGCTGTACTCTCCGCCATAAAGGCTGCTAAAGCGGAAACGGAGCGTCCTTCAATGATTGTCTGCAAAACGCTCAAAGGGAAAAATATACCGTACATGGAAAACAATAACGCCTGGCACAAACGCGTGCCGACTGTCGAAGAGGTGCGGCTTGCAGAAGAAGCTTTGGGAGGTGTCCATAGTGAACATTAAAAGTACGCGCGAGGCCGCGGTGCGCGCCATGATAGAGTGCGCGGAAAAGGACAGCGGCATTGTTATTATTTCTCCGGACTCAATGCTCGCAGGCAGGCTGATTCCTTTTTGCGAAAGATTTCCCGGCAGGCTTATTGAAGTGGGCATAGCTGAACAAGCGGCGGTCGATATTGCGGCCGGCCTCGCAACCTCCGGCATGACCCCGGTCGTCATCAGCTACGCCGGTTTTCTCACGATGCGCGCCTGCGAGATGATCCGCACCTTTGTCGCTTACCCAAACCTGAACGTCAAGCTCATTGGGCTCAACGGAGGCATGTTCGGCGGCGAACGGGAGGGCGTGACGCACCAGTTTTATGAGGATGTGGGCATCCTGCGCTCCATGCCCGGCGTTACCATACTCGTGCCGGCGGACGCGCAGCAGGCGTACCTTGCCGCTAAGGCAATGCTGGAAACGAAAGGGCCGGTGTACCTGCGCCTTGGCAGCGGGCGCGAGCCGGAGGTTTTCGATGAGGGGACCCCCTTTGCCAAAATCCGCGAGGTCAAGCGCTACGGGGACGATGTGGCGATCTTTGCCGCCGGTTTCGTCATGAACCGGGCGCTGGAGGCGCTTGAACAGTTGAAATCGGAGAGAATAGCTGCTGCACTGATAGACGTCCCCATGATAAAGCCGATTGAAAGCCAGACCGTTGCCGAGATACTCAGACGCGCCGGCTGCGCCGTGGTCGTGGAGGATCATAACATTTACGGCGGGCTCGGCAGCGCAATATGCGAAGTGGCATGTGACTTTCACCCGTGCCGGGTGCGGCGGCTGGGGCTGCGCGACGCGTATCCACGCAGCGGCCACGCCGACGCCCTGTTGGACGCCTACGGGCTGTCCGTGGCCGATATCGTGGCCGCAGCCAAAGATGTCATGACAAAGAGGGGATAGAACGGAGGGAGATATGCAAAATAACACACGCAGGCGGAACGCCGCGTCCGGGCGGCTGATGCACCCCATCTCCATGCCAAATTGCTCGGTTGTTGACCTGATCATTGACCGGCTCACGAGCGCCATAATGATGGGAGAACTGAAGCCGGGGCAGAGAATCCCCACCGAAACCGAGCTGAGCGAGTCCATGCAGGTGGGGCGCAATTCCGTGCGGGAGGCGGTAAAGTCGCTTGAAACGATGGGCGTGCTCAATATCCGCCGCTCTGAAGGGACATTTGTCTCGGAAGGTTTTTCGGAGCGAATGATGGCCCCCATGTTGTACGGCATGGTGCTGGAAGGCGGCAATACTTATGCTCTTGTGGAACTGCGCCGTCTGTTCGAGATCGGTATTCTTTCACTCGCGATCCAAAAGGCGGTGCCCGACGACATCCAAAGTCTGCGGGATGCTTTGGCCAATCTTGAGAAAACGGCGTGCGGCGGCCCAAGCCCCGAAATTTTGCAGGATGCGGACATCGCCTTTCACGAAGTATTGGCGCGCTCGACGCACAACCCGCTCGTGGAAAAAATCTATACAATCATCGAACGGCTGTCGCGCCCCACGCGCATCCTCGCCGTCAAACAGTTCATCGAACACGGCGAACTGGATGAGCTTGTGAAGTTGCACCACGAGTTTTTGCGCATTGTGGAGGAAGGCGATGAGCGCAGCGCTCATACGGCCATTGACGCGCACTTCAGGTATTGGACGAACAAGATGCGGTAAAACAGGGGTTAGCAAGGGCGGCATTCTGTTGCCCTATGTATTTTTCCTAACCCCTGTTTTTTATAAGCATGCGTACCTGTTCTACGGGCAAACCGGCGCTTTGGGCGATGATTTCAGGAGAAATGCCGATTGCCAGAAGATTTATCGCCATTTCTCTCGCCATTTCCTCTTTTCCTTTTTCCATACCTTTTTCCATGCCTTCTTCCCTCGCGTAGCGTATGTGTATTTCACGCACCGCCTCGTCTATCGGAATAAACTGCATTCCCCATTCCTCCTTTACTTTTGGGTCAATGTCTTTGTCCTTGAGCCTCAAGATACTATAAATAAAAATTTGAAGGCTTTTTCTCCTTTTTACGTCATAACTACGTTCTTTCATCAGATTAAGAAGTTCCAGCGAATATAGACCGCGCTTTTGGGGATCTTCCCCGGCGTCAAGCATCTTTCGGCCTGCCAGCACAGCAAGGGCGAAAATACGCTCGTCGCGTTCCAATGCTTTTACATCCGCGCTTGCCACATGATACACGTTATATTTGAAATTTAACTCCGTGCCATAACACTCAGTAGCGTATTCACCTACCGGATTGAGATTACCCGTAAATAT
>Ga0099364_10002354_pt1 | contig 30298 bp, 24 predicted proteins | sample TergutTh196P3_FD_73070 | JGI IMG/M metagenome (GOLD analysis project Ga0099364, IMG submission 73070) | Microcerotermes parvus P3 segment gut microbial communities from Pointe-Noire, Republic of the Congo - Th196 P3 | ecosystem: Host-associated > Arthropoda: Insects > Digestive system > Gut ...
TCACCCAAGCGGATTTTTGGACATCTCCGAGAATGACAGAGAGGTCACTCGCAGACTACGCGCCGCAGGAGAAATAATCGGCATACGGTTAGACGACCATATTATCGTCGCGGGGGACGAATTTGTAAGCGCGTATTGAGGGGGAGCGGAAATTGAGGGGGTGCGCGGAAATTAAGGGGGCGTGGCTTGGCGGTTTTGGGGACGCAGCTTGGCGGTTTAGGGGCGTGGCGGCTTGGCGGAAAATCCTTACATTGTGAGAAATTTGAGATACCTGCGGGGTTTTGTTTTCTCCTCAGGACCTATCGCGCTGAGCTTTTCCTTTTTTTCTACCATATACGGAAAGAATATGTCCCATATATCGTCGATTTCGTTGTCTAACACTTCCTCAAAATTGATATTCTCCCGTTCGGTTTCTGCGATTGCCCTGTTATTCTCCATGTATGAGTTCCTCCAATTTTTGTTCACCTATTGTTTACCCATTGCTTATCTTTCAATAGTCAATACTATACAATGACAGAATTTTGTTGTCAAGCATTATTTTTCAATTTTTTGTAGATTTTTTACGACTTTTCTTGTTTTTTGCGTAATTTTTTGTATATCTTCGCTAAAATTGTTCTTCTATGGGGCGGGGGCGAGCTTGCGCCGACATTTACGCTCGCTTGGTCGCTTGGTCGCTTGGTTGCTTGGTTTACAAAACAAGGCTTATCTTTTGGTGGTCATTTATACTCAAATTTCCCAATGTGTCACTGTGTCTGAGCGAGCTTTTCCAATTCTCGCCGTAGCGCGCTTCCCACTTGCTCACGGTTTCTGTCCCCTTATCCGTCAGCTTATACTCGACATTACCGCTTTTCGAGATTTCCCTCGTTATACTGCCGCGTGCAATAAAACCGCCTGCACCGACTAACGTTCTGCAATTGCGAAGACAGGTTTCCTCGAACTCACGCTGTCCCATAGCACCTCCGACATCCCGCAAATCGGTAAGAATGGCAACCGCTCTGCCCTCCCCCGCTCTGATAACCTTAGTCCTTGCCTGACTTCTGTCAGCAATTACCGTATCCGCCCTTACATAAGCAATGGCAGCATCAATGGCTTCTCTGGAGCGTATCAGTTCTGACAATACCAGTTCTTTGTTAATCGGAGTACCCTTCCTCGTTAATTTGGTTATCTTTGGCTTATCTATTGCTCTGCATTTTAACAAAATCAAAACCATTTGTCAAGACAAAGTTTTTGATATGTGTGTAAGTTCTATGATAATGACCGAATTAGTGAAGATTTCAACGAGGTGATTTGAATGTGCGTTTGAATATGTGTCTGAATATGCGCTGATAGAATATTCGTTGACAGAATATTCAAACCTGTTTTATGTAAACCATTTCCTCATTAGTGAAAAATGTCGAAATTAGTTTGCGGGTTGTATGTTTTTTCTTACATTTTGGAAATTGTCTTACAGTCATCGCTTTTATACGGTGTGGATAACCCTGTGGATAATGTTAATAACTCTTTGTACTGAAAATTTATGAGGTAAATTATGTCACTTTGTATCAACTGAATAATTTAACACTAATTAACATTAACTTGTAATTATTTTGTAGATTTTGCGGCTTTGAGTATATTTTATGACTAATTTTCTACATATGCTACATATCAAACTGTGTATATTCATCATTTTTATTCAGCCTTCCGACGTGGGTATACAGATTGTAATCACACATCACCTCAGCCTTTACAGCGCAATACTATACGAGCACAGCACTGTCGATAATCCTTGCACATAAACCTGTAATGTGGTATCATCATGCGGGGTGAAAATAAATGGCGGGACATTCTAAATGGAATAACATAAAAAGAACAAAGGGCGCGCAGGATGCGAAAAAGGGCAAAGCGTTCACCAAAATTGCGCGTGAGATAATCGTTGCAGTTAAAGAGGGCGGTAACGGCGACCCTTCAAAGAACACGCGGTTGGCTACCGCTGTCGCAAAGGCTAAGGCGGTCAATATGCCGAACGACTCTATCCGCCGTGCCATTGACAAGGCTCTCGGTTCAGGTAATTCAGACAACTATGAGCGTATCACATATGAGGGCTGCGGACCTCGCGGAGTTGCCGTGATGGTCGATGTAATGACAGACAATCGCAACAGAACAGCCGCTGAGGTGCGCTTAAATTTCGATAAATACGGCGGAAATTTGGGTACAAGCGGATGTGTTTCCTGGCAGTTTGACCGAAAGGGTGTTATCGTCATTGACAATGGTGACGGAGATTTGGACGAAGATACGGTTTTGAGCGACGCGCTTGAAGCGGGAGCGGACGACATCGAAATCGACGAGGGGGTCTTTGTGATTTACACGACACCTGAGGGATTTTTGTCCGTCAGCGGCACTCTTGAAAGTATCAACTACGCGATTTTGTCCTCACAGATTGAATATGTTCCTCAAAACTATGTCACCCTCACAGAGCAGGACGACATTAAGAACATGGAAAAGATTCTTGAGCTTATGGAGGACAATGACGACGTTCAAGATGTGTGGCACAACGCCGTAATGTGAAATAAGAATGTGAAATAAAAAGGAAGCCGTTTATTCAACAATGGCAGAAAATTTAATGGATATTACAGAACTGATTAACTCAAAAGAATATATAATCCTTGACGGGGCGATGGGGACAATGCTTCAAGCGCACGGGCTGAAAGCGGGTCAGTCCCCGATGCTGATGAACATCACGTCGGCGGAAACGGTCGAGAGCATACACAGAATGTACATCGAAGCAGGGAGTGACATTGTTTTCGCTAATACGTTCGGCGCAAACGCTTTAATGCTGAAAAAAACAGGCTACAGCCCAACGATAATTATCACTGCGGCGATTGAAGCGGCAAAACGCGCGGCGGCGAGTGCAAGCGCGGCGGCGGCAAGCACAAGTGCGGCGGCGGTCGCACTTGATGTCGGCCCGACGGGTGATATTCTTGAACCCTACGGAGAGCTTGAATTTGAAGAAGCCTACGAGGTGTTCAAGGAAATGGCAATAATAGGGGAAAACGCAGGAGCTGACCTCGTTGTAATAGAAACCATGAGCGACCCTGAGGAGCTGAGAGCCGCAATGACGGCAGTTCGCGACAACACCAACCTGCCTATTTTTGCGACAATGACCTTTGAAAAATCAGGATTCACGTTTATGGGATGTACCCCCGAAAAATTCGCCCAAACAGCCGAGAATCTCGGAGCTGTCGCAGTCGGGCTTAACTGCTCGCTCGAACCTCAGCAGATGTATGAAATAGCAAAGCGGATTAAAAACACTACAGGGCTTCCGCTGATTGTCAAGCCTAACGCGGGATTGCCCGATGCCGTAAGCGGCGAGTATCGCACAGAGGCGGCAAGGTTCGCCGAGCAAATGCTCCCATACGCAGAGATAGGGGCAAAAATAATCGGCGGCTGTTGCGGCACAACCCCCGAATATATCAAGGAATTAGTAAAGACATTCAACGCGTAAAAAACGCACCTCGCATACAAAAACGCACCCCACGTAATAACGCACGTATAATGACGTGCGCATAAAAAACGAAAGGCATACAAAATGAGCAAGAGTATTTTTTCAACCGCAAACATTCTAATCCCGAAAACAAGCATGGAAAAATGGAGCGTTATCGCCTGCGACCAGTTTTCATCGCAAAAAGAATATTGGGAAAGCGTAAAAAACTTCGTCGGAGAAACGCCGTCCACGCTTAACATGATAATCCCCGAAGCGTATCTCGCCGAAACCGACGAAGATACCCAAGCCAAGAGCATAAGCGCGGCAATGACAAAATACATAAACGACGGTGTATTCCAAGAGGTTCAAGATTCGCTGATATATCTCGAAAGAACCCAACCCGACGGTCGTGTTCGACGCGGCATTGTCGGGGCTATCGACCTTGAGGACTATGACTTCGCGGAAAACAGCACGGCAATACGCGCCAGTGAGGGTACGATACTTGACAGGCTTCCTGCGCGAATTAACATTCGCAAAGCCGCTTCAATCGAGTTACCTCACATCATCGCGTTCATCAACGATAAAAACAACACGGTGATAGAGCCGCTCGCCGAAAAAACGAACAATCTCGACACGCTCTATGATTTTACTCTAATGCAGGGCGGCGGTCATATAACAGGAAAAAGGGTGACGGGCGAGCTTGCAAGCGGCGTTATTTCCGCTATAAACGCGCTTCAAGAAAACAGCGAAATTCTTATGATAATCGGCGACGGCAATCACTCACTTGCAGGAGCAAAGGTCTATTGGAACGAAATCAAGCAAAATCTCAGCGAAGCGGAAAGGGAAAATCACCCCGCCCGCAGAGCCTTAGTCGAGGTTTGCAATGTATACGACAGCGCGATTGACTTTGAGGCAATCCACAGGGTTCTCTTTGACATCAATCCGTCTGAATTTACAGATGCGTTTACCGCCGCAATGCCGCAAGGGACGGACTACACGCTGCAATGGGTCACAAAAAACGAAAGCGGCAATATCGGAATCAAAGCCGCATGTATCGGGGATATGTTGGTGTTGGTTCAGGATTTCATCGACGATTATCTGAAAAACACCCCCGACGGCGAAATTGACTATGTTCACGGCGAGGCTTCGGTCAAAAATCTGGCGGGGTTGCTCCCCCCGCAGGGGAGAGCAACCCCTGCACAGGGGAGAAATGCGTTGGGTTTGATACTGCCCGCAATGGATAAGTCCGAGTTTTTTGACACAGTGGCAATCAGAGGGGTTTTTCCGCGAAAGAGCTTCTCCGTCGGTCACGCAGAGGACAAACGGTACTATTTGGAGTGCAGAAAAATCACCAAATAAAGCCACAAAAGCAACACCGCAAAAAACAGCACCGCAAAAAGCAACACCACAAAAGCAACACCGCAAAAGCACTTGACAGCACCGATAGCTTACCGAAAAATCACAGGGAAAGAGGATTTCTAAATGGAAGAACAGTCAAAGGATTTTATCCGAATGTTTATCGACGAGGACATCGCACCGGGCGGGCAGTTTGAGGGTATGCGCGTTCACACCAGATTTCCGCCCGAACCAAACGGATATCCGCACATCGGTCATGCAATGGCTTTTTTGTTAAACGAGAGCATAGCCGAAGAATATAACGGACTATTTAATCTGCGTTTTGACGACACGAACCCCGACAAAGAGGAGGACGAGTTTGTCGAGGCGATATGTGAGGATATTCGGTGGTTAGGCTTGGACTGGGAGGACAGGCTTTACTTCGGCAGTGACTATTTTGAGGAAACCTATAACCTTGCCGTCGGGCTGATAAAAAAAGGTTTAGCTTACATATGCGAGCTTTCGCCAGAGCAGTTTAAGGCAAATCGCGGCGACATCGGCGTTCCCGCGACCTCACCCTACAGGGACAGACCTGTTGAGGAAAGCCTTGATTTATTCGAGCGCATGAAAAACAGGGAATTTCCCGAAGGGGCTATGACACTCAGGGCAAAAATCGACTTGGCGAGCGGCAATTTTAATATGCGTGACCCCGTTATTTACCGCATAAAATACACACATCATCACCGTCACGGCGACAAGTGGTGCATTTATCCCATGTACGATTTCGCGCACCCGACACAGGATGCGTTTGAGCATATCACCCATTCGCTGTGTTCGCTTGAATACGAGGACCACAGACCGCTTTATGATTGGGTCGTTGAAAACACGGACGTTCCGAGCAAGCCCAGACAGATTGAGTTTGGGCGGCGCAGCTTGGATTATACCGTTATGTCAAAGCGAAAGCTCCGTAAACTGGTTGAGGACGGATATGTTGACGGGTGGGACGACCCGCGTATGCCTACGCTTCGCGGGCTTCGTCGGCGCGGCTATACGCCAAACTCCATTCGCGACTTTTGCCGCCGTATCGGTATCGGCAAAACCTCAAACTCGATAGAGCTTGCTTTATTAGAGCATTGTCTGCGCGAGGAGCTTAATCTCAACGCAAAACGCGCTATGGTTGTGCTTCGCCCTGTGCGTCTGCTTATCGAAAATTACCCCGCTGACAAATCCGAGATGTTTGTCATAGAAAATAACCCCAATGATGAAAGCGCGGGAACTCGCGAGGTGTCCTTCTCGCGTGAGCTTTGGATTGAGTCCGACGACTTTATGGTTGAACCGCCGAATAAGTACAATCGTCTTTTTGTCGGTAACGAGGTCAGGCTGAAAAGCGCGTACATTGTGAAATGCACGGGTTATGAGCTTGACGAAAACGGTGAGGTAACGCTTGTTCGCGCCGAATATGACCCGCTCACAAGGGGCGGCAACACCCCTGACGGGCGCAAGGTTCGCGGCACTATTCACTGGGTCGATGCTTCTACCGCCGTTGACAGCGAGGTTCGGCTGTACGACAATCTCTTTACCGACCCCGCGCCTGATGCTTCCGGTAAGGATTTCATTGATTTGCTTAATCCAAATTCAATGGAAAAGCTGACGGGCTGTAAGGCGGAAAAATCGCTTGAAACTGCCGGAGCTCCGCAGTCGTTCCAGTTTTTGAGGATTGGGTATTTTACTGTTGATAATAAAAACTCCTTACCGGGTAAGTTGGTCTTTAACCGCACGGTTGCGTTAAAGGACAGTTTTCGAGTTTGACAGGGGTTTTGAGGTTAATTTGCTATGTGGGAGAAATTTAAGAGTATTGTTCCCGATATTTTTGTCGGGAGCGGTGTCATAAACAACATTAACGATTGGGCATCCGCGTATTTCGCCCCGTCTTGCTTGCAAGACGGTACGAGGTCTAAAAAAATTCTCGTCGTCTGCGACCCTAACACATATCGGGTTGCGGGCGAGCGTGTTATATCTTCGCTCAAAGCCGCAGAATTTGAAATAACCGAGTTTTGCTTTCCCGAAAACGAGCCTGTGCCGAACGAGTATTCCGTAGGGCGCATAACTGCGGCTTACACTCCCGACACAGGGTTAATACTCGGCGTAGGAAGCGGAACAATCAACGACCTTTGTACCTATGTCGGGGCGGCGGTCGGCTGTAAGTCCGCTATCGTCGGAACTGCTCCGTCAATGGACGGCTACGCTTCGCTCGGCAGCGCAATGCTTTTTAACGGAATCAAGGTAACGCCCCCCACACAAACCCCTGTTGCGATTTTTTGCGACACGGACATTTTGACAGCAGCTCCTATGCGCCTTATTGCGGCGGGGTTGGGTGATATGCTCGGAAAAATCACGTCCTTAGCGGACTGGCGTTTGTCGCATATTTTGACGGGTGAGCCTATGCCCCGTGACATCTATGGCTTAATGGAAGGCTCTTTGAATAAAATAATCGAATCTGTATCAGGCGCGGCAAAACGTGACCCAAAGGCAATCGAGCGCATTACAGAGGGGCTTATTTTGAGCGGAATTGCCATGAGCTTATACGGGGACAGCAGACCTGCATCAGGCACGGAGCATCACCTCGCGCATTTTTGGGAAATGTGCGTGTTGGCAAAGGGGCAAACCCCCGCTTTGCATGGTATAAAGGTCGGCTTGGCGACTGTGATTGCTCTTTTGATGTGGAAGCGTTTGGCGGGTGGCTTAGGCGCGGCGGGCGGTGCGGGAACAGGCAGTATTTCAGCGGACAGCGCGGCAAAGGCGCAAGACGGCGACACGTTGAAAAACTCCGCTTACGAGCAAAATATCCGACGGATTTACGGGCAAGCCGCCGACACCATATTACAAACAAAAAATCCGCATTTTTCACAAGAGCATATAAAATCACACCTGAAAGAAATTCAGGAGATAGCAAGCTCGCTCCCCTCGCCCGACGATGTACTTGATATGCTCTCTGCCGTTGGTGTAAGCATACGCCCAAAAGACATCGGACTTAGTGCCGACACTCTGCAAGACAGCATAATATACGCCCGCGACCGCAAGAAAACATTTACATTGCTCCAACTGTTGGGGAGCTTAGACCTTTTGGAGGACTACTCCGCTTTCATCGCACAACATTTCGCCGAAAGCGCGTTATCGGGCGTAAAATGCTTTGTCCTCGACATGGACGGCACTATCTATCTTGGTAACAGGCTGTTTTCTTATACGCATGATTTTCTGAAGCACCTTGACACGCTCGGCAAAAACTATGTGTTTTTTACGAATAATTCCTCGCAAAACGCCGCGCATTACATTAAAAAACTGCAACACATGGGGATTTCGGTTGACGACAACAAGCTGCTGATGTCAACTCATGTACTGCTTGACTATTTAGATTCCGTTAATGCGCCACGTAATGCTTTTGTTGCGGGTACTAAGGCGTTAAGAGATGATTTCACGGCGGCGGGTTATGCTCTGACGGACAAAAATCCTGATTTTACCGTGCTTGGGTTTGATATGGATATGGACTTTGAACGGCTCACAATGCTTTGCGATTTCATACGTGCAGGGCTACCTGTGTATGGGGTCAACACGGACTACAACTGCCCCGTTGACGGCGGGTTTATCCCCGATTGCGGTTCGCTTGCCGCCGCTGTTCATGCTTCTACAGGGGTAATGCCTGAGTTTTTTGGCAAGCCGTCACGTCACGCGCTTAATTACATAATGAAAAAGACGGGATACCGCGAGGATGAGCTGTGTTTTGTCGGCGACAGGTTATATACGGATATTGCAATCACGGACGGTACGGCGGCGCGTAGTGTGTTGGTGCTTTCGGGCGAAACAAACCGCGACGACCTTTTGGATTCGCCGCACATTCCCGACATAGTCGCAGATGATTTACGCGGAATATTGTAGTGAGTATAGCACTTCAGAGAGTGTCATTTTTTGAGCGGTTAGGTGGAGCGTATTGAATCGCTCTTGGCGAAATTTCGGCATTTCCATAGCCGCATACTGTTTGAGCGACAGCGAGTTTATGCGGCTGCCGAATGAGCCTTAGAGCGACAATATGCGGAAACCGTTTAGCGAAAAAAAGATACTCTCTGAAGTGTAACCCTTACATACAATAACAAACATAAATTGCAATATTTCGTGAAGCGTGATATTATAATTGAGTGAATGAGGGTCGCGTCCGAGCTTGCTCGGACATGACCGAATGAACGAAGATTTCAACGAGGCGGGAGATATGCTCGCCGCCTGTTGAGAAAGAGGAACCCTCCGCTTTCACTACGTTTAGAAGCGGGGGAAATCTTAGCCGAGTTATAACCGAGCGAATAAGGGGGGTATGATATGACACCGAAAATTTCCGTGCGAATTGTTTGCCAAGTTGCGATGCTTATCGCCCTTAGCTTTGTGTTGGAACGCCTTGTGCCGCCAATTAACCTGCCAACCATTCGTATCAGCTTCGCGTTTATCCCCATGATGTGCTGCGGTATGCTGTTCGGCCCCGTGTGGGGCGCGGCGGCGTATGGAATCGCCGACATTTTGGGTTGGCCTATAATGGGACTTACGCCGATTCCGCTCATTTTATTATCACGCATAATAAGCGGAGCTATCTTCGGATTTGTCCTATACCGCAAGGATTTGAAATTCGCCCCTCACGCCCTGTTATCCTCGTTTTCGGAGCAAATAATCTGCGGAGTGGGAATTACCACGCTTGGACTGTCGCTGTTTTTCGGACAGCCTTACGTGCCGCTGCTCGTCACACGGATTCCACAGCTTGCCGTTCACGTTGCGCTACAGCTTGCCGTTTTCCCCGTCCTTGTCAAATTCAAGACAGTGCTGTATAATACAGGGATAGTTGCCACTTAGCGACCCGCTGACACTCCCCCGTTATGCCAACGTCCCTTTTAAGGCTTGCGCTAATTGGTCAGGACATGACGTGCTTTTACTTCCGCACAAAATTCCCTCAAGTTTTTTGATAACATCACTGACCTTCATGCCCTTCACGAGCTTTGAAATCCCTGCGAGATTTCCCGAACAGCCCCCGATAAACTCCACATTTTTTACAAGCCCGCTTTCAACCTCAATCACAATGTTTCTCGCGCATATCCCCTTTGGGTTGTAGTTTACTGTCATTTGTCCCTCCAAAATTTTAGATTTTGTCTAATTTTACCCCCATAAGAGAAATTCGTCAAGAAAAAACGAACATAAAACGTCCATCCGCAAACGGTTGCAAAACAACCGTCTGAAAATAGGAAAAGGAGAAAACAATATTTATGGAACATCTTTGGTACGAAGACGCCGCAATCTATCATATTTACGCACTCTCTTTGGCACAGGCACCGTTTGAAAACGACTATTCCATTCAAAGTCAAAAGCTGACGGAAATTGAAAAATGGCTTCCCCACATCAAAGAATTGGGTTGCGACACAGTGCTTTTCAGCCCCGTAATGCAAGCCCGCACTCACGGCTATGATGTCACGGACTATCTCAAAATCGACAACAGGCTCGGAACAAACGACGAGTTCAGGGCACTTGTCGATAAGTTTCACGCGGGCGGCGTTCGGGTTATGCTTGACTGCGTTTTTAATCATTGCGGACGTGATTTCTTTGCGTTTAAGGAGCTTAAAAACGGCAACAGGGACTACGCTTCGTGGTTTGCGGGTGTAAACTTCAATGCGTCCAGTCCTATGGGCGACAATTTCACTTATGATACATGGAGCGGGCATTTTGAGCTACCGAAATTTAATGTTCACAATCACGCAACCCGCAGTTATTTACTCGATGCGGCGCGTTTTTGGATAGAGAAATTCGATATTGACGGTATGCGCCTTGATGCGGCAAACACGCTCGACTTTGATTTTATGCGTGAACTGCGGCATGTCACCTGCGGGATAAAGTCTGATTTTTGGCTGATGGGCGAGGTCGTGCATGGGGATTATGCGAGGTGGGTCAACGAAAACACCTTGCACAGCGTTACAAATTATATGCTCTACAAGGGTTTGTATTCCGCGCACAACGATAATAACCTGTTTGAACTGGCGCATACGATTCAAAACTCACAGCCGCGCAACGGGTTGCCGCTGTTTAACTTCTTGGACAACCACGACCAGCCGCGTATCGCCGACAACATAAAGTTTCCCGGTTTTCTCAAAACGCTCTACGCGCTTTTGTTCACCGTTCCGGGTGTGCCCTCGATTTATTACGGGAGCGAGTGGGGCATAAAGGGCAAGAAAGAAAACAATTCCGATGCGCCCATGCGCCCGTACATAGATATAGACGAGCCGCCTATTCGGGTTGAATGGTTGGCTGAATACATCAGCGACCTTGCGAAAATGCGCAGGGAGAGCGACGCGCTGAAATACGGGACTTACAGGCAAATCAGCCTTGAATATCGCAAGCCGTTTGTGTTTGAGCGTTCGTACAACGGCGAAAATGTCTATGTTGCCGTCAATATCGGGGAGCAGGACGAGGATATTTATTTAACGGAGTTTCAACGGCGCGGCATGGTGGATTTGATTTCGGGCGAAATTCTCGATTCAAGTGAAACCGGAGCTGTTCCTGTCGAAGCAATGTCGGCAAGGGTTCTACGTCCGAGATAGCGGACGTTGCGCCGAGATAGCGGACGTTGCGCCGCAGATAACTAAAAACATACTAAAACAGGAGGATTTTTGAATGTCGAACACTATACAAACTGATAAAATTGGAAAGCTCGGATTTGGGTATATGCGTTTGCCGAGAATTGACGGCAAATTTGATATACCGCAGATAAACAAGATGGCTGATGCTTTCTTGGAAAGCGGCGGAACGTATTTCGATGCGGCTTACGTCTATGACGGTGCAGAGGTCGCACTCAGAGATACCGTCGTCCGTCGTCACCCGCGTGAGAGCTTTCAAATCGCCACAAAATTGCCATTGGGTCACATTAAACCCGATTTCACTATGGAACAGCTTTTCCAAACCTCGCTTGACAGGCTTGGCACGGACTATGTTGATTTTTACTTGCTTCACGGTATAAATTCAAAGGGCAACAAACACGCCGAAGAGCTTGGAGCTTGGGATTTTGTTCTCGAAAAGAAAGCAAAGGGGCAAATTCGCCATGTCGGTTTTTCTTTTCACGGATATGAGGAGGACCTTGACGAGATTTTGAAGCTGCACCCCGAAACGGAGTTTGTTCAGCTTCAGATAAACTATCTTGATTGGGATAATCCAAAGGTCAACGCCCGTCGTTTACACGAGATTGCCGTAGCGCACAATAAGCCGATTATAGTCATGGAGCCGTTGCTTGGCGGTAAGCTCGCTTCCGACAGCTCACCTGCGGCGGTGGTACTTCGCGAGGCTAACCCCGTAGATTCGCTCGCTTCGTGGGCTTTGCGGTATGTGGCTTCGCTTGAAAATGTAATTGTCACACTCAGCGGTATGAGTAATCTTGAACAGGTCAATGATAATATCGCAATCTTCAAAGACATAAAGCCTTTAAGGATAGGTGAGATGGCTCTCGTAGAAAAGGGTATTGAGCTTATCAGGAGTGTTCCGCGTATTGCGTGTACGGAATGTAATTATTGTAAGGATTGTCCGTCAAATATTTCCATTCCGTTGCTTATTTCGCTTTACAACGATTTTCTTGTGTATAAGGCGAAAGCGAATTTGGGCGGAACGTACTCATGGATGACGAGTAATCGCGGTAAGGCTTGTGATTGTACGAGTTGCGGTGTTTGCGAAGCGGCATGTCCGCAAGGTCTGGAAATAATCGACACTATCAGCAAGGTTTCAGAGTTGTTTGATTAGGTGGTAAGAGTGTTTCATTAAGAGTCTTTGAATATGCTCACTTGCTTAAGGGGTGCGAAACTCGCACCCCTTAGACCTACGCAAAAAGCTCCAGTTCAGAGGATATTATTTTTGAGCGGTTAGGTGGAGCGTATTGAACGCTCTTGGCGAAACTTCGGCATTTCCATAGCCGCATACTGTTTGAGCGACAGCGAGTTTATGCGGCTGCCGAATGAGCCTTAGAGCGACAATATGCGGATACCGTTTAGCGAAAAAAATAATAACTCTGAACTGGTGCGGCGGTTTGATAAGAGTATATCGTCTCGCGAGCGAGACGTTGCATATGCTCACTTGCTAAGGGGTGCGAGGTTCGCACCCCTTAGACCTACGCAAAAAGCGACTGTACGGCTTATTCCAGAGGCGAATCGAAACTCGCTTCGCTCAAACACCGATTCGCCTTTTTCTTCCATTTCGCCTACATTCGCTAATCTGCTCCGCTAACCGTTCGCATTATGCACCGTCTTGCTTGCAATAAGGTATACTCTTAATTCCATTACCCCCCTGTGGTGTGCATTTTTGCGTAGGTTCCGTTGAGGGCGATAAGCTCATTGTGGTTGCCGCGCTCTATGATTTCGCCGTCAGCCATGACAAGTATGAGGTCGGCATCGCGAATCGTCGATAGCCTGTGCGCGATTACAAAACTTGTAGAGCCTTTTGCGAGAGCCGTCATTGCCGCTTGGATTCGCAATTCCGTGCGAGTGTCTACGCTTGAAGTCGCTTCGTCGAGTATCAAAATCGGCGACCGCGACAGCACCGCCCGCGAAATTGCGAGCAATTGCCGCTGTCCTTGACTGAGCGACTCCGAGCCGCTTGACACCATAGTGTCATACCCGTCACGCAGTCTAATTATAAACTCGTGCGCGCCGCCCGTTTTCGCCGCCTCGACCACCTCGTCAAAAGAAGCATCGGCGCGGCTGTAGCGTATATTGTCGGCAATCGTACCCGTGAAAAGGCAAGTATCCTGCAAGACGACGGAAAAAGCGCGGCGCAGGCTGTCGCGTTTGTACTTGCGTATGTCAACACCGTCAATGTACACCGCCCCGCTGTTTACATCGTAAAAACGTGACAACAGGTTTACAACGGTTGTTTTACCCGCGCCCGTTTCGCCGACAAGCGCGATTTTTGACCCTGCTTTTACATCAAAGCTCACGTTATGCAGTACGTCCGCGCCCGTTGTGTACGCAAACGTCACGTTTTCAAAGGTCACGTCACCTTTCGGATTTATCATTTCTACAGCACCCTCAATGTCGTCGGGCTCGTCGGCTTCGTCCATAAGCTCAAACACACGCTCCGCTCCCGCAAGCGCGGATTGCAACATGGTGAACGTTCCCGCGAGGTTGTTAAGCGGATATGTAAACTGCCGTTGATAGATAATAAATGTCGCTATAACACCTACCGATATAAACCCGCCCGCCGCAAGCGCACCGCCTGTCACCGCAACCGACAGGTAGCCGAGATTTACGATTACGTGCATTGCGGGCATCAGCATACCCGAATAAAGATTCGCCGATGTTGAAGCGTTTCTGAGCTGTTCGTTTACACGCGCAAACCGCTCAATGACAGTTTTTTCCATGTTAAAAGCCTTGACGATTCTTTGCCCCGCAATGGTTTCTTCGATTAGTCCGTTAAGCTCTCCAAGCTCTGTTTGCTGTTCGACAAACATCTTTTTTGACCGTTTTGCAATGTATTTCGTCGTGAGAAACACAAGCGGCACGGTGACAAGCGCGGCTAAGGTCATCCACACGTTCAAGAGAAGCATTATCGTCAGACTTCCGATTAGGGTTATCGTAACGCTGACAAGCTGTGTTGTGCTTTGGGCTATTGTCATGGATATGTTGTCAACGTCGTTTGTCATGCGGCTCATAAGCTCGCCGTGCGTTTTGGAATCGTGGTAAATGAGCGGGAGCGTTTGCAGTTTTGCAAACAGAGATTTGCGGAGTGCGCGGACTATGCTCTGCGTTGCTTTGTTCATCATCACGCCCTGCGAGATGTCAATCAGCGTGCTTGCTATGTACGCCAAAACGAGGATTGCTACGAAAATCCCGACGGCGGTGAAATCGACGGCACTTGCGGCTGTTGCGGTGACGGCGGCGGCGGTCGCTGTCGTTGCGGCGGCGGTTGCTGTGGCGGCACTTGCGGTGGCGGCGGTCGTTCCGCTTGTCATTGCATCTACCGCCCTGCCTATTATGAGCGGTATTGCTACCCCCACGCCTGTTTGTACGATTAAAAGTCCCGCGACGACAAACAGGGATTTTCCCTCTTTGAGGTAAAACCGCATAAGCCTGCTTAGGGTTTTTCGCGAGTCCTTAGCTTTTTCCAAAGGGCGGAATCTGTCAGCAGGACCTCCGCCGAACCCTCCGCCGTGGGGCACGGGGTCGGGGCGTTTGCCGCGTTTTTCAGACATCGTTTTCACCTCCCATTTGTGAGCGGTAAATATCACGGTATACGCCGCAAGCTCCCATAAGCTCGTCATGCTTGCCGAACCCCGCCACCCTGCCGTTTTCCAAAACAAGAATCTTGTCACAGCTTTGGGCGGTTTTCACGCGCTGGGTTATGAAAATTGTCGTCATTTGATATTTTTGAAGCGAATCCTTGACGGCAATTTCGGTGAGAACATCAAGCGCACTCGTGCAGTCGTCGAGTATCAAAAGCTCAGGGTTTCGTATGAGCGCGCGGGCAATGGAAATCCGCTGTTTCTGTCCCCCCGACAGTCCAAGTCCGCCCTGCCCTATTTCACGGTTAAAGCCGTCTTTGTTCTCCGTGATGAAGTCAAGAGCTTGTGAATCCTTTGCGGCGCGGTTTATTTCGGCTTCCGACGCGTCTTGCTTTCCCCATATTATGTTTTCGCGGATTGTGCCCGTAAACAGTACGGGGGTTTGCGGCACGATTGCGATACGCGAGCGCAGTTCGGATTCTTCGATGTCGGTTATCGGTGAGCCGCTGACGTGTATTTGTCCCCGTGTCGAGTCGTAGAAGCGCAGTAAGAGCGAGGCGAGGGTTGTTTTGCCGCTCCCTGTCGGTCCGATTATGCCGAGTGTTTCTCCGTGATTTAAGGTAAAAGTAATGCCCGTGAGTGCGGGTTCGCCTGAGCTGCCTTGGTAGGATAGTCCTACGTCTGTGAATGTGAGGTGGGGCGGGGGCGATTGGGACGGCGTTGGTGTTGGCGATTGGGGTTGGGGGGGTGCGGGGCAAGGGGCTGCGGCTTCTGTCGCCGCAATGGCGGAAGGCACGACAACAGAGGGCACAGCGGTCGCCCCCGCGACGGCCCCCGCCTCTGCCCCCGTAGCGGCAGAAACGGCAAAGACCTCCGCTATGCGTTGGTGCGAGGCACGTACCCGCACGAAGATATTCAGTATCGCCGATATAATACTTATACTCATCAGGATTTGTGTCATATACGTCAAAAACGCCATAATCTGCCCGACCTGCATTTCGCCGTAGTCCACCCACCGCGCCCCAAGCAACAGTATCACCGCTATGCCTATGTTGACAAAAAATCCCATAAGCGGCGACAATACCGCAAGTACGCGGTTTGCCCCTATGGTCGAATCGGCAAGCTCGGCATTTACCTTGCCGAAGCGGTTTTCCTCGTCCTTAAATCGGCGAAACGCCTTAACAAGCCTAATCCCCGCAAGATACTCACGCACCACCGAGTTGAGCTTGTCCAAAGCGGCTTGAACCTTTGCGTAGCGGGGGTAAGCCAGCTTCATGCAAATCGTTATGATAATCGCCGAAGCCGCAACAATTGGCAGTATCACGGGCACTGCCCGCAGATTGAGCGAAATCGCCATAAAAATTGCCCCGACACATATGACAGGCGCTCTGACCACAACCCGCATAAGTCCCCCGACAAAGTTTGAAACCTGCGATATGTCGTTGGTTTGGCGTGTTATGAGCGAGCCTTCTTCAAAGCTGTCGAGTTCATATGCGGTCATTGACTGCACCTTGACAAACATATCAAGGCGCAGCTCCGCCCCCAAGCGTTGGGCGACGTGCGTTGCTATGTAGTTTCGCCCGAAAGCGAACCCCAGTCCAAGTATCGCAACGCCGAGCATAATTCCGCCGTAATACAAAACGTCGGGGAGCGAGCCTTTCATCGCCGCTTCGTCAACCAATAGTGACATCAGGCGCGGCTGAAACAGGTCGCACACTGCTTCCATGCTCACGAGAAACACTCCAAGTATAAACATGCCGCCATGTTTTTTCCAATATTTTGCTAAATAACTTTTCATCACTACATATTTATACCTATAAAAATTGATTTGTCAATGGTTTTGATGTGTGGTATGATATGTCTTAGTAAATTTTGGTAGGGTATTTTATGAGCAAAGCAATTGCAGGCGGCGAAAATTTAAGCCAAATCATAGATGTCGAAAATATGCGAGCAAACCGCTTGTTTGAATCAAAGCGGACTATTGCGTGGAAATATCTGACACAGCTTGAATGGGTGTGGGAAGCAATTCCGCACATCACAGAATATATCGCCGAGCTTGGGGCGGAGCTTGACCTTGATTTGTTTGACAAGCACCCCGATAATGTTTGGATTCACAAGACGGCGACCGTTGCACCCACAGCGTTTATCGGGTCGTCCGTTATCATCGGCGCAAACACGCAGGTACGTCATTGCGCTTTTGTACGAGGCTCTGCGCTTATCGGTGAAAACGCCGTTATCGGCAATTCTTCGGAGCTGAAAAATGTAATACTGTTTGACGGTGTACAAGTTCCGCACTTTAACTATATCGGCGACTCGGTTTTCGGTCATAAGGCGCACTTGGGCGCGGGTGCTGTGACTTGCAACACAAAAAATGACCATTCGCTTGTAACGGTGCGTTGCGGCGGTCAGCGTTTTGAAACAGGGTTAAAGAAGCTCGGTTCGATTTTGGGCGACTTCGTTGAGGTCGGCTGTAATTCTACGCTCAATCCGGGAACGGTCATAGGCGCGAATACAAGCGTATACCCGCTTTCGAGGGTGCGCGGTTTTGTGCCGAAAAACTGTATTTTCAAAGAGCAGGGTGATATTGTTGAAAGGGTTTGACAGGCTATCTCACGCATATATCACCGACGGGCAAATGGCGGATGATTTGGCAATGGCTATTGTCTGTACAACGCCGTCCACCGTGTCGTTTTACGACACGGATGACGGCGCGGCAAGCGGCGCGGACGGTACAAACGGCACGGGCAACGGCACAAACGGCACGACAACCACAACAAACAAACCCTGTAGGCGTTGTAAGGACTGCCTGAAAGCCGAAAAGGGTATGCACCCCGATATAATCGCCATTGAAAGGCAAAAGGACAAGCGTTCTATCTTGGTTGACCAGATTCGCGCTTTGAAAAAAGACGTTTATATCCTGCCGAACGACTGTGCGCGAAAGGTTTATATCATAAATGATGCGGAAACAATGAACGTCAACGCACAAAACGCTTTTCTGCAAATACTCGAAGAACCCCCCGCTCATGCGGCGTTTATACTTAAAACCTCAAACCCTGCCCTGCTTCTGAAAACCGTGCGTTCGCGCTGTGTAGACTTAAAAACGCAACCAAAACCCACCGATACGGGCGAGGATTTCCCTGAGATTAAACAGCTTGCAAGTGATTTCGTTGCCGCGCTTGACGACAATTTGCAACTGACAAAATGTATGTTTCGCCTTGACAAGTTAGATAAGCCCACGTTTACCGTTTTTATCACCCACGCCCGCGAGCAATTATTGAAACAAACATTTTTCAACGAAACCCGCACTCTCCGTCCACCGCACCCGCTCCCCGAAGAAAATCCCGCTCTCCGCAACGAAACGGAGAACCCACCCCGCAACGACCCGCGCAGAAAAAAGGCGATTCTGGCGGACGACTTGCTTGACAAAGCCCTTGAAATGCTTGAACTCAACGTAAACACAGGTCATATCTCAGGAATGTTATGCGCATCCTTGATGAATGTGGCTTCATAACCGGAAAGGATTGTATAAATTTTGATTGAAATTGTAAGCGTTCGTTTTAACGAATTTGGAAAAGAGTATTTTTTCGACCCCGGCAACCTGAAAATCGAAAAAGGCGAAAAGGTCATTGTCGAAACCGCAAAGGGGCTTGAATACGGGACATGTGTTCGCGCCAACTGTGAGGTTGATGACGGAGTTGTAGTCAAGCCGTTGCGCCCTGTCGTCCGTATCGCTACAGACGATGATAACGCAACCTTTCAGCGCGGCAAGGAAAAGGAAAAAGAAGCACTTGCGTACTGTCAGCAAAAGGTTGTCGATTTCGGATTAGAGATGAAGCTCATAAAAGTCGAATACGGTTTTGACGGCAACAAGATATTGTTTTTCTTTACATCCGACGGGCGCGTTGACTTCCGCGAGCTTGTCAAAGACCTCGCGAGCACGTTCAAATCCCGCATTGAACTGCGGCAAATCGGCGTGCGCGACGAAGCAAAGCTGCTTGGCGGGCTTGGTGTCTGCGGTAAGCAATTTTGCTGTTCTCAGTTTTTGACTGAATTTCATCCCGTTTCAATAAAAATGGCGAAAACACAGGGCTTGTCGCTCAATCCGACAAAGATTTCGGGTACTTGCGGCAGACTGATGTGTTGCTTGAAATACGAAGAAGCCGCTTATGAGGACCTCGTTATTAAAGCTCCGAAAATCGGTGCTTTTGTCGAAACTCCGTCAGGTAAGGGCAGTGTTATCAACATAAATATTTTGCGCAGGCAAGCGAAGGTTCGCTTGGAGGACGGTTCGGACACAACGCTCAAAACCTTCACGTTCGACGAGATTGACATTCTCGGAGGAAAAGGGCGCAGAGCGGAATACGTCACCGCTAAGGCGGAGGGCAGACTTGAAGAAGCAGGATTTTCCGCATCACCGCCGCCGCAGTTAAGTAAGGCGGACGAGCTTTATGATACTTCGGGCTTGAAAAAGGGCGGAGCGGCTTCCAACGCCGCTTACAGCACCCTATCCAACAAAGCACCCTCTTACAACACCAAGCCCCCCGTCCCCCCTCACACAGCCGCCGAACGAGCGCAGAGAGCTTCACTCCCCAAAGAGTTTAACCCAAAGGGTTTTTCGCAGAATAATGCAAGACCGAATAATTTAAGCTCAAACGATTCAGAGGAGCAAGACAACAAAAATATTCCCGCGTACCGCGAGCCGAAAATCAGACCCGAAAGACCCAAGCTCAAGAAAAGCAAAGCGAATTTCAAGAAGAACAAAAAACGAAAGTAAGTAGGTGCGTATGTTTTTTGGCAGACATGATGAACTGAAAGCGTTAGACGGGCTGTATCAGAGCGGCAAGTTTGAATGTGTGATTTTGCACGGTCGCTTGCGTATGGGGAAAACCTCCTTACTTCGTGAGTTTATGAAGGGCAAGGAAAAATACTGTATTTACTTTGCGGCACAGCATATCAGCGACCGCGAAAACTTGGAGTCGCTTGTACAGGCAATGCGTGGATTTCCGCGTATTCCCGCAGGGGATGCCCCGCTCAAAAACTACTACGAGGAGGTTTTTGAACGTCTTAACAAGCTCTCGCGCACAGAGCGCGTTGTTTTGATTATTGACGAGTATCAAAATCTCGCCGCGGGGAATAAGGGCATTTCGGAATTTATTTGCAGATTTATTGACCAAAAGCTCGCGACCTCTCAGCTCATGCTGATTTTGTGCGGTTCGAGCGAAGCTGTGATGAAAAGCGAAACCTTAGGCTACAGTAAGTTTCACGGTCGCCGAACCTCCGTGATTCAATTGTCGCCTTTCAGCTTCTTTGAAACGAAAAGGTTTTACAGTAGTTTTTCGCCGTTTGACATTGCCGTTATTTACGGGATTACGGGCGGTGTGCCGCATTATCTGAATATGATGAAGCCTGAGCTTTCGGTCGAGGAGAACATCAAACGCACGTTTTTTAATCCGTCATCGGAGCTTTTTGAAGAGCCTGAAAATTTTCTGCTTCGTGAGGTGCGCGACCCGACTTATTACAACGCTGTGTTAAAGGCTATCGCGGCGGGGTGTGTTAAAAATTCGGAAATCGCAACCGCTGTCGGGTTGGAAACCAGCGCGTGTACGGCGTATTTGAAGAATCTCAGCACGTTCGGCATTGTCAGCCGTCATACGCCCGTAACTGAGGCTCAGGGGAAAAAGACTGTTTATGAGATTGACGACAGTATGTTCCGTTTTTGGTACTCTTTTGTTCCGAGCAACCTGAGCCTTATACACAGCGGTCAGATTGACAAAATTTGGCGCAGTATCGCACAGCAGATTCCCGCGTTTATGGATAATGTTTTTAAGGATATTTGCCGCCAGTGGGTAAAGTGGCGCAACGCTTCGGGTAATCTCGGCGTGGTTTATGCCGATGTCGGGCGTTGGTGGGGCTTCGATTTAATTACAAAAAGCGACACCGTGATTCCGATTGTCGCTTATTCGGGCGACGACCAAGACGCGCTTTTCGGCGATGCTGTTTGGTCTGACGACCCGACGGGTGTTGAGGTTTTGCGGTCGCTTGAGGAGCGCAGCCGATTGTTCCGCTTCCCGAACAGGCATTTGTACTTGTTTTCGCGTTCGGGGTTCACGGACGAGTGTACGGGGCTTGCGGTAAGGCTCGGCGCGCAATTGGTAATGTTTGAGTAAAACGGCTCGTGAGCAACGGCTCGCAAGCGAGCCGCGGCGCTACGGTGGAGCTCCGGGGTTTATTGTTGCGCTTATATCCATACTCGGTGCAGTAATAGTAACGCCATTATCAATGACCGTGCCAACGCCATTGTTGTATATAGTAACTTCTCTTATATTTCCGGAGTAACCGCCACTCCGGAGTTCAACTGTTCCGAAGTTTGAAATGATACCGGAACCCTCAACCCATCCCCACACGACTGTAAGGTTCGCATCTCTTTGAATTATTAAGCGGGAATTGGTTTCAAACCGCAACGAAGAATAACCGTATATCGTAATCCCTCTGCTCGTAGACACCGTAGCGTTTTCTTTAATCCAAAGGGTTACATCTTCAAATATACGTCCGTTTAAGACTTTTTCAGCCGTCCCACCAAACGAAACATCTACAGTTCCCGATGGGACATCAATTGCGTAACCATCGTCACCCGTTGCCTCGACCGTGCCGCCGTTTATGGTGATTTTCGTCGTATTATCCTCCGATAATATTGCGCTGCCGTTTGTTCCCGTCGCTCTGACAGTACCGCCGTTTATGGTGATTATGGTATTGGAGTCCCCTCTAATTGCGCAGTCGTATAACCACAGTACGCTGACCGTGCCGCCTGATACGGTAACCTCGCTTTCACGTGCGTTTATCGCTGCCCTTGTTTGGTAACCGTTGACGCCCGTTAACTCAACATTGCCTCCTGTTACACGAACGATGCCTCCGTCACTGTCTATCGTATGGTTACCCACCCCCCCGCTGGACGAACTGACAGTACCGCCGCTGACTGTGATTGTCGTATTATTTTTGCCGTGAATTGCTGTTAATTGCGCCGCGCTGACCGTGCCGCTGTTGACGGTGATTGTTGCCAACTGACCTGAGATTGCATTGCCGTACTCAGAGCTGACACTACCTCCGTTGATTGTGACTGTTGTTTGGTTAGCGTGAATTGCAGTGCTTGTACTTCCCTCGGCTTGGATACGTCCCCCGGAGGCAACCTCAAAGCTCCCCGTTTTAGAAACGATAATAGTGTCCATTGTAAAATCTGTGAGATAATTTGCTTTCCACATAACTTTCGCAGTGTCGTCTATATCAATTGAGATTTGGTAATCATTTTCTACTAAACCGTCGCTGATAATTTCAATTTCCATACCTGCGGGAACTCTCAAAACATCCGCCGCGCCTGCCTTGATGAGTATGGTTTTTGTGCTGTCGGTGTCCCAAGCGGCAACTATGGCGTTAAGTCCCGAATCCGTAGCATGACCGTCCCATATTGCATCATAAATTAGCGGCTGCGGTGTGGGGTCGGTATTGGGAGGTGGCGTGGGGTCGGTATTAGGCGGCGGTGTCGGCGACGACGGCCGAGTTGTTGGCGGAGGCGTTGGTCCTGCCGTCGGTGCAGGCGTTGGCGATGAGGTCGGTTCTACCGTCGGCTCAGGAGTCGGGTCGGTCGGGTCCGTCGGGTCCGTTGGGTCTTTCGGGTTCACAATCGTTTCAGGAGAATAAATCAGCTCAGGGTCGGGCTTGTCAGGCTGTGTTTTCGGCTCTTCGTTTTCTCTCCTGTTCAGCTCGTCTATAATATCTTGAATTAAATCAGGGAACTGCTCGGCAACATCGGGGTTATCACGCAAATCCTCAAGTATCGCCGTGTCAATGTCCTTCAGCGGTATTGTATGGTCTTTGTTTACCGTGTCCCCCGCTGTTTGATTGCCCTTTATATCTTCGGTTATCGGTGTAAAGCCATCCGACCCGACCAAAAAGGTCATCTCGCTTCTTTCGCCGTCAGGGTCTTCTACGGTCAGGTCAAAGCGCACCGTTCCGTCGATTACCTTTATACGTGTATACGGGTTTTCTTCGCCGTAATCCTCAAGTCCCATACGGCGATAAATCAAAATATACTCTGTTCCGCGAACGCCCGCTATGATGTTTGAGGTGCGGATTACATTTCGTGAGTTGTCGCCCAGCTCTGTCTTTACCTTATTTTTAACCATGCCCTCAATCAGGCTGATTGAGCTGTCGTCACGGTTATGCTTGCTCCAAACAGAGTCGATTGACAGCAAGGTTAATTCTCCGACCGTTATGTCCTTGCCGTGATATGTCAGGGAAACGGAGCTGTTTTCGGCTGTCGAGATAACGTCACCCGTGCCGAATATCATTCCCCTGTAAATGGGAATAGAGCTGTAACCGCCGCTCGGATATACGACGGCAGTTCCGCGCACCTGCGTAACACGCGGCCCGTCGTCCTCGTCGTCGGCGGCACTTGCTGTCACGTTTCCGAGTGCGGAGAGTGACAGGACGACCGCAAGCAGTATTAAGATAATGACTGACTTTTTCACGCCCTTTAATATACCAAGAAATAACAACAATTGCAATAAAAAAACAGCGGTTTTACAGCGTTTTTACAACGCTTTTGGACGGAACTGTTTTTTCATATATCTCACGTCTTAGCTCAGGAATCCTCAATCTCCCAATATCCCAACCTATCAGAACCGATGCGCCGTATATAGCCTGATTCACGAAGTTCTTTCATTTCACGCGAAACCGTGCGCATTGACAGCCCTGTCTTGGTTGCCAAATTTCTCTGTGTTATCTGTGGTTCTTCGGCAATTATGCCTAAAATTTTACTGACATTGCTATCTACGCCACTATCTACGCCACTATCTACGCCACTATCTACGCCACTATCTACGCCAATATCTACGCCACTATCTACGCCAATATCTACGCCAATATCTACGCCATTTGGCATTGACGGTTCTCCATAATTCAAGTTGGGTAGGGTGACGATAAACGATTGCTCCGTCGAACGGAAAGATGGCGCAACGTCTTTTCCACAGCACTACCGGTTTTATGCTTGTATGTTGCCTCGAATAATGTGTAGCTGTAATCTGAAAAACGATGCTTCGTTTCAAGCACATCAAATGTTTGGTGCAACCCCTTTAACAATAACTCGTTAAGCACGGCGGACGGTGCCTGTGCAGATTCATTGCCAATGCGGTAGTAAGCAATTTTGATTCCGTTACCCGTGTAATAGTACGGCGTGTTTTTATCACCGAAAATCTGTAAGCGCAAAATATCTTTCCCGTCAGCGTGAATCGGTTCAAGTACAAAATTCTTTATGGCGGGGTCTATCCGCGTTTTGATGAGTTCGCTTATCTGCTCCGCCGCTTGCTGCGGGTTTTTAAGTCCGAGCGGAACACCGTTATCAGACACGCCGAAATAGATACTCCCGCCAACGCCGTTAGCAAATGCGCTGACAGTTTTCAACCAACTGCGCGGTTTGTTTATCTCGATTGCGGATTTGAATTCGTATTCGGTTGCTTCCGCAATGAGAAGCCGGTTTAAGGTCATCATTATTATACAATCCTTTCCGTTTCACACTTTTTAATGTATCACGAAAAGGTAACAATTGCAAGACGTTTTACGGGTAGTAGTTTACTTTTACATCGCTTTCCGCGTCGGTTGTCGGAGGATTTCCTGAAAAGTCACCCCAAACATTTATAGTACCAAATCCTCTTATTACCGCATTGTTATCAAGCACCCCTCCTGCTTCGACATCAACCGTTGCGCCTTCCTGAATACTTAAAGTGCCGTCGTCGATTGTCAGAGTAGTTCCGCTCTTTATTGTAAGACTTGCGTTTATCACAAGCGTACCGCCTGTAACCGTTGCACTGCCAACGATTGCTCCGTTTACAATTTTATCGGAGGCAGACTCGAAAAATGTGAAAGCAGCTTCTATCGCGGCGTTACAGCCTGCGGCTTCAGGTGCGCTGACAGCTCCGCCATTCATTTCAACTTCACCGCTTGGACCTAAGACAAGTACCGCCGTGCTTGAATTTCCCGATACGCTGACAGTTCCGTTATTTATGAAAACAGTACCGAAAAACAGGTTTATTGCCTCGCTGTCTGCTCCGCTTGCACTGACAGTCCCGCCGTTTACAGTAACTTGATTATCATAATTGGGGGCTTCTGAGATTATCGCTTTACTGTCCGCGCCATTTGCATAGACCGAGCCGCCGCCTACGGTAATATTAGCGAATCCCGGATTTGAAAGGATTGCCTTGCAGTCCTCTCCTGTCGCATAGACGGTGCCTTCGGATACTGTAATGTTATTGCTGCGCGTGTTCCATCCCCGCAGTGAACTGCTCCCCAGAATCGCTGTGCCGCCGCTTACTCCTGTCGCCCTGACCGTGCCGCCGCTGACGGTAACGTCGGTGTCGAAAGCGGATATAGCTGTGCCGTTATTACCCGTTGCTTCGACAAGACCGTTGCTTACGGAAACAATTCCTCTGTCGGGTTCGTCCGTCGGCTCGTCAGACAGAATCGCTGTGCCGCCCGCTCCCGTCGCTCTGACCGTGCCGCCGCTTACTGTAATGGTGCTGTCCTTAGCGGATATTGCTGTGCCGTCCGCTCCCGTTGCTTCAACCAAACCGCCGCTTACTGTAACGGTGCTGTCCTTAGCGGATATTGCTGTGCTGTCATTAGCTCGTATATTTCCGCCTGTGCCAACCTCAAAAGTGCCTTCGGTAAGGACAATTGCCGTACCTTCGGAAATGGGGTTTCCTATGTAGTTTGCTTTCCATGTGATTTTTGAGCTCGCTTGCATAGAAATTGCGATTTGGTTAGGATTAGTCACCTGACCGTCGCTGATTATCTCAATTTCCATATCCGCCTTACCCGCAGGGATTCTCAAAGAACCCCGCGCGCCCGCCTTGATGAGTATGATTTTTGTGCTGTCGGTGTCCCATCCGTCAACTATGGTGTTTAGCCCTCCCGAATCCGCATCGCTGTCCCATATTGCATCGTAAATTAGCGGTGTAGGTGTTGGGGTTGGAGTTGGCGTTGGGGTTGGGGACGGCGAGGGCGAGGGCGTTGGGGACGGCGTTGGTGTTATCACCGTCGGCGTTGCCGACGGGGTTGGCGTTGGGGACGGCGGCGGAGTTCTGTCGGGGGTTGGTGGCGGAGTTGGCTCTACCGTAGGCGGCGGTGTACGCTCAGGCGTTGGCTCAGGGGTCGGTTCAGGCGTTGGGTCTGTCGGCTCTGTCGAGGGCGACGGGTCAACCGTCGGCTCTGCCGACGGGACAACCGTTTCGGGCGAGAAAATCAGCTCAGGTTCAGGTTTTTCAGGCTGCTCTTTCGGCTCTTCGTTTTCTCGTCTTTCTAATTCGTCCGTAATACTTTGAATCAAATCAGGAAACTGCTCGACGATTTCCGGGTTTTCGGACAGCTCCTCAAGAATCGCCGTGTCGATGTCCGTCAGCGGTATTGTCAGCTCGGTTGACACTGTATCTCCCGCAAATTGATTGCCCTTTATATCCTCGCTTATCGGCGTAAATCCCTCAGCACCGACCAAGAAGGTCATCTCGCTTCTTTCACCGTCGGAGTCCTCTACGGTCAGGTCAAAACGCACCGTTCCGTCGAGAACCTTTATGCGTGTGTACGGGTTTTCCTCGCCGTAATCTTCAAGTCCCATACGGCTGTAAATTAAAATATATTCCGTTCCGCGAACGCCCGCTATGATGTTTGATGTGCGGATTACGTTTCGCGAATTGTCGCCAAGCTCTGTCTTTACCTTGTTTTTAACCATGCCCTCAATCAGGCTGATTGAGCTGTCGTCGCGGTTATGCTTGTTCCAAACAGAGTCAATTGACAGCAGGGTCAGCTCACCTAATGTTATGTCCTTGCCGTGATAGGTCAGCGAAACGGAGCTGTTTTCGGCGGTTGAAATTACGTCACCCGTGCCGAATATCATTCCCCTGTAAATGGGAATACTACTGTAACCGCCGCTCGGATATACTACGGCAGTTCCCCGCACCTGCGTAACACGCGGCCCGTCGTCCTCGTCGTCGGCGGCGTTTGCGATTACGCTCCCAAACGCTGTGTTTCCAAGCGCGGAGAGCGACAGAACGACCGCAAGCAGTATTAACATGATGATTGATTTTTTCATATATCTCATCATGGTAACATCAAACCAAAAGAAAATGGTCAATTCTCTCAAAATTGACAGAATTGGCTATTTTAACTTTGACTACCTACCGTATAATCGACTTTTTTATCCCGATACGGATTGCATCCGCTGAGTTGTTGGCATCGAGCTTGATATAAATGGATTGCAGAATCTTCTTAACGGTGTTGATTGAAAGGTATCGGCTTTCTGCGATTTCCTCACGCGAAAGACCGTGATACAAGTCACTCAAAACCTCGACCTCACGGTCGGAGAGCGTTACGGAATCCTCAATTTTACGCTCTCGCTTAAAAGCATCCATAATCACGGCGGTTTTTTTTGCGTAAATTGAAGCCTTTCGCTCAATCGCTTTCAGCCAATCTTCGGGAATTGTAAAATCCTCTTGCTTTAAGGCTTCCGTGACCAAAGGACGCAGGTTTTTCCCAAGCTCGATGAAAGGCATTTCAAACTCACCGTCAAATGATAGGGAGTACGCCCTTTCAAAATCCCGCATGGCTTGAGCAGTATCTCCTGTTTGGATTCGCGCAACAGCCATAAGAAGCGATATTGTCAGCTCGCTGAAAATGAAGCGTTCTTCAGGCTTTCGCGGATAAGAATAACACAGTATCGTAAGAGCCTGCGAAAACTCCTTTAGGGCTATGTGGCTTTTCACGCAAACAATAAGCTCCCCAAGCGGCAGACGTATCTCTGATGCCGTGTCGGGTTCGTCCATGTGCAACCATGACGGCACAAGCTCAGGAAGTCCGATTTGTGTATAGAAAAAGCCTGTGTACAAGTCATGCAAGAGGTGGCGGGTCGCGTAGTTCTCATTGTCCAATTGCAATCGCAGCTGTTTGAGAACCTCTCTTGTAAGTGTATAATCGCCTTGTTGCAGAGAAATTCTAAGTAGGTACGAAGCCGCCATTGCCTTAATGCTGTACTGCTTTTTTTCCTGCGCTTTGAGTGACGCGCTTAAAGCGTAAGTCTTTGCCTTATCGGGTTGGTTGCGGAAAAAAGCAAGCTCGCAAAACAATAAATCATCAAACCCGTAGTACATATTGTTGGGTGTTTCGGCGATATAAGACGAGGATTGCTTTGTTGACTCGGCAAATTCATCAAACTTTTCAAGACTCGCGCCCTCTCCGACATAGCATGAGAAAAAGCGAATATCAGGGACGAGAAAATTTTCCGAGAAGTTATACGGGGGAATTTTCGATAATTTCAAGTAGTCAATGGATTTTTTGATGTATCCCGCCGCCTTATATTCGTGCGTGACCGTGCAGAGAAACATATCAATATAAGCAAGGTTGCTGTGTGTTGAGCTTAGAATGAGAGGGGCTATCGGCAGGTCTGAGTTTTCCCATTTCGCGATTATATCTAAGGCTTTTTGCCTTGCTTCGTCATATTTTCCCATGCCCGCATTAAGCAGGGGAGGGAAGAAGTTTTTCAGGATTACGTGAGCCTTTTCTCCGTTCATGTCGTCCGAAACGAATTTTTCGATGAGAGTGAGAAAATACTCGCACATATCATGCGGCAGTCTGAACGGGTACGAAAAGAAAAGCTCAATCATGCGGTCGTAATCATGCGATACGGCGAGATAATACATGGCATCTAAGGTAAAGGCGTTTTTCAAGCACCATGTAGCCGCTTTTTTGTATGTGTCCGTTTTTTCCTCGTCGGTCAGTATGTGTAGCTTGCTGTGCAGAAATTCCAAGTACAGGGGGTTGATGCTTTCATCTCCCGTGAACGGATTGCGGCTGATAAACGCCGAAAGCTGCGGATAACGCTCTTGGAGCGAGAGCTCGCTGTCATACAGCTCGTGCATGACCTTTAGGGGCAGGCATATGAGCGAGAGCTTCACCAAATATTTTTGAACGGGTAAGGAAAGCTCGCTGAAAGCCTCCGCTTCCATCAGCTTGAAAATATTTTCTTTCATGGTGGCAATCGAAAGCGACAGGTCGCTTGCTTTTCGTTTCAGTGACATCGAAAGCAGGTGGATTGCCAAAGGCCATCCGTTTGTTGCATCTGCAAATTGTTTAAGCACGCCTGAGGAAACTGGGAGATTTTGCAGTTTGAGAAAATCCGAAATTTCCGTGTCGGTGAACGTAAGCTCTTTTTCCGTGATGATTTTCAACTGCCCCTTGGAGTACAGCGAAACTGTGTTGATTTGCGGTTCTTTGCATGAAATGATGATTACGCAAGCACCCGGAATGTTAAGGTTCGCGCAACGCTCGGCAAAGGTGAGTGCTTCTTCGGAGTGAATCAAGTGGAAATCGTCGAGTATCAAAAATGTCCTGTGTGACTTATGCTCGACGGTTTTAATGATTTCGGAAAACTGCTTTATGCGTGTCGGGGTGTCGGGGAAGCCAAACTCGCAAAGTCTGTCAGCCAAATCAGGGTTGTCTGCTCTGATGCTGTGGCAAAGGTTTTCCCAATAGCGGGATGCGACATTGTCGTTTTCGCTGAGTTGCATGTAGCGGACAATGGCATCTGCGTGGCTCTCCACGTATCTGCGGACAACCTGCGTTTTGCCGTAGCCCGCGCCCGCAATTACGTAGACGAGCTTGCTTTGGGTCGCGCTGCCTAACAGTTCATTGATTCTCGGTCGTTCCAAATAAAGCATAGTTCTGACCACCTAAGGTTGTTGTGTGCAACAACATAATACACTAAACGCTGTCAGATGTACAAGCGAAGTTTTTTCGGAACGAGAAAACTTCGTCTTGAAAAAACGGGGGCTCTTGCACAGAAGCTACCGCTCGGTGTATAATGTGACGTATGAAAACACTTACAATTCTGGGTTCTACAGGGTCAATAGGGCGACAAACGCTTGAGGTTGCAGAGCATTTAGGCATGAGGATTGCCGCTTTGACGGCTTACGGCAATGCGGAGCTGTTAAAAGAACAGGTACGCAAATATGATGTGAAAGCCTTTGCGCTCGGCAGTGAGCAGGGCGGTGACGCGGCGATAACCGACATTGCGGGAAACAGCGGAGCGGATATTGTCGTGACGGCAATTGCGGGTGAGGCGGGGCTTGAACCCACACTTGCCGCGCTGAAAACGGGTAAGCGTGTTGCGCTTGCGAACAAAGAGCCGC
>Ga0099364_10002355_pt1 | contig 30295 bp, 29 predicted proteins | sample TergutTh196P3_FD_73070 | JGI IMG/M metagenome (GOLD analysis project Ga0099364, IMG submission 73070) | Microcerotermes parvus P3 segment gut microbial communities from Pointe-Noire, Republic of the Congo - Th196 P3 | ecosystem: Host-associated > Arthropoda: Insects > Digestive system > Gut ...
TCCTCATATTTCGCAGCTTCTATCTTGCCTTTTTCGACCTTCCTCCCGACGTAATATTTTATGTTTTCGTAACCCTTCTCAGCAATTTCGCGATTTACATCCGTAATGAAGACTTTGCATCCTCCCTCGGCACAAGCTTGAGCTATGCCGCTCCCCATAAGTCCTGCGCCAATAATCAGTACCTTATATCCCATTACAGATTCCCCCCTACTTTAGCCGCCTTGAAAAAATCTCGTTGATTGTATCAGCGCGCCTCTCAATTCGTATTAACCCGCAAGTTGTTGCAATGGCAAACCGGTTTCAGTAGTGATTATCAAATACCCAAATACGCTTTCTTTACCTCCTCGTTCGCCATCAGGTTTTCACAGGTGTCGGTCAATGTGATTTCGCCCGTCTGCATGACATAACCCCTGCTGGCTGTGGAAAGTGCAATTTTGGAGTTTTGTTCCACAAAAAGAATGGTCGTTCCTTCGCGATTAATTTCCCTGATAGCAATGAATATCTCCTTTACAATCAGCGGGGCGAGTCCAAGGGAAGGCTCGTCAAGCAGCATCAGCTCCGGAAGGCTTACCAGCGCGCGACCGATCGCGAGCATCTGCTGCTCGCCGCCGGAAAGCGTGCCGCCAATCTGCGTCCGCCGCTCCAAAAGGCGGGGAAATCTTTCGTATACTCGGTCGACGTCCTTTTCGATCCGCTTTTTGTCCTTTCTGAGATACGCGCCCATATAAAGGTTTTCCTCAACCGTCAGCTTCGAAAAGATACGGCGTCCTTCGAGAGCCTGGGCGATCCCGAGGCCGGCGACCCTATAGCCGCCATAGGTCTGTATTTCCCGTCCTTTAAAAAGAATTCTGCCTCTTACTCCTTTACGGCTGGTAAGTCCAGAGATGGATTGCAGCGTTGTGGTCTTGCCGGCGCCGTTCGCGCCGATCAGAGTGACTATTTCACCTTCGTCGACATGCAGGCTGATCCCCTTTACCGAGTGAATGCTGCCGTAAAAATAATGGAAATCGATAAGTTCCAGTATTTTTGCCATCAATCGTCACCCCCAAGATACGCCGCGATCACTTCGGGATTGCTCTGGATCTCCGACGCCGTCCCTTCGGCCAGAAGTTTGCCGTTGCAGAGTACATAGATGTGGTCACTTATATTCATAACCAACTTCATATCGTGCTCTACAATCAAAATGGTCACGCCCGTTTTCAAAATTTCTTGAAGCAGGGCGTCCAATTCCTGCTTTTCCGCGGTGTTCATGCCGGCGGCGGGTTCGTCCAGAAGGATCACCTTCGGTTCGCTTGCCAGGCCCCGGACGATTTCGAGCAGGCGTTGCTTTCCGTAGGGCAGGCTGTCGGCTGGGGCATCGGCGTATTCGTCGAGTCCGACGAACAGCAGCCATTCGTGCGCTTTTTCCAGGATGCGCTTTTCTTCCTCGCGTTTCTTTTTGGTATGCAGGATACAATCCCAGAAAGTAGAATTCAGTCGCGAATGCATCCCCACCAGGACATTTTCGATCACGCTCATCTTCCAGAAGAGATTGATGATCTGGTATGTTCGAGCAATGCCCGCCGCATTGATCTGAAACCCCTTCTTGCCCTCCAGGTGTAAACCGTCCAGGATCACTTCGCCGCTTGAGGGGGTATAAACTCCGCTGATGCAGTTGAACAAGGTTGTTTTTCCGGCGCCGTTCGGTCCTATCAGAGACGTGATTTTTTGAGGTTCGACGCGGATGCTCACCTCGTTAACGGCGATTAGACCACCAAAGTTTATGGTGACTTTATTCGTTTCAAGCATCACCGTCGCCACCTTTCTCCGTGTTTTGAGTCGGTGCGCCCGGCTTTTGCTTCGCGGTATGGTTCTTCGCGAGCTTTCTGTGCTTATAGGAGGCAATGACGCTCCTAATGCCCCCATAGATGCCGCCCGGCAGGCCGACAATCACAATAAGCATCAGAATACCGTAAAACAGCATCTGATATTCCTGCAACGGGCGGATCAGCTCCATTAAAATCATCAGGATTACTACACCGATGATCGGTCCCGCCATTGTGCCGATACCGCCGAACAGCAACATCGTCAGGAACAGCAGCGATTGTCTCGGTCTTGCGGCTTCAGGGCTTATGTATCTGATCAGATGCACATACATCGAACCGGCAAAGCCGGTATAAAACGCGCTGACCATAAAAGCGATGATTTTATACTTTCGTACGTTGACGCCCATACCGTCTGCCGCATGCGTGTTTTCCCGGATGGCGATGAACGCGCGCCCGGTTCGTGAACGGATCAAAAAGTTTTTGCACAGCAGCGCGATCACTACCCAGAACAGAAGGAAATAATACCACTGCGTATAGTTTTCGAGAAAGGATATCCCAATCGCGTAAGCGCCGAGATTATCGCCCGTGAAGCCTCCGGGGGAAATCAAAACGAAGTTGTACACGATTTCCCCGAAGGCGACCGTCGCCAACGCCAAAAAGTGAAATTTCAACTTTGCCGCCGGGTAGGCAAGCAGGCCTCCAATCGCCGCCGCCAGAATTGCGCCCAGCGGAATCGTGATAAAAAGTGGAACTCGAAAGTAGTTGTTCAACATACACGTCGTATACGAGCCTACCACGAAAAACGCAGCGTGCCCCATCGAAGCTTGACCACTGTATCCAAACAGAATATCAAGCCCGGACACCGCTATTATATAAATCAGCATGAGGCAGACGATCAACACCCAGTACTCGTTGCCGAAGCTCATCGTGAGCAGAAAAGGCAACGCCAAGAGCAATGCGGCTGTTCCGGCAAACAGAGGCAGTTTTTTTTGTTCTTTCAAAAAACTCACATCCTTTTCCCTCTCGCGGACTATACGTCCTTGATAGCCTGCTCGTTAAAGACACCGGTGGGTTTGATCAACAGGAATACGAGTAAAATAAAATAAGCGATCAAATTTTTGTAGCTACTGCTCAGGAAATTGGCGACGAAAGTCTCGACAATACCCAGAGTCAGACCGCCCAGCATAGCGCCGTATAAATTGCCGAAGCCGCCGATAACGGCGCCGGAAAATCCTTTCCTTCCAATGGTCGCTCCGAGCGTCGTATAGACGCCGTACAACGGCCCTAAAAACATACCGGCGATGCTGGCGATAGCGGCGGCAAGGCCCCAGGCAACGCCCGTACACAGTGATGTGTTGATCCCGCAGGACTCGGCTGCCATGGGGTCCATTGTGGCGCTGCGCATTGCCGTGCCAAACCTTGTTTTGGTCATGAACAGATGCAAGATGATCATCAGCGCCGGGGAAACGATAAGGCATACATATGCCTCCGTTTGCGCTGTTATTCCAAATATCGTAAGGGTGCGCCTCGCGAAAATCTGCGGAAAAAATTGGGTTCTGGCCCCGTACACAGCTTGCGCGGAATTCTGGATGATATAAGAAATCGCAATAGTGGCCAGCACAATATACATCGGCATTACATTTTTTTTCATCATGATACGGATAACGCCTTTCTCCAGGAGCATGCCCACGGCAAAAGCACAGAAAAGCGTCAGAAAAAACGACAGATAAATGGAAAGTCCAAATATCCTGTAAAAGGTAAATCCAAGATAGGCTCCAAAGGTAATCATATCACCCTGAACAAAACTCATAAGGCCCGACGCCTTGTAAATCAGACTGTAGCCAAGGGCGATAAGTCCGTAAATACCCCCTAGGACAAGGCTGTTAACCAAAAGGAACCGAAACATGAGACACCTCCCAGGCGAAATTAACGACTAAACTTCTTGCGTAACCTCGAACAGGCGGTTCCGCAATTAAGTGGGCGAAAGCGGGTAAAAAACTTTCGATGTTTTACCCGCTTTTGCCGGCCTTGGATATGACCTCGTATCAGCGGTTTCTTCCAGTGGCGGCTAGGTATTCCTCATATCCGCCGTCCGCGAGCCAATCTTCCAACAAGGAGTATTGGCCGTCCATTAGGATAAATGGGTTGAACACCGAGTAGGCTTCCCGTGAACCGTCGGTGTAATCGATCATCCCGCCAAGGCCCGGTACTTTCACCTTGTGTGTCGCCTCGCGCAGGGCGTTGCTGTCGTTATTGCCGGCAATCTTGGCGGCTTCCCACATGGCCATCATGGTGTCCCAGGCACGGAAAGTGGTATTGTTTATCGGCATTTCACCGTATTCTGCGATGAACCTTTCCAAATATTCAGTCACAATCGGTATGGTGGAGTCCTCAAGCCGCGCGTAATCGACATATGGGTACGCAAACACGTAGTACGTGCAATTATCCAAGCCTGCCAATTCTTGATATTCGACCGCCAAACTATCCATACCCGCAAGCATACCTCGGTAATTCATCCGCAACTGCTTGAGAGCTTGAGGGAAAGAGACCGCGTCCAGACACAGGAACACGATGTCGGGATCGCCTGAGATAACCCGCGCGACTTGTGCTGTGAAATCGGTTTCGTCGGCGTCGCATGTCTGGCGGGTTATGACGGTTAATCCCATTTCCGGGCAGAGCGCTTCAAGTGCGTCGGCACTGGCTTTTGCGTTATCGCTATTGCCTGCCATGATCGCGAGTGTTTTATACCCCAGTTTGAGGATGGACTCAGCGCTGCTCGCCAAACCACGGCCGTTGTTCGGTGAGGCGCGGAACGTCCAGATTCTGCTGTCGTCCGCCATCCAGGCGGGGGAGGTACCAAGACCGAAATGATATACTTCCGCTTCATTCAGGTAAGGTATGGTAGCTGCGACCTCGGTGGAGTTGACTGACGCGATAACCGCGTCAACCTGATGATCAACAATTAGCTTTTGCACGATTTTGACGGCTTCCTCGGGGCTGCCGTTAGTGTCGTAGTAAATAGCTTCAACAGGTACCCCGTTAAACCCGCCGTTTGCGTTGATGTACTTGATGGCCATGTCAATACTCCGTTTCGCTTCGTTACCCGGTATGGGAAGAGCACCGGTCAACTGAAGGAAGGTGCCGATGACGAATTTCTCGCCGGAGGCTGAAGCGGTTGGGGCTAACGCACAGGAACCGCAAACTGCGAAAAACAGTGCAAAGACGAGCAACATTACCGTGACTTTCCTCTTCATTTCTCATTCTCCTTTACAAAATAGTATTCCGGTATATACCGGTCTTGAGTCAGCTCACAGTCAACCCGTGAGCACGGCATCTACAAATTTTAAAAAGATCTCCTCCGGCACGAGGCTTTTCGTAATCATGGCTTCCTGCACCACCATGTCCAGAATTTTCTGTACCTGGTCGTCATCGGCCTTGATATCGTATTTGTCAAGAAACAGACGGATTGAATTTTTACCGCTGCTCTTGCCTAACACATATTCAACCTCGTCCATACGCCCAATCACAGAAGGGGCGACCGAGATAAAGCAGTTGGTGATCTTGAAGCTCTCGTTGTGACTGAGCTTATAGGCGATATCCATACCGATGCCGGATTCCGCGCGATATGGCCTAATGCCGAACACCGGTTTGTTCTCGTGAATAGGAACCTTGCTTATGATGGAAACCAATTTGCCGGCCGCGTTCAGCTTGGTGAGATCGAGACCAGTGCGGACATTTTTGTGCATTTCGAGGACGACTGCCATTTCTTCCGTCGCCACATTGCCGCAGCGTTCACCTAAGCCGAGCATCGCCGTATGGATAACCTCAGCGCCGCCGCGTATGGCTGCCAGGCAGTTAGCGTTGCCGCAGCCTATATCGTTGTGGCCGTGGAATTCAAGCCGCAAACGAGGATACCATTCGTGGAAACGGCAGAACATGGCCTCCACCGCCTCGGGAGTCGCGCTTCCGTAGGTGTCGACTATAGCAAGACCGTCGGCATCCGTTTTATTGTAAATATTGTCCACTATCCACCTGGTGAACTCGATTGGCGCGCGGAACCAGTCCCAACCCATGAACGCCACGTCAACGCCGCCCTTTTTCGCCAGGTTTATCGCCGAAATAAGTTTATCGATCAAATCTTGCGGGGTGTTTTTATAGGCGTGCTTTATGATGTAAGGATTCACCGTGTATTCCACGATAATCCCTTGACAGCCTATGTCCAGGGCCAATTCGACATCCTTCGGGTGGGCGCGGCAGAACCCGTAGATTTTCGAGTGGGGATATTTTTTTTCAACCATGCGGCGCATGGCGTTCTCCACATGTTTTGATACCAACGCCATACCGGCCTCGATCCGAGGGACTTTCATTTCGGCCAACGCGTCGGCAATGCGCACGCGTTCCTCCTCCAACAAAACGACGCCGGGCGTCTGGTCGCCGTCACGTAGCGTGACGTCATGGATTGTTACATGCTCGCGGCGTTTGGATTTGTCCTCCAGGTCGAAGTTGTGCCTGGACGTCCAGACGGTGTTTTCTACATAAAACGGAGCTTCCAACGGGTAATCGGGTAGTTGATTCATTTCCAGCAGATCCATAATAGTCAATTTCTCCTCTCATAAAAAATATTTTTCGTTTTATCGGTTGTTTTATCACACATATATCAGTCTCCTTTTCATTTAATAAACATGTCAAATCTTCAGGATCGCCCCGGTATTGGCAGATTGCACAAGCTTCGCGTAACGGGCCAGAAGGCCTGTGAGTGGCTTGGGTTTATAGCTCCACCGGGTAAGGCGCGCGGCAATCTCTTCGTCGGACAGATGTATCCGAACCTCACGCTTGTCTACGGTGTCAACCGTTATGATATCGCCGTCACGGACAATGGCGAGCGGACCTCCCTGGGCGGCCTCGGGCGATATGTGTCCAACGAAGCAACCATTGTTGGTTCCGGAAAAACGTCCGTCGGTGATAAGAGCCACCTCGGCAAGAAGGCCTTTGCCGTAGAGCACTTTAAGAGGAAACCCCATCTCGCGCGCTCCAGGGCCGCCCTTCGGGCCTTCGTAGCGGATGACTATCACGTCGCCGGCTTTCACCCGATCCTGTTCGATAGCCTTTGTGCATTCCTCCTCGCTTTCAAATACGATTGCGGGGCCGGTGAACACTCGGAGCGCCGGGTTTATACCCGACGGTTTCGCGACCGCGGTATCGGGAGCAAGATTGCCCCTGAGCACGACCAGTCCTCCCGTGGGCTCGAATGGGTCGCCCATAGGACGGATTACACGTTCGTTCTTCGGATATTTAAATCGGTATTCGGCGAGATTTTCGCGCATTGTCTTGCCTGTGGCTGTCATAACGTCCATATTGAGATTCGACGCAAGATTCTGCATTACCCTTGGGATGCCGCCCGACTTGTAGAAATCCTCCATATCATTGTCAGCGTTGGGATTTATACGCGCTATGAGCGGAGTGGAGTCGCTGTACCGGTTAAACAGCGGCAGGATTTCGTCTGAATCATAGCCAAGCTCATAAGCTATGGCGAGCGTATGCAAGATAAGGTTGGTTGACGCGCCGGTGGCCATCGCGACCATGATGCCGTTTTTGATAGCGTCCAGCGTCATAATCCGCCTTGAGGATATACCGCGCTTCACCAGTTCAACAATGGCTTCTCCGGTGGCCACGCAGTCTCTTTTTTTGTCAGTATAAACGGCCGGTATCGTCGCCGAGCCCGTAAGTGTCATGCCGATAACCTCCGAAAAACAGCACATACTGTTCGCCGTCCCATAGAATTGGCAGGAACCGCATGTCGGGCAGACAACCTCTGTCATATCGTCAAGCTCCTCTTTCGAGATCTTACCCGCCTGACACATCCCAATGGCCTCGGGATAGGAGGTCAGGTCCGCCTTTCTGCCGTTGAACTCGATTGTACTCAGCATGGGGCCGCCAATCAGCATGATACAGGGTATATCCAGACGGGCCGCGGCTATTAACATGCCGGGAACTATCTTGTCGCACGAAGCCATAAGCACCAGTGCGTCAAGACAGTGGGCTCTTGCAACTGCTTCTACGCTGTCCGCTATGATATCCCTTGACGGAAGCACATAGAAATCGCCGGAATGTGCAGGGGACATCCCATCGCAAATCGATATGGTTCCAAATTCCGCCGTGACGCCGCCAGCGCGATAGACGCCGCGCCGCAGGTAATCCGTCAGCGTGTGATAATGGTTATGTCCCACCAGGCTTTCATTATAAGTATTGACTATGCCCACTATCGGCCTTTTCAGATCGGTTTCACTGTAACCATTGGCTTTAAACGCAACTCTTTGTATTTCTCTGACCGGATTTGGCGAGAATCCACCCTCGGTATTCATATTCATCGCTGTCCTTTCTCCTTTTTAACGTTAAGCACAAAGCTCGAACAAAACCGCCAGCCCCTGTCCGCCGCCGATACACAGCGATGCGATACCATATTGAACTTGCCTGCGCCGCATTTCGTTTAACAGTTTGACAGCGATCACGCAACCGGTCGCTCCAATCGGATGTCCCAGGGATATACCGCTGCCATTTACATTGACGATCGCGTCGTCCAGTTCCAATTCCTTGATACACGCGGCCGCTTGGGCGGCGAACGCTTCATTCATTTCAAAAAGGCCAATATCCTGCTTAGTCATGCCGGTAGCCTCATACAGCTTTTTCACGGCGGCAACCGGGCCTATGCCCATAATCTCCGGCTGGACGCCCGCGACCTGTGCGCTCACAATTTTCGCAATCGGTTTTATGTCTAAAGCTCGCGCCTTGGACTCCTTCATCACCACAACCGCCGCCGCACCGTCGTTGATGCCAGAAGAATTACCCGCCGTTACGGTACCGTCCGAAATAAAAGCCGGACGAAGCTTCCCAAGGGTTTCCATGGTCACATCAGGACGAATGTACTCGTCGACATCGAATATTTTTGTGTTTTTTTTCCCGTCCGGAACCGTCACAGGCACAATTTCTTCAACAAACTTTCCGCTTTCCCGAGCGCCAGCCGCGCGCTGCTGACTTTTCACAGCAAGACGGTCCTGTTCTTCCCGAGAGATATGGAAGCGTGCCGCAACATTTTCTGCCGTTATACCCATATGCTTGCCGGAAAACGGGTCCGTCAGCGCCGTAACCAATCCGTCCTCGAATTCTCCGTGCCCCATGCGGTATCCAAACCGCGCTTTGCGTACATAGTAGGGATAGTTGCTCATGCTCTCCGCACCGCCCGCCACAGCGACTTCGCAAAATCCGCATGAAATCTCCTGAGCGGCTGTTACGATCGCTTGCAGTCCTGATGAGCAAAGCCTATTGACGGTTAACGCCGTTGATTCGTAAGGGATTCCGGCTTTTACGGAACTGAGCCGGGCTAAAAAGGTATCCTCGGCGATTTGACCCACACAGCCCATGACCACCTCGTCGATGTCGTAAGGTGAAAGCCCCGCCCTTTCCACGGCGTTTTTAACGACAATACCTCCCAATTCGCTCACTTTTAAATCCTTCAGTGAGCCGCTAAAACTTCCGATTGCCGTTCGGCACGTGGATACCACCACAATAGGGTCAGTGTTGAATAGTGAACTCATAAAACCATTCCTCCTGTGACCTCGATAACCGAAGAGGTGATATATTTTGCGTCGTCGGAAGCTAGGAAGGCGGCCGCATTGCCGACGTCGGACGGTTCGCCGACGTATCCCAGCAAAATTTTCTGGGCCATGATATCCCACACCTTTTCCGGAACTCCCCGTGTCATTTCGGTGTTAATAAAACCCGGAACAATCGCGTTGACCGTTATTTTTTTCTTGCCCAGTTCCTTCGCGGCCGTTTTCGTCAGACCGATTACACCGGCCTTTGCGGCACTGTAGTTGGCTTGTCCGATATTCCCATTAATTGAAGCTGACGCTATATTGATGATTCTTCCGTATTCCTTTTCCCTCATATGGATCGCGGCGGCTTGCAGACAATTGAAAACACCCGTCAAATTGACGGCGATCACCTCATCCCACGCGTCGATACCCATTTTGTGAAGCATACCGTCGCGGTTGATGCCGGCGTTGTTAACCAGTATGTGAATCGTTCCATGCCGCTGTATTATCGTTTCGATCATCTTTTGCGCATCTTCCCGTTTTGAAACATCCGCTACGATAAAATCAGCGTTAAACCCGGCGCTCTGTAATCTTTTTGCCGCCGCTTCAGCTCCCTCTCCGTTGACGTCGGAAAGCGCCGTCACGGCGCCTGCCTCCGCCAATTTTTCGGCGATCCCAAAACCTATCCCGCGTGCCGCGCCCGTGACAAGCGCGATCTTCCCATCCAGCTTTCTCATCGACGCATCGACTCCTTCTTTGAATCTCTAAATATAATCAATTGCAGTTCGCACGTTATCCCATAAACTATTGCCATATCGCACTCTTATAGCGAACAAAACCCGGATTCATAAATCATTGCAAACTTCGTTTACCCGTACATAAGTTTTCGTGCTAAAAAACACACCTCAATTAGGACAAAGCTAAAAGTAAAGCCAGATTAATGCTACTAATAATTGTCTGTTGACTAACAAATATAACTATACCTGATGTTGTTTTTTTGTCAAGAAACCGCGTGGCTTCCTCAAACCGCAGTTTGACAAAAATCCCGTAATAGTCATGTGTCTGGGGCTCAAAAATTAGCCGTCCGGGAGTGATGTCTGACTTTTTTCTCATGTAATAGCCGTTTTGCAAGCTGTAGGCAAATTAAACCAATTGTCAGGAGTTTTTTGTGTCCCCTGGCAAATCTTTTAATCCTATAGGCGGTTCTTTGTCTCTTTTACATCAAGCAGGGCATCGCGCCCTCAAGTTTGTTTATTGCGTACATCAGTAGGTTCGCTCCGGCATCGCGCGAATATATCTTCAATATCTTACGACGAGCGTGTGTTACTACTTTTCCAACAAGAGTGAAGAACTCGTATCTCAGCGTCTTCATACGGTACTTCTCATATCCGCGAGGAAGAAAGAATCTCTTCATAATGTTGCTAATGTTCATCGCAAGAATCGCTATGTTCCACCATGCCGCGTTCACTCCGAACAGATGTGATGGAACGTGAGAGCCACCGAAATCATTTTTCAAAATGTCGTGCGCCTGTTCAGATTTTCCGCATCTTGCACGATGCCAATGTATTATCTCGTAGCCGGATTGGTCCTTTATGTTGCTCGCTACTCCAAATACTTTGTAAATTTTGCCGGACATCGCCGTCAGGTGAAGTTTCTTCAATCTCTCGCATTTGGATTCCAGCTCGGCTATCTCGTAATCGGCAAACTCAAAATCAAGCTCCTTTTGGCCGCGAGCGTCCGTTGCTTCTTTCTTTGATGCGTGAGGTTGTTGAAAAACCTCACGTATCGCGTAAAAACGTATCTCCGGGTCTTTTTTCGAGCTTGAAAGACTGTATGGCGCATACGAAACCTCAGCCCATTCAAGACGCGACGAATCGTACTTGTCCTTGCGAAGAGAACGCCATTCGCTCTCCGGGACCATACGTGCGGATTCCTTGAATTCATCACACACATCGCACGATATGGCGAAATCTATCACGCCAAATCTCTTATTGTCGTCACGCGCACAATACTTCAGAAGTTCTACCTGATATCCGGCGCTGTCGCTCCGCAGCTTTACTTTCTTAACGCCTTCAGGCAACAGCGACAACATACGCTTGAGTTCATACAACTGCTCGAAACCGGCTGTCACATTACCGTCGCTGTAACGCGTTCCCAACATCAAATCATACTCCGGGCAGTAGGTGTTGAATGCCTGGTAACTCCTCTCGCCTTTGTAGTTGAAACAAGTATCGGAACGACTCGTCGGAATTAAAGTCGCGTCTTGGTCCACCGTTATTGTCTCCAATGGCGCGAGACGGTGCGCTGTTTGAAATACATGTGCGTGAATCTTCTCAAAACCACAAAGATGTTCATTCGGCTTGGGCACAAAATTCTTCTTACCCATACCGCGCTTCTTGTCCTCTTCATCGTCGTGAAACTCTTTCATATATGAACGGCTCGCACTTACAGACGGAACTTTTATTCCAAGAATTCCAACACGCGAAGGCAAATATTTCTGATGTTCTATGGCGTCGCCTCCGCATATCTGCGACATAACCATCGCCATGATATGTTTACTGTCGCTCGCTCCTTTGCGCTTACGGGCGCCAATACTGGTATTTATGACTTCCGACAGGCCGGTACGTTCAAAAAATTTCGCTGTAAAAAGCAGACTTGCATTCGGCGTCATACCGCTTATTCCTTCCGTCATCTCTATCTTGATTTGATCGAAGTTATAACCCATAATGAAAGCACCTCGCTGGTGAAAGCTTTTGTTTGAGCAAACATAGCTTAACACCTGTTATCCCAACAGGCCAGCGAGGTTGCTTTTTTTCTTACCTGTGGTTTGGGGTTTATATGCTTGTGAAATCAGGTCGCTTATCCGAATTACAGGGATCATAGTGTAAAAAAGAAGCAAGAAAGCTAAGGATATCGGTAAAAAGGAGCCGGATAGGGCGAAAACGGTCATTGAAGCGTTGAAAAAACCACGAGAAGAGGCAAAAGGGCTCTTTTAGGGAGCTATGGTATTCTAAAAATCGATTTATTCAGCGCTTCCTTAAGATTATTACAATCCTTCCTTTAAATGTAGGTGTAGATATAAATATAGATAGAAATTTTCCACTAACGACTGATCTTACCGAGTTATCGTTCATCAATTTTTTTTCAAAAGCGACACAGTCTGTGTAGAACGACATATTGTAGGTGATCCCGGCAAAGGAAGTATCCAGCTCGTTGTATTTTGCGTTTAGAAAATCAAGAAGCTCCTTGCAACGCTCAATGAAAACATTGGAATTATAAGTTTGTTCGCCGCTATCCAACCCTTCAACCAAGTAAACGCCGTTTTTGCTCACTTTATCGTAGAGGAGCTCCCATTTTTTCAGAACGTTTTCAGCGCCGCAATTTGCGTTATCTAGTACGGCGTCTGGCGAGCCAAATTCATCAATTATGCTTTGCAGGAATTTGGAGTGACCATGAACCCGTCGGCACGGAATCCCGAACCTGCTTTTATGGCGGTTTTGGTCGGCAAAACGGAGTTTTGCAGGAGGACGCCCGAAGGGATATTTGTGATTCCCTGTACGTCATTGACAGCGTGACGCTACTAGCGGAAATCCATATAGGTCAAAGGAATGTAATGAAAATCACGCTTCGCAAACGTGAAGATGTCCTTGAAGCCCGTTAAGTCAATTTTCATTTGTACTTATCCGAGTATTTATAGATGTCTAATTTAATGTCGGGAAGCCGTTTGCCTTCCATTGTTGCGGGAAAACCAAAACCAATATATTTAATGTTGTTTGAAAATGACCAGTAGGGACTTGTACCCATAGGAATAAGCAAATTACCGTTATCCCCTGTTACAAAAAAGCTTTTTTCTTCGCTGAATGCATCTTCTCCTTCATCCGCCCAAAAAATTATGAAGTCACTCTCATCTCTTAAATCATATTCCGAATTTAACGATACTTTTATAAAATCATTTTCAATGCCGTTAATTGGCATATCCAATTGGTAAGCGATGAAAGCATTGTTGCCGGCTATTTCCCCATTAATTTCGTCTATTTGATTTTGCCAAAAGATTTCCAAGTTTTTAAAGCTTGGAACTACTCTTTCACCGATTATTTTCTCGCTTCCCCATAATATAGGTAAATACCCCAAATGATGTCGATGCATTACCCGTGAAAACTCATCATAAGCCTTTTCATAAATACTGCTATCAGGTGAATTCTGCGGCAAAAGAAAGAGGGTATGATCATGTTTATAAGGAATATAACCTTTTTCAATTATATATCTGTAAACAGGATATGCTCTGAAAGCCGCAGTTCCGCTATCGTGAGCAACCTTAGGATAAATAAGTATTATCTCAGGCGAATTATTTTCTATAGCGCTTAAATATCTTTTATGCATTTCATAATCTACCGTCATATATATACTGGAGAAAGGAACTATGTCTTTTTTATTAAAAATAGAATGATAAGCAACCAGATTAGTTAAATTAAGAAAAGAATCTTTATTCTCAAGAAGAGAATTTATATCAATTAGCTGATTTATTTCTTCTTGAGAAGAGTAAATTGTTCCCAAGTTTTTAATTCCTTCTTTTTCGCCGTCGAATCTTATAAACTCTGAGTTGATCACAGGATGAACATAAGCTTTCTTATGCTGTTCAAATAAATTTCCCATACTCCCTCTAAAAGCAATTACCAAAATGATAGAAATCATCAGTATAATAGGTTTATACATTGTATTTTTCGTTAGGTAGCTTCCTATAGAAGCAATTACAGCTATATTAATAACAGTGACTGCTGAGGTAGCTCTTGGAAAATTTCCATCAACTCTTCCAAACGAGTAACTTGATGATAATCCAATTAGTAGCACCACTTGTAAAGCTATTAATAGGTATCTGGTTCTTAGTTTTTCGAACTTATAACTGCTGATTAATAACAGCCCTACTATCAATGTGAAGCCAAGTGGTAAAACGATAAGTGTGAAACTCGCATTGAGCATTTGATTACCAAAAAAATTAATAGCGCCATTTGTAATGGCGTAGGATGCAGAAGTTCCATTTGCTTGAAGAGTTGAGCGCGCATATAGTAATACGTATTCAACTATTTTTATAAATATTGGAATTAACGAGCAACCAATTAAAATTAATGGCACCCAGCCCATTAATAGTTTATTTTTGTAAGATTTATTTCCTAATTTAGTTAGCGATTCAAAATTATCTTTGCGTACAAAAGAATAAATAACTAATGGAATAAATGAAATTGAAGCGCATCCACCAATCGATGGATACCATGCTATTGCAATTATGGATGTTAATATCCACCACCATAGCAGTCTTATGGGGTTCTTGTCCATTTTTTTACTATGAAGAATGATCAACATAATAAACACACCCAACCATCTGTCAAAAAGCACACTCGCCGCATTTGCACAAAGAATAGATATTACGAAAGGAAAAAGCTCACCCTCAACGAAATATATGATTACAAAACAAACAATAATTGCCAAAAAGATTTGAGATATAGAAATCGCAGCTGGCATGGTTGCATATTCGCCGTTGAAAAATACATAATTTATCAAACCACTAAAATAATCATAAAAACCTCCATGTACTGGTATATAGTCAAAATGTGGTAAAGAGCCGTATTCAATTAATTGCTGAACAGGAACAGTTAATTCACCTATATGGAAATAATCAGTTAATAAAGAACCAAATGGTAATTTATAAGAAAAAAAAGCAGATAATGAAACTATTGTCGTAATTAAAATAGATTTTTCATGCAAAGTGTTTTTATATCTTTGGTAATACACGTAAATATTGTGCGATATCATTATTATTATGGCAAATAAACAGACATGCTTAAGAATCACAGAATTATACTGTGTCACTGTTTCGGTTCTGTAGATATAACGAAATTTGTAAAAAGCAAAAAATAATAAAGGCAATAAAATTTGAGATAGAGTCAGCAATTTATCAAGCGCATTTTCCTTGATTTTACCGCTTGAAATCATGCTCGCCACGAATAAAATAGCGAACATGATAAGAACAAACATGTAATTATAGTTTACTTCAAAGAAAGGCAAGATATTTCTAAAATTTTTGTCAAGAACAATATTGAAGGCAATAAGATTAAAATATGCAAATATGCTTAGTAAGCATATTTTTGTGAATAACTCTGTTTTATTCAATTTAGATTGTCCGGTAAGTAAAAATATTAGGTAACAAAACCCTAAGGCTATAATAGTATTAAACGGAAAAATTTTAGTTAAAATGAAATAAGGGATTAAAAGTACAGACGTACCAATCAGAAATAATAGGGGAGAGTTATAATTTATTTCTTTTTCAATGTTAATTACTTTTGCCTTTTTCTTTATTATCAAATTCAAAACCAATGGCATAAATATAAGCAGCAATAAATAAAGAAATAAATAAACGAAAAATAATGTCAAATCGATAGCTTTATTATATCCACTCCAAGTGGTAGCGCCCGCTATTAAGTCAGAATATAAGGGAAGCTTACCAGAGATTTTCGGATAAAGTAAATATGAGATTAGTAAAGGGAGCAGAGTGCTGATTATAATACTTAAATATAATACCATTTCATTTTTGGGATAAATATGTTTTTTCATAATTTCAACCTCTTTTATTTTTCCTCATGATATTCCTTCTCCGTATTAACCTCCCAGATATTATTCTTGTCTTTTCTACCAGATAAGATATTGCTTACTGCCTCAAACGCAGTGACCATTGAGTGATCCATATTGTTGTACCGGTGTTGACCATTGCGACCAACGCAGTAGAGATTAGGGACAGAATCCAAGAATTCACGCAGCGTTTTAAACTCTGAGTAAGTATCAAAATATGCAGGATAAGCCTTTTTTACACGCTCCCTATGGGCATAAAGAACATCGGAAGCGGACGCTATAACTCCGATTTTCAAAATTTCGCCCACCGCGAACGCAATGTACTCGTCATCGGGCATTTCCCAGTATTTATCACCCTCATCACAGAAATATTCAAGACCAAGCAATACGGTATGTTCGAAGTCCTGTAATATATACGGTGACCAATTGTTAAAAATCTGGATACGCCCCAACAAGACGGAAGTGTCCTGCACATAAATCCAGGAGTCCGGCGCGATGTCACCAACTGTTGGAGTTTTTCCCCTATTTCGGAGATGGAATTTTTTATTAGGAATCAATACGCCCACTGTCTGAAAATCACGGTAGGGAAGGCCGTTCGCGATACGCTTAATATCCGATGGAGTTTCGCCCAACCCACACACAAGGTCTTTTAAAGACATAGACGAAATTAGCACATCACACAGAAACTCGGAATCGTCGTTACAGATAACCTTGTCTGCCTGTCCACTTCCATTACGCTTAACCTTAGTAACACGCTTGCCTGTCAAAATTGTCCCGCCCTGCCGGCGGATTTCATCTGCAACGGCAATCCACAACTGACCGGCACCGTATTTGGGGTAAGCAAATCGTTCGATTAGAGATGTTTCAATCTTTCGGTTTTTTATGCGAAACAGCTTACCGAATACGTCTACTAATACCGCTTTTATTGACAACCCTTTGACACGCTGAGCGCCCCATTCGGCTGAAATCTCGCGGGGATGCCTTCCCCAAAGTTTTTCCGTGTAGCCCTCAAAAAACATGGAATACAACACTTTACCGAAACGGTTGATAAAAAAGTTTTCCAGATTATTCTCCGGCAACTTTCTGAAAAGAGTAACAAGATAACTAAGCCCTGCGCGTATTGTTGTGATGAGTCCCATATTGCGAATTGTATTCAGGTTCAGAGTTATAGGATAATCAAAAAACGTACTTTTATAATAAATCCGGCTTATCCTCTCGCGTGTCAACATTACAAGATCATCCTTCTCTGGGTCCGCTCCATTCTGTGCAAGCTGCTTGTCGCGACCAAGCAAAAGATCATCTTTAGATGGTTTGCTCTGTGGCTTTAGAAAATATGTCCACCAATCGGTTACGCGCTTGTCCTTGGAAAAAAAGCGATGTATGCCAGTATCCATGAGGTTACCGTTTACATTTACAGTTTTTGATATGCCCCCGAAATCTTCGCTTTCCTCAAGAAGAGTTAATTCATAACCACCAGCTTTTAGGAGTTCGTAGGCAGCTGTCAATCCCGCCGGCCCAGCGCCGATAATTACAGCTTTTTTCATCCAGGTCAACCCTTTCTATATAACGTAACTTTACGAATGGTGAAGTTCCATGCGAACGCGAGCAATGCCGCGATTCCCTTAGATACCATATAAAACAAACCCACAATTTCCGTAAAAAACCACATAAGCACTAATGTCAATCCGAGGCCAACTAACGAAACCACAACATAAACCGCAAATTCCCCTGATTTTCCAATCGGAGCCTTTTCTATAAAAACAAATTTTATTGACAGCGCGTAATTTACTATTACTCCGATAGTGAAACTAAACGCAGCACAAATGAGGTAATGTATTCCTGTTAAGGACAGGAACCATAAAACGCTTGCATCTGCGATAAACGCGATTCCACCCACAAAGAATGCGCGAAACGCTTGAATTGCTACATTAGAGGATGGTTTTACCAATAATCCTTTTAGGTCTAGTTTTAGGGCTAATCTTATAAGTTCCGTCAATTACATCCCTCGTTATTTAACTCATTGAATACAAAAAATTTTCACAAGCACATATAAAATCAGCGAACCTCCGAACAGGAGGTCCGCTGAAAAAATCGTTCGTATCGAAAAAATCGCCGCGTTAGTTGTTAGATTTACATTCGAAAATGCAAGAAACAACACCAAGCCGTAGCCCGTAGCCCGTAGCCCGTAGCCCGTAGCCCGTAGGATTATGTACGGTTTTCTGTGTTTGTCAAGGGGTGTTTTAAACAATAAAGGCGCCTCTTTCTTGTAATTTTATAAAGATAACGTCGCTTAATATATTAACACACAGGGTACTATTTGCACACTTATTTCCACAAACCAACGCGAAATATAACAGCAGTGCGGAGTGCGCCTCAGGATACAGATCGAGAATGCGGATACGGTTATTGAGGCTGTGAAGAAATATTTGTCAGAAAAAATCGAAAAAATGACCTCTATCCCGGCATGAAACGCTCTATTATGTTAATGCCACATCCTCTATTTTGTAATGTTTCATTGAATTAACACGCGGGGAGTCTGGATATGGCAGCGTGCTAAATATCCATAGTTCGCCGGTATTCGTCGATCCGGCGGGGATGCTTGACGTACATTACCACCTTCCTCAGAAGTTTCGGTGCGCAGGGCGGCAATGTGATATCAAAGGCCGAAAGCAGCGTGTCCTATCGGTTCGGTTTTATCGCTCTTTTACATATATAATATATATGTTATTATATGATTAGGGAGTTGATCAATGTGGGCAAAAGTAAAAAGTACAGCTCTGGAAAAACATACACGCGTGAAGAGTTTGCCCGCATTGCTCATGATAAGGGATGGTCGATTGAAAAGGATAGGGGCAAGGGTGGCCACTGGTGGTTTCGAAAGGATGGTCATCATCCTTTTCCAATTTCCGATGTCATAGGGAGGGGACTACAGGAGCGAATTAAGAAGTGGCTGGGTATTAAGTAGGAGGAGCTGAAAAGGTTATGCGTAAAAAAAATAAACTGCCTGACTTTTATTCGTACATAGCGATACTGGAAAAAGATTCGGAAGAATGTTGGTTTGTTGATTTCCCGGATTTGGAGAGTTGCGCTACTAACGCAACAACACTGGAAGAGGCAATCATACAAGCGCAGAATGTTTTGGAGGATTATCTTGCAATCTGTGAGAAAGACGGCATGGATGTTCCGCCGCCAACACCGATTGAAGAGGTGTTAATATCGGATGGCGCAATAGCGCAGCGTGTCGTTGTTTCTATGAAAACCGCCAGAAGGCGGTGGGAAGATAGAGCCGTAAACCGCATGGTTACTCTCCCCGCGTGGATGGATGAGAAGGGGCGTGCTTCCAACCTCAACTTTTCCCAACTTTTGCAAGCGGCGGTATTGAAAGAATTGAATATATAAAAGAAAAAATTACAACGTGTTTTAGAGAGGCTTCGCCCTCTCAAACTCCGGGAACGGCGCGCCGATATCCTTACAACACTGATATATGTTCGTAATGTTCATTTAATGCGATTATGAAATGTGAAAAATTTACAGCATCTCGTTGAACAGTTCGGGGGCTGGGGAAGGAATCACACAGCTCCCCACGATCGCTCCGCGTTCCTCCGAATCCGAGAGGGCGGACTCCACGGCGCTGCGCACGTCGCTCACACCTCCGCACATCGTGAAGTAGCTCTTGCCTCCTATGCCCATACCGAGCCGCACTTCCATCAGTTTGACCTCGGCTGCCTTAGACGCGGCGTCAGCTCCGATAATCGCCGACGCTATGTCGAAGTATTCGACGACGCCCACCGCGTCCACGCCGTCAATCTCGGCGGTCGCGTTGATGGCGGGGATGACGTTCGGATGTACCCTCGGAATGGTGAGGCTGTTCACCACATTGCCCCCTCCCGTTTCAAGGCCAGCTTCCATTGACGCTTTCACAGCGCCTACGTCTCCGGACACTAGGGTGAGGTACTTGCCGGGGCAGACCGGTTTGGAAAAGACCATATCCACATTCCCGGCCTTGAGCATCGCATCCGCGCTCTCGATGCCTCTTGCTATACTGTTGAACTCAATCAAGCCGATGCTCGTGATAGTCATCCGTACCTACTCCTTTCGGGTGATGTCGATTCGTCCGTCCGTGCCGGTAACGACTCCGTCTATGGAGGCGTGTATCACACATCCCACGTCCCCGAACGGAACGCGGGCCACCACGTCGCCGCGCCGCACCATGTCGCCAACGGCAACCGTCGGTTCTGAGGGACGGCCGACTCCGTGTTTCAGCGATATGGAAACCGACTCCGGATGGAATGCGGATGCTTCGTCGATATGAATGTCGTACTTGCCTAGCTCCAGCCGCGATATCATGCGCTTTTGAGCAATGCGCCTATACTCTCTCGCGCGCAAGTATTCGGCATGGATTGACGTATCGCTTACTCTCGCTCCGTTCGCGCGCAGGATCTCCTTCACATGTATATTGATGCGCCTTGGGCTCAGCATCATTGGACATGAGAAAAGCTCGCATATACCGCATTCGCAGCACAGCAGCGCGTCGGTGAGGTCGTTCTGGTTTGTGCCTGTGGCGATGCTTCGCATCACCCTGTGCGGGCGTATCTTGTGCCCAATGAGATATCGGGGGCAGAGTTCCGTGCAATACGAGCACTGTATGCAGACGGATTTTGCTTCGTTAATCATTCGTTTTAACGGTTTTCTCGAAAAAGTCGGGAGGCAGTGATCTGCCGGCAGTACGATCAAGCCGCCGTCCGCCTTGCCGATGGTAAGGGAAAGAGCGTCCTTCATGTCGAATTGCTTGCCCATCATCGGGCCGCCATTGATGATCATCCAGTCGCAGACGGTTGCTCCGCCCGCCCCGGCGACGCAATCGGCGAACGACGCGCCCACAGGGACCTTGAGTATTACCGGACGGGCTACCTCTCCTGTGACTGTGACGAATTTTTCCGTGACCGGCTCGCCCCGGAAAGCATCGTAAATGTTGATTAACGTTGTGACGTTCAGCACCACTATGCCCAGCGCGAGCGGTATTCCGCCGGGGGGAACCGAACGGCCCGTTATCTCGTAGATCATTATCTGCTCATCGCCCGCGGGGTAAAAGCTGGATAATCCGAATATCTCGAAACTTTTACCGGCTTCCCCGGCTTCTTCGAATGATTTTTTCAGGGCGGCGATCTCACGCTCGTATTTTTTCTTCGTGCATATTACGATCTTTTTTGCGCCTGTTTCGCGCTTCAAAGCGGCGAGCGCCTCCGTTATTTCGCGCGCGAAATGCCGCATCACGTAGCGGTCGGAGGCGAGCAGGGGCTCGCACTCGGCGGCGTTCACTATGATAGTGTCGAAAGTACCGGAGAGTTTCTTGTACGTCGGGAAACCTGCTCCTCCCGCGCCGACTACTCCGGCCTCAAATATTTGTTCAAGCATTCCCACCTGCGTCACCTCCGAGATATCGCGAGGCCGTTATGTCAAAAGCGGCCGAGGGGAAGAGAAAAGTCGCAAAGTCGAGGCGTCAGGTCGCGGGATCAGTTCGCTTCCCGTTATCTCGCCTCTTGATATGACTCGTCCCGCCGACGCGAGCGACGATGACACCTCGCTCGTCTCACCCTGTATCACCCAGCAGAATTTTCCGCCGATAAGATGTCCCATCCAAATCCGCATTACGTCCGTCCGCCCATTTTTCAGGGCGGCGTCGAGGCTCATGAAGCCGGACGATATGTTTGTCGTTTCGAAAATGCCGACGGCATCCGGCGAGTCTGGTTCCGGCGGGCGTTCACGCCGAAAATAACTCAAAACGCCGGGATGTGCGCCGGTTATGAGGTATCCGGCGATGATCCCTCCCGATGCCTCGGCAGCGTCCTTCGATTCCCTGACGTCGCCTATGCCGCCCCCGACCGCTATTACGTATTTACCTATGCAGACGGGAGCGGCATACAACGCCATGATGTCAGAACGTTTCAGCATTTTGTCCAGCGTCGCGATCCCGCGGCTTATACTGCGGTACTCGACGACGTAAATCGCGTCGTTCATACGTCAGTTTTTCCTTACGATTTTCGCGCCAAGGCCCTTCGCATAATCGTGCGCAAGGGCTGTAACGATCGTTTTCTTCGACACGAGAACGACGGTGTCGCGCTGAACATTGTGGTCGCGAAGGTCGCGTTCGTGCAGAAGACGTTTCCCTCGCAGATCGACTGAACCTTCGCAACAGGCTGCCGAATCTTCGCAGCACGCCGGGGCGGTTCCGCCAATGAGGCGTCTAAATGCCGCCTCCGTTAGCAGTACGTATTTACAGTCGCCGGGATCATTTCCCCTGACGGCGTCGTAATTTTCTGAAACCGCGTCCTCCGGGCAGCCGTCCGTGACCAGTACACAGTCCTTTTCGGACTCGCCCAGCCGCCTTATTATCTCCTTCGTCACCATGTCAATGAGGTGGTCGACGTCGAACTCCATTTGCTCACCTCCATAAAATCAGGTCAATTCCAAAAAACCGACCATGCCGGTACGGAAGCCTATTGCGTTGGCCTCGTCGTAGTCTATGTGCATGCCGGTGGCGAAATTCGGGGAAACCCGGAGCAGCACCTCGTGAAACGTGAGCCCGCGCTCCCCGTAAAACCTTATCGAAACGGTCTGTCGGTCATTTAGGCCGTACGCGGCGGCGTCCTGAACGGACATATGGATGTGCCGCTTCGCCACGATGACGCCGTGTGAAAGTTCCATCTCTCCCGCCGGTCCCACGATTTTTATTCCCGGCGTGCCCGCCGTGTCTCCGCTGTGTCTGATCGGCGCGTCAATTCCGAGAATCTTGGCGTCCGTCAGCGATATTTCCACCTGTGTTTCGGGTCTCTCCGGCCCGAGGATTACCACGCTTGGGAACTCGCCCCTTGGTCCGATGATACGGACGCGCTCCACGCAGGAAAACTGTCCCGGTTGGCTGAGGTCTCCCCTCTTTGTGAGGCTGTAACCCGGACCGAATAGCGTTCCGATGTCAGCCTTCGAGATGTGCATGTGGCGCCCCGACGCCTCAAGCGGAATCTGCGGTTTCGAGAGCGTCTGGACGACGCGTTTTATTATCCGGTTCATCAATTCGTCGTGCGGTGTCATGACTCATCCCTCGCTTTTTCTTCAAACGCGGCGTCGTGCGCTTTCCGGATCTTGGCCTTGAACATCAAAACGTACAGCGCGGACGAGAGGCGGTTCAATCCCATTATTATATCCTCGCGGTCCGGTGTTCCGGACTCGGTTTTGAACGCTTCGCAAGCTACGATCTCCACCTCGCGCGCCATCGTTCGCAGCGTGTTGAGCGCAAGCACAGCCTCTCCCTCGTCTGCCGTAACAGGCATGAAGTGCCGCAGGCCGAAATATTTCATCGGGTGGTGGGAGCTGTCACGGAGATCCTCCTCGCCCATGCCGAACAACTTTATGGGCGGGAGTTCTTCGCCTGTCACCTCTGCCCTCATCACCGCTCTTGTGTAATCCAGAACCGCCGCGAGGCAGCGTTCCAGCTCGCTATATCCTGTTTTACGGAACAGGAGCTGAGTCTCCAGCGTTTTCGCCTCGAAGGAGTCAATCTTCCCGCGGAGCTTGATGATCTTGTGGTCTTTGTAAACAAGTTCACCGGCTCGGAGGGAGGTCATGTACTCCGGCTTGACTCCGGTCTCGTCCGTATGCTGTTTATGCGCCGCTTCACCGCTTTGCGCGCGTTCCTTGCCGGGCGGATTTTTGATGACCCGCCTGTCGCCGATGATAAGGTCGATCCTGTGATCCGTCAGATAACCTCTGGCGGACGGGGTAACGATCACATCCTCCGCGACCCGGTACTCTTTGAGCGCGTCCAGGTCCTCGTCCTTCAATAAAATGCGCAGAGCGGCTTCCGTCAAAACGCTCACTGGCATCACTCCCATTCAAGCGTTTTTATTACTACGCGTCTCACTTCAACACGGGCAGAATGAATTCAACCTCCGCGTGCGGGCGCGGTATGACGTGTACCGACACGAGTTCGCCGATGCGCTCCGCTGCCGCCGCTCCGGCGTCGGTTGCGGCTTTCACCGCGCCGACATCCCCGCGCACCATGACGGTTACTAGGCCGCCGCCGACAAGCACCTTGCCAATCAGCGTCACGTTCGCCGCCTTCACCATAGCGTCCGCCGCCTCTATCGCGGATACCAATCCCTTTGTTTCGATCATTCCAAGCGCAATATTCATTTCAGGCATATCATTTTCTCCTTTGAATTTGAATTTTGGATATTTTTTCTATTTTATCGTTTCTACTTCACTTTTTCCAGCAGACGGCGCAGAACGACTTCGAGAATCCTGTCCTCGTCCATAGTCGCCTGAGGTTTGCTCTGTGTGGGCATTCCAGCGCGCACCTCCTCGAAATCCCTCAGGCCGTAAGCCATCCGCCTGATGTTTATCAGGTGCAGCGGGCCGATATTGTCAGATGACGAGCTGCCCCCAACAGCGCCGCATCCAAGCGTGAATGAGGGCGTGAGGTTCGTCGTGCCGCCGACAGCCCCAAGGGTACTCGGTGAGTTGACGACGAGGCGGTGTACGGGTTTTTTAAGCGCGAACTCGCGAATTATATCATCGTTTTTCGAGTGTATCACCATCGTGTGGCCGGCTCCCTCGTTATGGAGTATGCGGATGCAAAGCTCGCACGCGCTCTCCCAGTCGCGCTCCGTGTAGAAGGCGAGTACCGGGCAGAGTTTCTCCCTGGAGAACGGGACGTCCATTCCGACTTCCGTTTCGAAGCCTATGAGGACCCGTGCGTCCTCCGGGACGGAGATGCCCGCGAGCGACGCTATGTACTTCGGCGGCTTACCGACGGTTGCCGGGTTCATCGTGCCGGACGCCCGCATTAGGATAGAGGCTACTTTCTCCTTCTCCCGTTCGTCGAGGAAGTAAGCCCCTTGACGCTTAAATTCGGCGATCACCTCGTCGCGTATGCACTCCTCCGTCACAATCGACTGCTCGGACGTACATAACGTGCTGTAGTCGAAAGTCTTCGAATCGAGGATTCGCTTCACGGCGAGAGGTATATCCGCCGTACGCTCGATGTACGCCGGCGAGTTACCCGGCCCGACGCCTATCGCGGGGTTGCCGGACGAGTAGGCTGCCTTCACCATTGCCGAACCTCCGGTCGCCAGGATGAGCGCCACCTTATTGTGTTTCATCAGCTCCTCGGTCGCCTGTATGGTGACCGTTTCGATGCAGGATATCGCGCCCTTCGGGCAGCCCGCGGCCTCCGCCGTTTCCGCCATCAGCTTCGCCGCGTCGATGGTGCACTTGCGCGCGCCGGGATGCGGTGAAAAGACGACCGCGTTCGCCGATTTGATGGACACTATCGCCTTGAAGAACACGGTCGAGGTCGGGTTGGTCGAGGGTATCAGCGCGGCTATGACTCCCATCGGCACTGCTATCTCGGCCGTCTTTTTCTCCTTGTCCTCTTTTATCATACCGACGGTTTTCAAGTCCTTCACCGATTCGTACACGGTCTTTGAACCGAAAACATTTTTCATTATCTTGTCGTCGACGCGCCCGAAACCCGTTTCCTCATGGGCCATCGCGGCAAGCCTGACGGCGTTGTCGAATCCGGCCCGTGCCATCGCCTCGCATATACGGTCTATCTCCGCCTGAGATAGCTTGGCGAGCTGTTTCTGCGCGGCGTGGGCGGCGTTTATTAAATTGCGCGCCTCCTGTATGGAAATAAGATCCCTGTCCGCCAGTTCCATTGGCTCTCCCCCTATAGTTTAAGATCCACTCCGGACGTTTTCACGTCCAGAATCTTCTTGATGATTCCCGCTATGTGCGCTCCCGCCTCGACTGACGGTGTGCCGCCCTGGTGGACGTTCGAAACGACAGTGCGCCACGACTCCGGCCTGTCAGGGCTTGGCTTGTAGGCCATGTACGCGCTCATCGACTCGGAGGTCACGAGGCCGGGACGTTCGCCTATCAGCAGGCAGATGACCTCCGCGCCCGTGAGCGGTCCCATGTCGTCCATAGCGCCCACGCGGCAGAATTTGACGAACGGTACTGCGCCGATCTCTATTCCGTACTGCTTGAGTCCCTGTTTAATGGATGGGACTATATCCGCGATATTAGCCTCGATCGCCGCGCTCGACAGTCCGTCGCCCGCCATCAGAATGACCTTGGCGTTTTGCGGGAGTTCCTTCTTGAACAGGGCTTTCGTTTCTTCGGAGAGCTTGCGGCCGAGGTCCGGCCTCGTGATGAACTCATCGCGGCTCTCGCAGGCGCTCTGGCCGATGAGCAGGTTGTTGTTCTTCAAACACTCCTCGGACACGTCCGTGAACACGGCGTCCTGCGCGGTTGCGTGGTCGGCGCGGAAGCGCAGCATACTGAACGTGTTGTATCTGGGACCGGCGCGCCATACGCCGACCCGCGCCGGGGTGTACTCCTTTATGCGAAGGTATCCCTCGCGGTCTGCCGGGTTTGGCACGAAAAACTGCTCTTTCGTTGTCGTAGCCGTGATGTCGGGGCAGAATCCGTCGTCGAATACTGGCGCGGACGGCGCGGAGGCCGGACTCGCTGGGCTGCCGGCAGCGCCTTTTTGCCCTGACAGCACATCACGCAGCACGTCTCTTACCATCTGCTTAATATCGTTTTCCTGATACATTTAGAATTACCTCCTTTTCCCAAGCCCGGGATCATTTCAGAAAGATCGACGCGTCGCCGAAGCGGTCGGTTGGAACTCCGTCCGGGGTGATGATCCCCATGCTGATCATCCACGCGTCAAACTCCGGGATTGCCCTCTTGTTGAATATGGCGCGGAGGGTCTGGGCCTCGTGATAACCGGTACACTGGTAATTCAGCATTACGTCGTCCCCGTGCGGTATGCCCATCACGTAGTTGCATCCGGCGGCGACGAGCAGGGCGGCCAGGTTTTCGATGTCATTCTGGTCAGCCTTCATGTGGTTGGTGTAGCAGGCGTCGCATCCCATCGAAATGCCGGTGAGCTTGCCCATGAAGTGGTCCTCCAGCCCGGCCCGTATGACCTGCTTGGAGTCGTACAGGTACTCGGGGCCGATGAACCCGACGACCGTGTTCACCAGGAACGGCTTGAAGCGCTTGGCGAACCCGTAACAGCGCGCCTCCATCGTGAGCTGGTCTGCGCCGTGGTGGGCGTCGCTCGAAAGTTCGGAGCCCTGCCCGGTTTCGAAGTACATGTAGTTCGGCCCGACCGAGCATCCCATCGTCTTCATGATGTCGACCGCTTCCTGCAGGGTGGCCCCTGAGAGGCCGAACGCCTCGTTGCCCTTCTCCGATCCGGCTATCGATTGGAAGATCAGGTCGGTCGGAGCGCCGTTTCGCACGGCCTCGATCTGCGTGGTGACGTGGGCGAGTACGCAACACTGGGTCGGGATGGCCCACTTATCCTTGAACGAGTGGAACAACTCCAATATGCGGGTCACGCTCGCGAGCGAATCATCGACGGGGTTTAGTCCTATAACGGCGTCGCCGGCTCCGTAGGAGAGTCCCTCCATCGTAGACGCGAGTACTCCGTCGGGGTCGTCCGTCGGGTGGTTTGGCTGGAGGCGGACCGCGAACACGTTCTTATCGCCTATCGTGGTGTTGCAGTTTGCCTTGACCTCGATCCTGCTCGCTCCGTATACAAGGTCCAGGTTGCTCATAAGTTTCGTGACCGCGGACACTACCTCGGAGGATAACCCCCGCGACAGCCTCGACAGATCGGACCCCGTCGTCTTTTCGCTCAGGATATATTCCCTGAGTTCCGCGATCGTGTAGTTTTTGAACTCGTCGTAAATTTTTTCGTTCAAGTCGTCCTGGATTATTCTGGTCACCTCGTCGTCCTCGTACGGCACGACGGGGTTATTGCGAATATCGCTGACAAGCGCGTTCGCCAGCACGGTCTTGGCCGCGACACGCTCCTGCGCGCTCTCAGCCCCGACCCCCGCCAGGACGTCACCGGTCTTCTCCTCGTTAGCCTTCCCCATCAATTCCTTGATGCTTTTAAATTCGTACGTTTTGCCAAAAAGCACTGTTTTGAGTTTCAACGAATATCACTCCTTCGTTCTACTTATTTATCCATTGCAGTTCTCAGACAAACAGCAGTGTTTTCACTATTACCGGGAGTACATTTCCCGAGGCCGCCGGCCTCCCTATGTCGATGTAGTCGCCGTTATTCACCCATACCGAGTCGATCGACACGAGCGGATATCTGCGCGTCATGCAGGCTCGCAGCGTATTGCCCAGGGCCTTCGCCATGTCGTTCTCACTCACCACTACCAAAGGATGCCCGGCTTCAAGCATCTTCGATGCGCCGGACAGTATCGCCCGCGCGATATCCTGAACATCGCGGAAGCGAGGCGATTTTTTCCCGGCTATGGATATTGCCGCTCCCTGAGCCTCTCCTTCGAGGCTGAACCATTCCAGCTTTTTCGATATGGCGTCCCTTATCAACTCCGGATTCTTTTCATCCTCCGGTGCGAGTTTCAGGATCGGGAGATTTTTGAGCGGCAGAAGTTCAGCGTCGTAGTCTATGGTGCTGCCGCTGATCTCGGTGATGTGAGTACCGGCTCCAACCACCGTTGCCCGGATCGTTTCGTTCGGGACGAATCTGTTCAGCCCTCGCAGCGCCCGCGATTCGCGTATCGCCCGCCCTAAGAGCGCCCCTATATCCCCGTGGAGGAAGGGCGTCTTGTCGGCAGAGTCGCTGTAAATGTGATCCGCCACTCCCCCGGAAAAACAGATGTTCAATATGGGGGAAGGGATCGCGAAGCCGCGTCCTCCGGTGAGCATTCGCGGGTAAAAATCCGACTTTTCGCGCAGGCCGAGGCTCATCTCCAATACTTCCGTCATCGCTCGGGCGAGGGCGGATAAGGCCGTTTCATCTGCCCTGTCCCCGACGGACAGGCGAATGCCGGAGTCGCCGCACAACGCCGCGATATTGTCAGCGATGTACGTCACCCGGCCGCCTTCCACGCGCACAAGTCTGCCTCCAACGTCGAGGCATCCCGTGCAGACGGGCGACCCGCCCCTGAACATGGCGAAATTCGAGGTGCCGCCTCCTATGTCATAGTTTGCGGCGGTAGTCGAGCGCTCCAGCGAATAGATATCGGCCCCCGCGCCGCGCGCCGCTATTATGGCTTCCAGGTCGGGACCAGCCGTCGCCACTACGAAATCGCCGGCGAACTCGCTAAGGTGTTTTACGACCTCGTTGGCGTTTCTCTTGCGCGCTGTCTCTCCGGTTATCACAACTGCGCCGGTTCGGACGTCCTCGGGCTTGGCGCCGAAGGCTTTGTACTCCGACTGCACGATGCCGCGCACGCCCTCCATGTCTATCTCGGTCGGGGACACCAGAGGCGTGAAGCGTATGTTCCCGCGGTAGAGTACCTCCTTGCCGGTTATCTCTATGCGGGGAACCGAAAACCCGGAGGACATGTCCTCGATTGATATTTTCGAGAAGATGACCTGCGTTGTGGAGGTTCCGATGTCTATGCCGACGCTCAGCAATTCATCGCGCAATCGACCGCACCTCCCAAAGTATCTTCCCCGCTGAGGAATGCCGCAAGCTCGTCAATACCTATGTCATGGAGCGCGGATATTTTGAAGATCCTGTTCACTCCGGCTAGTTCGAGTATATCCTCGGCCCTTTCTATATCGCCGCTTTTCTCCAGCGCGAGATCAATCTTGGTTACGATGCCGATGACCTCTTTCGGAAAGATCGAGGCGAACTGCGGAGGAAATCTCGGTTCATCGTCGGGGCAGGGGTGGATCAGCGCCACCACGTCCGCGTCTGCGGCGGTGACGATGAGCGCCCTGTACATGCCTCGCATCTCCATGTACTCGCCGGGCGTATCGATGAAGGCGTCGTGATAGGAAACCATCTGAGTCTTTTCTCCCGTTATCAGCCTTCGCTCGATGCGCTGGATGAGCGCCGTCTTTCCGCTGCCCTGTTTTCCGATGAGTATCGCGCGCTTCATATCATGGCTCCTCGTGTCGGTTCCGTTCTAGCTTCTTGTTATTTCTGTGGGCGTGAACTGCATCTTGCCCGCCAGCAGGTCGATAATTGACCTCAGAGCCGCCTCCACCGCCGCTACATCTCCCACTACTACCAACGAGCCGGAGAACCTGTCAACGAACCCGATCCTCACAAACGCGCTCTTGGTGGCGATGTCGGCCGCGATTATGGACGCCTCGCTCGGGGTGATGGTGAGTATCCCTATGGCGTTCACGCCTTCTTCATCGGCCAGCCCCAACTTTTTGGAGAGATCGCGCACGGGATTGGCGATCAGGTGCGCGAGGGTTATCTGT
>Ga0099364_10002356_pt1 | contig 30294 bp, 31 predicted proteins | sample TergutTh196P3_FD_73070 | JGI IMG/M metagenome (GOLD analysis project Ga0099364, IMG submission 73070) | Microcerotermes parvus P3 segment gut microbial communities from Pointe-Noire, Republic of the Congo - Th196 P3 | ecosystem: Host-associated > Arthropoda: Insects > Digestive system > Gut ...
AAAGCGTGTTGTCGAGGACATCGTAGCCGTAATCGTTGACAATCGTGAACAGCGCGTGAATCGAGGCGATGTGGTAAAAACCGGTCGCCCTGCCGATATGAAACCCGTTCGACTTGACGATTTCGTTAATACGGACGCACTGCTCATCGCCCGCGAGAATGCCCGCCTTGAAGCTGTCAAACTGCGTGAGATTGCGCTTATCTTGGTTTTGCCGCCGAAAATAATCGGCCTCCTGCTCGTAGGTCAGCCCCTCAAGCACCATGCAGTGGGCGTGAGTGTAACCGAGGGTGCGGAGAACTTTTGCGCGATGCGCCCCGTCAATGACGTGATATTTTCCGTTGCGAAGCGAAACGGTGAGCGTGCCGAGTTTCGCCTCGTCAAAGCGTTTGACGATGTTAGCGACCTGCAAATCACTCGTGGCACGCTGATAATCGGCGGGTTCGAGGTTGGCGAGAGCAATAAGCTCTATGCGTTGATTGATTTTTTTCGTGTTTTTCGTGTTACTCATAGTGAAATTTCCTCCATTTTAGCGTTAAAACGCTTGATTTGTATACCTTGTTTCATTGCGGCGGCGATTTCCCGTTTCATGCCCTCGGAAACGTACTCGCCGAATACCCAAACGGCTTTACAGCCGCCTAAAAGCCGCAGTCCAAACGATAGAGCCAACTCCCGCTCGGCTGGAACATCATCGTCCATAAATCGGGGGAGATAGACGTGTGGTGCAATCGGGAAATAGCCCTTTTCAACTGCGAATCTGCAGTACCGGATTGCGTTTGCGGTGTTCGTTTCCACGTCACCTTTGAAAGGAGAGCAGATGTAAACCTTGGCAGGTTGAGACTTCTTTCGCTCGGTCCGGATTACCCGCCCGACTGCCGCAAAAGCAGTCGGGTCAGGGCAACCGGAGGCGTTGAGTCGGGGATTTCTGCAACTCATGGAACGACCTCCTTCGTCAAGCAGCCTGCCGTCGGGCGAAGCCCGCCGCACCGCTGCTCTTGTTTGACTTCCCCCGTGTCGGAATTTACCTCAATACCGTTGACGGTCTCGGTGGCTTCGGAGTCAAATCCAACCTTGCCGGAATACGCCTTAACCTGCTCGGACAGAGGTTTTACAGCCCTTTGCTCTTCGAGGGAAAGTGTCCTCTCGAATGCAAACACAGCCTGCGAATAGGCAATCCCGCCCGCGTTAGTCGCTTTCTTGAGCGAAAACTTAGTCACGATTCCGCCCGACGTCCGCCCTTTGGTGAGTTGCGATTGCAGATACTTCGTGAACGTCTTCAGACTTCCGGTCGGCAGTGACAGCAACATCGGGAACATCTCGCCTTCCCTTAAAAGGTAGATGCGTCGTCGATTCTTGCAGGCTTTGCCATCGCCCTCATCGGCGGTCCCGTACTGATTCAGCGGGCAAGACTTACACGCTCCGCCGGGGTCACCTACGCCGGTAATCCCATCGAAACTCCCACAGTCGGGCGGGTTTGAGCCACCGGAATATTTGTCCTTGTAATGGCAGTTAAGCGGGTGATGGTGCAGGATTACGGCGGTGAAATCCTTGACGTTATCGGGTTCGTCACCCTCGCCCGGGACTTCGAAAACAGTCCCTCCGCCCGACGGAATTTTAATCCGCTCGAACTGGATTTCCAACCCGTCCAACTCCTCCGCCATCGAGCCGCTGTCAGCGTTTGCGAGGGTCAGGAATCCTTGATTTTGCACTTGCAGTGCAGTGTTCTCATTGTTTTGCATAGTGAATATCCTTTCATTATTTGGATTTATTTGTGGACTTTTTCACGGTGATTCCCACATCATCGTATGATTTCACCAGCCCTGTCAGCCAGTCGGGGATATGAGTTTCGCCGCTTTCGTCAGCCGTTTCGGCAACCTGTTCCTTGACGAAACTGCCGAGGGTCTGTGCGTTCACCGAAAACAAATGCTCGTAGCCGTGTTCTTTTAAAGCCGCGTACAGAGCGTCTTTACAGTCGGTCTCGGCAGACCACCGAGTCGTAGTCGTCATAATGAACTGCCGCCCACCACGGGTGAAGTTGGGGCATTCCGCCTCGAGCATTTCTGCGGCAAGTTGTGCCTCCACGTCCTCAATTTCGCCGTTGATTTCTTTCAACATCGCCGCGAAACTGCCCTTCTCGTCACGCAATTCACGAAGTCTGTCAGCAAGCGTGAACAGTGCATTCGGTTGCGGAGTTTCGGTTTTTTCGGGAACTTCGGGGACATTTTCTTGCATAATCGTAACCTCCTTCTGTGAGTTATTTCCGGGGTATTCCCGCTCGTAGAGCCATTTCTCGAACCGTTCAATAAAATTCCACGAGAACTTCGAACTTAGCGAAACCGCCGCCATAATCGCAATCAACACGATTATGTGCCATCGGCTCATGTCGCTGCAGTAAACATACGGCATCATCGCATTAAGTCCTTTCGTGGTATTCGTGGCTCAGTAAAACGGGTTCAGCCCGCTCCGGTAGTCATCTATGAGCGTTCGTGCGAGGTCGGCTTTATTGCGTAGAGCAGTGAGGATTTTTTCGTCAACTGTGTTCTTTGCGATCAGATAAATATACGTGCAGTTTTCGGTCTGCCCGACACGGTGAATGCGTGCTTTTGCCTGTTCAAAATTACTCATCGAGTAGTCCAAACTGTAGAACACGAGCGTGTTTGCGGCAGTCAGCGTTATGCCAAGTCCGGCAGTCGCGATTTGTCCGATGAACACTGTGCAGTCGGGATTTTCTTGAAACTGGTGGACTTGTTGAGTACGGTCTTTTGTCGAGCAATCGACAAGCGAGTAACCGATTTTCTGCTTTTCGAGAAGCCGCCGAATCGCCGCTATTTCTGCGGTAAATCTGGCGATTACCACCAACTTCTGACCGCTCTCCTGTGCCGTCTCGATTATGTCGGCGAGTGCATCCAATTTCGCCTTGCTGACCGCAGTCGTGTTGCCGTCATCGTCGCTGACAAATCCGCCTGTCAACTGGCTTAATCGCAACAGTCGAGTGAGGATATTTGTCGCTGTAATCTCGGACTCGCCGAGTTCAGCGAAACTGTCTTTGACGAGATTTCTGTACAATTTCAACGCCGATGATTCCAACTCGACAGTGCGGATTATGTCGGTGGTTTCGGGCAAGTCCAAACACTCCGCCTTAGTCGCGCGGTAGGCGATGCTGTGAAGTTTCTCCGTCAACTCCGCCTCCTTTGACTTCTTGAGAACTGGAGTGTGGTTCCCATATCCCACCATATCAAAGTAACGATTCCGGAAAGAGTAGAAACTCACTCCGAAGACGGCGGGATTCAGGAATTTGTACTGACTGAACACGTCCAAGGCTTTATTTGTCACGACTGTTCCGGTCAAGAGCAGTCGGTATGCGGCTTTCCCGCCGAGCCTGTGCATCGCCTTACTCGCATTTGTGTTGTGAGTCTTAATTTTGTGCGACTCATCGGCGATGATGATGTCGGGTTTCCATGCGGAGATTTCCTTTTCGAGCCGCCACGCCGATTCGTAGTTGACTACCGCAACTTGGAGCGGTGTTCCGGCGAGATGCCGGAGTGTGTCCGCCTTTTTCGCCGATGTTCCGTCAAGGATTGCCAGTGTGTAATCGAAGTCGGCAAATTTGCGGAACTCCTCGTCCCAGACTCCAGTGATACTCAGCGGGCAGACGATGAGCAGTCGGCGGATTTTGCCGAATTTGTAGAGACTTCCGGCGATGGCAATTGCTGTGAGTGTTTTGCCACATCCCATCTCGAATAGAAGTGCATATCCGGGGGAGTCGCCGCTTGTGAATAGCGTTAGTGCGGACTCGGCGGCAGAGCGTTGGTGTGCGAAGGGGGATGCGCGGATTGGTAGGTTCATAGGCTTTTCCTTTCTATGCGTAAGCACTGAGGATTCCTTTCAAGACTTCGGAGTGGTAAGTATTGGCGGTTTCGGCAATCTCCTCCAGAACTTTGATTTGCTCTTGGCTGAGAATGTGTTTGTGCGGGTGCCTGAAGTCCCGCAATATCACCCCGCCACCGTTGCCTTGAATGGTGTCGATTGGATATTCTTCATCAACCGTGAGCGCCAAAATGTCACGCTTGATTGTGCTACGCGATGAACGTAACTGTTCGACAAGCTGAGGGATGGTCGTTAGTTTTCCGGTGCGTAAAATACGCATGATTTCGTTTCGGCGTTCATTGACACTCACGACTTCACCCCCTCTCGATTTCGCTGTAATTCAATCATAAACCCCAAAGGGTTCACCAGTTGGACTGTTTGAAAAAGTTTTTCAAAAAATTTTTTCACGTTGTTCATTTTCCTGCTCCTTTTCGTTTTCATTGAGGTGGTCGAAGGAGCAGAAATCACGGGTATTTAGCGGAATAAGCCTCCCATCGCTTGTCCTGAAACGAGGGCGAGAAATATGTAGAATTTTGCAACAGAACGCAAAAAAGGGCATTACACAGCCCAGAGTTTCCTCTAAACCTTGTAATGCCCTTGAAATTTATTAGTCTGTTGTCAGCTTCTCACCGAAGCGGCATCAGCCACTTTTCATATTGAAGCCGCTACCACCGTTAGAACGCACGAAAATGCGGACAGTCCTGCGATGTCTGCCCGTGCGTTATGTACACCGATGATAAGCGGCTTTGTGTGGCTTTTCCTTTCCATATTGAACCCTCGCGATATTGTAAAAGTGCATGGCAATCCTCCAAATCGTGGTTATGCCCGTCCTTAATTTTATCACAAGAAGTCTGCGCGATTTGTCGGAATAAAACGAACGCAAAAAATTATTTTTCTGTGAATCGCATAATTTGCATTATTTTGGCATACGAATTGAATTTGGGTCTTGATTTTAGTGGAAAGATGTGTTATAATGATTTGTAAGTACCCATTTTAAGGAGCGTTTGATATGGATTTAATTAGAACAGCAAGGCTCTCGGACTACGAAGCCGAAGAGAATAAATGGATTTGGCAGCCCTACATAGCGCAGGGGACAGTTTCAATAATCGCCGGACTCGGCGGCAAGGGGAAGTCGTTCTTGTCGATGGCAATCGCCGCAGCTATCACCAACGGACAGGCATTGCCGGGCGATGTGGCACACCTGCCGCCGTCCAATGTGTTCTTGAAGAACGCAGAAAACCACACTCGCCGAATGGTGCGTCCTCGTGCAGAAATCGTGGGAGCGGACGTTAGTCGAATCGTGATGTTGCCGGAGGGCGAGGAGTGGCTTACCCTTAAAGATGAGCGGCTCGAGCGTCTGATTGTGCAGGAAAACATCGCTGTCGCTATAATCGACCCGCTCCAAGCCCACCTTCCTCAACGTGTAAGTATGAACAACGCTGAGAGCATCCGTCCCGTGTTCACACACCTTGCCGGAGTTGCCGAGCGGACAAATTGCAGCATTATCCTCGTTGGCCATGTTAATAAGGGATCCGGAACTTCGAGTGACCGACTTCTCGGAAGTGCAGACGTTTTCAACTCCGTGTTAAGCGTGATGATGGTCGGGAAAATCGACGCTGAGGACGGCATCTCGGCGATGATTCACGTCAAGTCTAATATGGACGAGTTAGGTCGGTCACAGGCGTTCCGATTGTCAAAGGAAAGCGGCTTTGAGTGGCTCGGCGAGTGCGATGCTACGGCGAGCGATGTGTTGCGAGAGGGGGAGTCCGGCGGTGGTTATGACAATGACACCGAATCCATCTCCGGCAAGAAAACAAGAGGTGCTGTGGAATTTCTGAAGAATCTGCTTGCAAACGGACCGGTAGAAGCCACAAAAATTCCTGAATTGGCAGAAGACAACGGTATCAAGGACATAACACTTTTCCGTGCGAAAGAGAAAGCAGGTGTCGAGTCAAAGAACATTGCCGGAACGTGGGTTTGGAAACTGAAAGAATGATAATGTTGAGGACGAGATTATCATTTTCGTGCAAATGACAATCTTGGAATAATCCGCATTACAAAACGATTTGTGGGGCAATGAAGTTAGGAGATTATCATTTTAGGGGGATACCGCCAAAATGATAATCTCCTCCGGAAATCACTGTGAAAAACATAAGGAATGAGGAATCGTAAATGAAAATCGTACTACAACGCGTCGCCCGTGCCACCGTCACCGTGGACGGCAAGGTCACCGGAAGCATCGACAATGGCTACCTAATCCTGCTTGGAATCGCTGACGGCGACGATAAGTCCAAAGTCGAGAGGGCGGTCGATAAGATTCAGAAGTTGCGGCTTTTCCCTGACGATAACGGGATGACGAATCTTCCCATAAACGCCGTTAATGGCGGGATTCTCGTAGTGTCGCAGTTTACGTTATGTGCGGACTGCCGTAAAGGCAATCGTCCGAGTTTCGTGAACGCCGCTCCGCCTGCATTGGCAGAAGAGTTATACGAGTATTTCATTGAGTATTCGCAAGGACGGTTCGACAAGGTACAGCACGGGATTTTCGGGGCAAGTATGCAGGTTGAGTTGGTGAATGACGGACCGTTTACGGTCGTGTTGGAGGAGTTTTGAGTATGTCAACTAAAAAATCAAAAGAGAACGGGCTTATAGTCCAAAACAACGCCATAGTCGATGATTTCGCTCTTTTCGAGCGGGTATCGGCGATTATTCAAAACAGAAAATTCCGCGCTCAATCTAAAGCTAATCAAGAAAGCATCTTGATGTTTTGGGAAATCGGAAAATATATCGGCTCTGTTTTGCTTGAGGGTCAACGCTCGGAGTACGGCAAACAAATTCTTGTGACACTGTCACAAGAATTGCAAGCGGAACACGGAAGTTGTTTCGAGTATTCAAACATCACGAGAATGGTCAAATTCGCTAATCGTTTTCCCAACATTGAAATTGTTGTTCCACTGGCACGACAATTGAGTTGGTCGCATTTTATTGCTTTATTGCCGCTTAAAACTGATGAGGCTTTTATGTACTATGCAAACGATGCATCTTCGAGATTGCTGAGCGTTCGTGAATTGCGAAACCAAATATCACGCAAAGCATATGAACGTCGCGAAATTGCAAATTCCCAACTGTCGGAACATTCGGCGATTCCGTTCAATTCTTTCAAAGACCCTTATTTACTCGACATTTTGGACTTGAAAGAAAACTACATTGAGGCTGATTTATCGAAAGCGATTCTAACCGAGCTCGAAGCCTTTATCTTGGAATTCGGGCAGGGTTTCACTTTTGCGGAGCGCGAAAAACGCATGATTATCGGCGGCGAGGACATTTACCTCGACCTGCTGTTTTACAACCGCAATCTTAGGCGACTCGTGGCTGTTGAACTGAAACTCGGGGAGTTTAAGGCGGCGTACAAAGGGCAGATGGAGTTGTATCTGAACTGGCTAAATGAGTATGAACGCAAGCCGGGCGAGGAGGCTCCGGTCGGTATTATTCTCTGTGCCTCAATGAATCGTGACAAGGTGGAGTTGTTGAAGATGGACAGTGCCGGAATCGCTGTTGCTGAGTATTGGACGGAACTGCCACCGAAAAAGGTCTTTGAGCAGAAAATCAAGGAAATTATGGAGGAAGCCCAAGAACGCCTCGAACGTCGCAAAACTTTCCCCGCCGAAGGAATAAAGCAGATTGATTATTATTTGGATACCAGCGACAAGGATTTTTGATGTTGCGAATCTGCAAGCGTCGCTTGCAGATTCACAACTTTTAGAATGACTAAAACGCAAACAGCCCCTCCGGTTCATCCGAAGGGGTTGTTTTGGGAAATACCAATGTGCCTATTTCCGCTTTTTTGCCTCAGCCGTAGCGTGAGCCACAAACTCGTCAACCGTGGGAGTGCTACCTTTAGAAGGCACTTGTCCAGCGTAGAAATTCGGCTTTTGGTAGGCGTGGTCAATTGCCGCTTGACACTCCTGACGTACCTCCTTAACGCTGACACCGTGGGCTTTGGCGACCTTTCGTGCAAGTTTCCTGTTCATCCTTTCACTTCCTCTCCTTTATAATAGGCGATGACAAGCCGATTCTCGCCGTCAAACCGCACTGTCACCGACTTCACGCCATCTTCCTGCGTAACCTCGACACTCGCCCTACACTCGTTTGTTATCTCGAACATCGTCACGTACCCAAGCCCGACACCTTCACCCCGATTCGGAGTCAGCGACTCTTTGCATCGCTCCATATCCGCTAACACGCTGTCGGTGAATGCCACTCCGTTGTCCTCAACGCTGATTCCAGTTGCCCACAGGCGAACCAGTACGTATTTGTCATTGCCCACGTCACCTCGGAACGCTTTAATCGCATTGTCGAGCAGATTTGCAATGAGCGTTTCGAGGCTTGATTGCGGTATGGCTTCGGCAATTGCCTCTACGTTGTCGCCGAGGTTCAGTTTAAAATTAATGCCACTCTTCTGACAGAGTCCTTTGTAAAAATCAAGAATCGCCTCTAACAGCGTTGGCAGCCCTATTAACGGCACCGATGCACCATATTCCACTGCCATTCCTGCACTTGCCTTCACCAATCCATCGAAGAGTGCCTTTTTCGCCTTCTCATCACCCGTAGCGATTGTCTGAACAACAGCCTTCCTGTACGCAGGGAGTTTTTTGCTGTCTGTGTGGATTATCTTCTCAAGTTCGAGGTTGTTGTCGGTGAGTTCAGCGATTTTCCCCTTCAGTTTCTCTGTTCTTATTTCCTGTGCTTTGTCGTTGAAATTGGCGATGGACTCTTTCTTGAGCCACCAGTACAGACCTAATCCACAGAGGACAATGCCTGAAAATAAATATATAAATTCCTTAGTTTGAATTTCGCTCTCTCGGAAAAGACTGTATATTATCAGCACAATTCCCGATATAGCTGTCCCCGCACTTGCGAGGTTCCTGTGCGTAATTGTGAATTTGAATTTCCTTTTATAGATGAGGAACATTAAAGCGGATTCAATGACGAGCGTTGTTAAGCCGATGTAGATGTTCACACCCTCTATTCTCAATCCAAAGACAAATACTGCACTTGAGCCAAATGCGGCGATTGCATATAAAAAGCAACTAAATGCATACGAAATGCTTAAGTAGAAAGCAATATGACCGACTGGCTTTTTCTGAACAGTTGCTTTCAACAGGCTTAAAACAACAATTACAAGAATTGACTTGAGCGGTTCTATTATTGATGAAAAAATAACTGTTAAAAGCACAGTCATAACGCTGACGTATAATCCAATCTCGAAGATGTGTGTGAGGCGTGAGAATGCTTTCTTTTCGCTGCTGATTATCGAAAACATCAGATATGCGAAAAGTGAAATAATTGCGTTTTTGAAAAAATCAAAAAAATCCATCTTCCCCCTCTGAAAAAGTCGTATTTAGAAGATGTGTTATCACCTCCTTGCCATAAAACCTGTGTTATTCTTTAATTACAATAAAAAACACAGGAGGTACAACGCAATGTGGACTGCATTTTTGGATACGTTCTTAGCGCTTATGAGGTTGGGTTAATCTGCCAAGGGTGGGGGCAGGGTTAACTTGCCCCCACAAAATCCCGCTTAACTCTGTCGGCGATGTACAAGACCATCTGCTTGTTAGTCGGGATTCCCGTGTCGAAGTCGATGTTGGACGTGTAGTTCACAGCCAACGTCTCGACATCGGTCATCCGCCACGTCCGCACGATTGCGGTCGTGATGGCTTTATTAATGCTCCAGTCGCTCTTCTTGAACTTCTTGGCGACGACGGGATAGACCTCCTTACTTAAGGAAGGGTTCTTCTTGCCTGCGTAGATGACCACGGAAACCGCACTAATGAGGTAGTCAGTGCCGCTGATGTCGTAAGTAAATCCGATTTTCTCTACTATGCGAGCGATTGCCGTCTCCAAGTCGGCAGTGTCGGGTTCAGACTGAGGCTTGCTTTGGTGGCACTTCAGAGCAAAGTCGAAAACCAGCCGCGGCGAGTAGTCGGGCTTCAGTTTCAAGAAAATGTAATCCGCTCCGAGGTTGCGGACGATGTTGTGAGTCGCTTTCGAGCGGTTGTTGGTAATTACCACCACAAACGGACGTTCATAGTCGAGCTTGGTTGTGTTCAACCACTGCAGATACGACACTCCGTCGCCGTCGCTCTCGTTGAGTTCAAGGTCGAGCAGGACGACATCGTAGAAACCGTCCACGGTGAGCTCCGTAGCCTGTTTAAGACCGTTCGACACCTCCAAATTCGCCTCGTAGGGCAGATTCTCGGCACATTTGACGTACATTTCGCAGTGCGGGAGTTCATCTTCGATGAGCAGGACTCTCATAATCGCCTCCAAATTTCGTGATTTTAGACTTCGCTCTGACAGGGTTCGACCCCTCTCGACACGTCATTTTCAATTATAACACAAAATATGTGTTGTTTCAAGTGTTTTTTAAGAAAAATAACTATTTTGAATGGGCGAGTCGCATTAAATTTTGTGGTATAATAGAATCACGGCACTGAAACGGGTGCAAAGCGAGGTGAGATTCGGCTATGGATTACGAGCAATTTGTCCGGGACAAGATTTCGGCACTGCGTGAGCGAAAGGGTGTCTCGGAGTACAAGATGAGCTACGACTTGGGGAAAAGCCGAAGTTACATGAACCGCATCTCTTCAGGTAAGTGCCTCCCTCATCTAAAAGAGCTTTTCAATATGATGGAATATTTCGGGACGACCCCGGCAGAGTTCTTTGAAGAGGAGCCACGTTTTTTCGTACAGCAAGCTGTGAACGGAATGAACCGACTGAAAGACGAGGACATCGAGGTGGTGCTTTCGATGATTGGGAGACTCTGTGTGATGCGTGAGGCGATTGAGGACTTGGCTCGTAGCAAAGCCGAGCCACTGAAAAAAGGGGCTCGCAAGTTTACTGTGAAAGTAGGCGATACTTAATAAGCCCACCGGATTGTGTGAGTTCCTTCCTTTATATAAGGGAGCGTGGGCGGACTACGAAATCAGACGCAGGTTCATGTAGACGGCATTCTTGTCGTCTTGGGTGATTCCGAGGTATCGGCGAGTAACGTTCAGACTGCTGTGGTTGTAAATTTCAACGAGGACTGCGGTCGAGACTCCGCTCTTCCACGAATGGTAGCCGAAGGTCTTTCTGAGAGAATGACAAGACACACGAGTCTGGAATCCCAACGCTTCCGATGCGGCACGGATTAACCGATAGGCTTGGATTCTGCTGATGGCTTTCTTGGTCTTCGGATTCTCAATGAGGAACGCTCCTTGACAGAGTTTCTGTGCGCCAAGCAGAGTCAACGCTCTGACGACCGCCTTGTTCAAGGCGAAGGTCTTGGATTTACGAGTCTTCCCCTCGATGATGGTAACGCTGTCACGGATTCGGTTTTTCTCGAAATCGTACACATCATCCCAACGCAAGCGGAGTAGGTCGCTGATTCGGAGAGCAGTGTGGACTCCGAGGACGATAAGGGCATAGTTGCGGAGTTGCCCTTTGTTGAGGTAGTATTCCGCAAGTCGGCGGACATCGTTCTTGTTTCTGATGGGTTCAGTGGTCATGGTGAGCCTCCTTATAATAGGGCTGTCGCCCGAGTAACATATTTGATAATATGTTACTCGGGCTTTCTTTATGCCACGTCAAGCGACTTTCGTTATCGCTTGTCCGAAATTCTCGCCTACAAAACGCCGGACGGCGTTTCTTTTATGTCGCTTACAATCAGAGGTTAAGAGGTCGGGGTAACATATTATCAAATTTGTTGCGTGGTCAATAGATTAATTAAAAAGGAGGTATTCTTTCATGACGGCTACACAAAGCAATGTCCAAGAAAAACTTTGGACAGACAACAATTATAAAGGGGATACAAAAATCCGTGGACTCGCCCCTTTGCCAGTAGGATTAAGAGGAAGCAAGTGCAAAAAATGCGGTAGCGAGGACATATCGGGGGCTTTAATTATGCCTACCGCCGATAACTCAGACCCCAACATTTTGTGTCTTGATTGCGGTTACTGGTGTGACTAATGCGAAAAAATGGGTTCGTGAAACTCATAATCTATGGAGGGATGATGATTAATAAGGTTTTATTCGTTTTGTACGATGGTCTGCCTGACAGACCGATTAAGGAACTCGGTGGTAAAACGCCACTGGAGGCGGCAAGAACCCCAAACTTTGACGCTATTGCCGAGAAGTCGATTTGTGGCTTAATGCACTCTTTGGGACGTGGTGTCCGACCGGGGAGCGATGTGTCACATCTTGCCATTTTCGGATATCCGTTGGAGGAATATTATACCGGTCGTGGTCCGATAGAAGTCGCAGGGCTTGGTATGAAACTCCAAAAAGGGGATGTGGCTTTCCGTGGTAACTTCGGGACGGTTGACGAAAACTGGAACATCTTAGACCGAAGGGCAGGACGCATTCGAGTCGTTGATGAGTTTGCTGAAGCTATTGACGGCATCGAAATCGATGGGGTTACATTTATTGTAAAACCGGGGACAGCACACCGTGCAGGGGTGATTATGAGAGGCAAAGGTCTATCTTCCGCACTTTCTGATGCCGACCCGCACGAAGAAGGTAAGCCTGTTTTAGAAGTCAAGCCTCTTGATGACACTCCTGAAGCGACTTTCACTGCAACTGTGCTTAACAAGTTTTTCAGAAAAAGCTACGAAATACTCGAAGCATTAGAGGGCAACAAAAAACGCCGTCAAGATGGCAATTTCGCCGCAAACTTCTTACTCGTTAGGGGGGCGGGGATGGTTCCTGATATTCCCAGTTTTGAGGAGAAGTACCATTTAAAGTCCTGTTGCATCGCTGGTGGCGGTCTCTATAAAGGGATTGGGGCTTTTCTGGGAATGGACTTAATTCACGTTGAAGGAGCGACTGCTCTTCCTGATACCAACGTGAAAGCCAAATTCTCTCGTGCTGTTGAGGCACTTGATGAGTATGACTTTGTTTTTACTCACGTCAAGCCTACCGATTCCCTTGCAGAGGATGGTAATTTTGAGGGGAAGAAGGACTTTATCGAGAAAATCGATGATGCCCTCCCGACACTTTCAAATCTACCCGACAATGTGCTTTTGGTAATGACTTCCGACCATTCAACTGCTTGTGCGTTGAAAGCACACACCGCTGACCCTGTGCCGATTCTTTTCTCGAATCCTTGTGTCAGGACTGACGGAGTTAAGTCTTTCGGCGAGCGTTCGTTTTCTCAAGGAGGTGTAGGACGGATTGACGGCAGCGATGTTATGCCCGAAGTTCTCAATTTAATGGGATTGCTTCATCTTATTGGAGCGTGACTGATAATGCATACGCACCTGTTTCAAGTTTCAAAGCCGGCTAAAGCAGTAAATTTGATAATAGGTGCGTTTCTTATTATATGGGAGGGCCGTTATGTTAAGGATAACTTCTTTATGCGACAACGTAATCGAACACAAAAAATGTATGGCTATGGAGGGGGCATCATTTCTAATAGAAATCAACAACACAAAAATTATTTTTGATGTTGGACGTTCATGCGACTTGTTATTGCACAACCTTAGCATAATGGGGTTTGATTTAAATGACATTGATTACATCATTCTATCTCATGGTCATAAAGGACATATTGGGGCAATTGAAAAATTGGCAACCCAAACCGCCCTAAACACAACAATTATATTTCACGAAAAAATAATTGTTCCAAAATTCAAGTGTCTCTTTAACGGTGATTCAACAAATTATAAACCTGTTGGAAATAAAGTAATCATCGACTCTCTGCAAAACGAAAACATAAAAAAGGCAAATAGTAGCTTTAAAATTTGCGAAGGGGTATTCATTATTTCCGACACGCCGGTTATTAGCAAACGATTCACAAGTTTTAGCGACAGATATAGAATTTTTAATCAAGGGTACATTGTTGATGAATTTGCAGAAGAATTGTCTTTGGCAATAGTCATCGAAAGAGGATTAATCATCGTTTCAGCTTGTTCTCATCGTGGAATCGATAATATAGTCAGCAACTCAAAGTTGGTAACAAATATTGAATTCGTTTACGGAATAATCGGCGGTGTTCATACAAAAGATGATATCAAAAAGACAAGCGAGCTAATTGAATATTTAAAAGAACTAAATTGTGATTTTGTTGCACCGTGTCATTGCACGGGGATTTTTTCAAAATCGAAAATAAAGGAAAGTATGGATAAGCAATACTGCGATTTTTCTACTGGAAAAACGCTTGATTTGATAGGAGGCTAAAAAATGACTAATGACCTTGCTCAATCAATAATAGCAACGGCAAATCAGCGGAACGTTTATTTTCTATGGTCAGGGGGGAACGATTCCAATTTTTTATTGAGAACAATCTTGAAATATGATATAAATTCTGTTTGTAAACTTAAAGTGGTAACAATTCCGTTCCCACAGCACGTTTACTCACCGGAAAAGATGAGAGATAATGTAAACTTTTTTGCAGATTTAAACATAGATTTTCAAGCGTTGAACACTGAAGAGCAAATCAATGATTCAGTGCCATATTCGAAGGCTTGTTTGTTTTGTAAAACGATTCGCAGAGCAAGGTTTTTGGAATATTACGAGCCATTGCAAAAGAAAGATGACTTAATAATAACAGGTCACAATCTTTCAGACTTGATGTCTTATTATGCCGAGTTATGCATCTTTCAACTGGATAAAACATCCGTCTCAAGAGAAGAGCGATTTTTAGAAGTCACCAACAAATTCTTGCGAATCTACCGTACAGAATTTGAAACTGATATCTTCCGCCCATTAATCGATATGTCGAATGTTAGCATTCAAAGACAACTCGACTGTGTAACAGAGGAAGATTCTATTGAAATTACAACTCAAAAGTGCTATTGGGCTGACCAACGTAAACGCCTATTGCAGGAATATTTCACAAAAGCGAATATTCTATCTGATTTTGAAACCGTAAAAAGGTTGCTTGAAGTAAATTTTTCGATGCCTTCGATTGAAGAATTTAGGAAACTTCCTTTTGACACGTATTTGGTATAAACTAACCGAAAGGAGACCAGAATAAGATGTTAGAGAAAAACAAAAACGACAAAAAACTGTTAACATTTGTGCGCAGATACCTTTTAGGGGTATCGTTTATTATCGTTGTGTTGACAACGATAATATTCGCCTTGATATCTTATTATGCATTAGAGAATGCGAATCTTGCAAATATTTTTGTGAGCCTTGCGATATCTAACTCTTTGGCCTCGGTTGTCACTATTCTAATCGAAAAATCAAAAGATGAAGTTGATAGCGAAAAGCACGATGAAATAAAAAACAAAATAGATAGCTATAACGTTCCTACCCATGATGAAATGCTGTCTTTTTTGCGTGAGTTAAAAACTTGCAACATAGACTCAGATAGAAAAATACTCGATTCAATTGGTGGGTTGTTTCGAGATTTGGATGACAAAAATACAGGTATGTCGTTGTACAGACGTCGCACAGACGTAGAGTTTAGAGAATTGATACCTTCATCAAAGTCAATAAATATCTATGTCACAAACCCCACTTTTTTGAATAGTTATATTTCAGAATTTAAAAAAGTAGCAAAAAACAATAACGGAAAAATCAGATTTTTAGTTATTCATCCTGAAAATCTTTTTATATCTACACGTTTTCACGAATTAGGGTTCGAGTCTTCTGACGATTTTTTTACCGAGATAAAATCCGGCATATTAGAACTCAAAAGAATCCATAACGAACTAAACAAAACTCGCACAGGAAGTAGCGAAATGCGGCTATATTGCGGGCAACCAACTCATATGATGTTTATGTTTGATAATATAATTTTCTTTTCTCTTATTTTGAGAAACGGTCGTGCGAGAGAACAATTTCACATCAAATTTGATTTAGAAAAACCCAACATTGCTTCTCATGCCGAAGATATGAAAAATGCTTTTGAAAAGATTTGGGTTGAATCAAAGACGATTGAAGAAAATTTGCCCTTGCCAAAACAATACAACAAAATGAAAGCAAACACTATAGATGAAAAAATAATACAATACGCAATACACGATGATGTTTCTGTCATTATTTGGCATAAAGAAAAGTATGCAAAAGTATTTGAAGGTTTGCATAAGTATAGCCATTTGCTAAGAAACACAAAATATAATATTTTAAACAATGGTCAAGATGCGAGCGATGGTGCGCTTATAAATATGTTGGAAAAGTTTTCAATAGAAGCTATTGATTTGATAGCAGATTCAATGTGTGTGCTTTGTGACGGAGGAGAAAGGGCGATATTTGCCTGTATAAAACGTCTTGAGTATTCGAAGTGGGAGAATTCTTCAATTTCAATTGAAGACAGAGAGAAAGTTCAATATTTTACATTATGCCGTTCAAAAAACTCACCTCATCCGCTTCAACGCGATGATAGTATCCCCAGATTAATTAAAGAAAACTTCGAGTTTGTAGATATTTTCGTCAACGGGAAATCCGATTGTTGGCTTCCCAATATAGTGGGTACACGCGCATATAACGAATCCCACGAAAAGATTAACAAGAATTATCACCAATATTACAACAACTCTATTGTAGTACCAATAAGGATAAAAGAAGATATACTGTACCCTGACAGAACCTCCAACGAACGAAATTTGTTCGGTTTTGTGTGTGTTTGTTATTTGGATGACGAGGCCATCAAGGAATCCGAAATAAGGCAGTACTGTGATTTTCTCAAAATTTTTGCAGATTCTATGTATATGATTTTCGATGAAGTATACCAACTAATGTCGTATTCGAAAGAATCTAAAGAGAAAGATGGGGCACAGGAAGAAGAATTAAAGAAGGAGGTTACGGTATGAAAATATATTTTACTCGTCATGGACAAAACGACTGGAATGCGGCAAACAAGGTGTGCGGTGCTAACGACATTCCTTTGAACGAAACGGGCAAATTACAAGCCGAGGCACTTGCATTGGAAGTTGCAAATAAAGGCGATATAGATATAATAGTGACCTCGCCTTTGTTGCGTGCGATGGAGACCGCTGAAATCGTTTCTTCAATGATAAAAAAACCCATCATAGTTGACAAACGGTTTACAGAATGGAATTATGGCAAATACGAAGGGGTTGACCGACACGGCACTTATGAAGAGGGGCGCTTGCAATTTCAAGAAGCCAAATTAGAGTTCGCTGTTAGGATAGGTGAAACAGGCGAATCTCTGCTACAGCTCTCTCATCGTGTTTATTCAGCTCTTGATGACATAAAATCACGATTAGATGGCAATACCATACTAATAGTTGCCCACGGCGGTGTGTGCAGAGTTATTGAAACTTATGTACACGATATGTCCCCAAACGATTTTTTGGGACATATTTCTAAACATTGTGTTCTTCGGTGTATAGAGTTATAGCTGAGGGTTATGCCCACCGTAAAACAACCCTCAACTGTCGTCGCAGACAGGACACACGGAACCTTCCGAGGTCGGCTCGGATAAGACGGTAGCTCTGGATTCTGCTGTTGGCTTTGAAATCGAAGGACAAGTTCTATTAAGAAATTAAATCTCATATGATATTAGGAGGCGCAAATGTTATCAGAATTTTTTTGCAGGTCTTATTGGGGACCGTATTTAAATGCACCAGCTGGAAATGTGAAACCGGAATCTTTACGCTTGGCTCAACATATCGTAAGCGAAATAGGTAAGAAATACGGGACTGGTAAAGGACAAAATTTGGCAAAAGGTAGACGTTACATAAAAAAACAAATACCTAATTGCTGTATCAATCACATCAAATATATGCTTGATGCCACGAAGAATTCATCTTTTCGTAAAGAAAATGATTCTGAGTATATTTGGCGTTTCCAAAAAGACGTATACCATGAAATTTTTAAATTCATTGTTACTTATGCAGAAGAAAATAAAGCAAGTTTAACCGCTAATCTCAAAGCAGAAATAAAGGCGGTTTATGCGTCTGTGATAAAACCTGACAATACCTATTCAGAGTTAATTTTAAGAAAACCATTAATAGGATTGTATGACGTTGCTCTAAATGGGAATACTGAAACTAAAAAGAAATACGCAACGCAAATACAAAGCAATGTACAAAAATACGACAAATTGCATAAAATAACAATATAAAACGGTGTAAAGCTGTGTAAACGCTGCCCTCACCTATGTTTAGGGGAGCTTTAAAATCTTTAAACAATTGAAAGGTGAAACCAAAATGTCCTCTAAGAAACCATCCGCTAACGATTGGCAGAATTTCAGCTTGAAAAAGGATATAGAAAATCTCAATGACTATGTTAAGCGTGTGGGCGATGTTGGCTCTACTTTAATTATCGAAATTATTTTAGCGTTTGGTGCTGTATTGCTTGATAGAGGGTTTGATTTTATCCGCGAGGAAATTCGCATAGTTTTATGGTGGTTATGTATTATCGTTCTTATTGTTTTACCGATAGGAAAACACGGCATACCAGCAGTTCGTAAATTAATACGTAACCACTTTAACTCGATTAATTTCAAAACCGACACGGAATATGTTGATTCATTTGATAACGAAATTTGTTATTATGTTATGATGGCAGATTCATTTTTTGATTTATTAAAATCTACTGCACACAATGATTCTAAAATGACAGCTTTCTATTTTACAGAAACGCAGTTCTATCTTAACAAAGCAGCCAGTAAATTATTTGAAATGGAATCAAAATTAAACCAGATTTTTGGTAGAAATATTGAAACGGTTGATAGGTGTAAAAAAGTTTATACCGCTCGGTTGGAAAACATATTAGACATTATTGTTCGTATCGATAATGAGATTGATAAAATAGCTTTGGGGCAAAACGATGCTGTAGCGTTTTTGACACAAGAACAAAAGAAACAGTTGTGTATTTGTTCGGTGTATAAAAAGAAAATAAAAAGTTTTGTGCAAAAGGCTGTTGGAGATTTGGATTTGGATATTGAAAGATACAGAATCCATCTTAATCCGTGTGAGTGAGCGAATTTAGGAGCATAATGAACGATATTAAAAGGGGCTTGGTTAAGCGAAAAACCAAGCCTTTTAATGTGTAACCTATCTTGACTCTTAACGCTTTAGCATTTTGCGACATTTTTATCAAAAATATGTACTTGACTTTTCGCCAACTCTACGCTATACTACTCTTGTACGACCTCCACAGCGGCACTCGCACATACCGCCGCCGAGGATGACCGAATAGAGACCGCCGAGTAATCGTCAAGCAACCTGCTCGAAGCGGAGCTCCGACCCGTTGCTCTTGTTTTACTTTGACGCACGCTTGTCGCACGTCCTTAATAAAAGTTGCCGTAAGCCACTTGAAACTGCCGAAAGGCTAATCGCGATAAATCGCACAACGGTGCGGATTATTGCAAGTTACCGAAAGTCACGATAAGCCCCTAACGACTTTCAAATCCTGTCACTCAGAGAGCCGCAAAGTCGCTTTACAAGCGGGTTTGCGGTTTTAATTTCTCCGAAATCCGCCGTTTTGGTCTTTACTTGGTCATTATTGCTCTGAATTAGCTTGTCTGTGGTGACTGCGGTGAGCGTGGCGGCAATCCTAAAACCCCGACAATCTTTTCCATGCTCGCCGCCTGTGCAGACTGGAAAACCTTGCTATAAATATTCAAAGTCGTACTGGCTTGGCTGTGACCTGCATTCATTTGCACGGTTTTCACGTCTACCCCTGCGTTGATTTGCAGAGAAATATTGAAATGTCTAAATCCATGCCCCTTACGATATTTCAAGCCGTGTCGCTTGCAAAATCGCCCAAAATACAGGCTCGGTGCGTTCGGGTGCATAGGCTTTCCGCTCCACTGTGTGAAAAGTCGGTCATTATCCACCATTTCATCATCTAAGCCACGGATTTTCTCAACCCACTTGTCGCCCAAACTCGCTATATAAGCGGTCTGATGTGCCTTGTATTCGCTCAAAATCGCCATAATCTCGGCGGGCAATTTCAAGGTGCGGTAACCGAAAATCTTTTTCAAAATCTTTTTGTCCTCTGTGATTGATAAAGCCCCAACGACCACTTTTGAATTTCACAACTGCTAAACCCTCGGAAAAGCGTTTTGTGAAAAGGAAACCTCTTTCAAAGGCTCTTTCGCCTTTGTGGTTAATAAATCCATAGTAATCATTTTCAAATTTCACACTTGCTAAACCCTCATGAAAGCTACCTGCAAACGGGAAATCTGTTTCAAAGGCACTTTCGCCGCTGTTATTGATAAAGCCATAGCGACCTTTGCTGAACTGTACCCTTGCTAAACCCTCGGAAAAATCCTCGGCTTTCTGGAAATCTGCTTCAAAGGCTTTTTCGCCTTTGTGATTGACAAAGCAATAACGACCATTGTCGAGCAAAAATTTTTTTAACATAACAAACACCTCTTAAAAATGTAATTTTTCACTGCCTTTCGGGCAAGTGTCCGCAAAAAACGAGGTCTAAGACGGAAAACAGCCTACCGCATAAGCTGTTTACCGCCTTAGAAAGTTGCATTTATTTTTAGATGAATAATGTCAAAGAGCGTTTTTCAAAACTGCACCAAAATTAAGTCGATTTTTGACGTAATTCAATACTTGTTTATCAAAACTATGCTCACTATATCATAACCTATAATGTTTGTCAATTTGATAAAAATGCACATGAAATCAAGCAAATGTACGTGTTTTCGTATTGAAAAGTTCGTGTTTTGGGCTTTTCTGTTGTGATTGGTGTGTTTTACAGGCGGGGATTGTAAAATGTCGTGTTTTGTTGAAAAGGCGTACTAAGGTTGTGGCGATAACTAAAAACACAAAAAAGCATAACAAATAAGTATGTTAGAATATCATCATGAATGAATTAACTGTGCAAATTCAAATGGCACTTGACGATTTACAGCCTGTTTTAGAAAATATCCCCAATAAATATGAAGATGATTTATTGGGAATAATGGACGGATTAAATATTTTACAAGCAAAATTAAGGGAATAATAGGTATTGTTGCTGTTAGTATTCGGTCGGTAACATAATCACTCCATTAGAAAAATATAGCTTAATTTCGCTTATCGGAAAATCGGTATGCGGAATTTCTTGTGCGATGATAGGTTCTATATCATTACTGCCTATCAAAACAGCGGTATCGGTTTCTTTGTCTACTATCAATTTCCACACTTGAAAAGATTTATCAAGATTTTTGTTAGGTTGGTAACTCGCAATAAGGTCAATCAACCAATAGCACTCTGCTATTTCAGTTAACTCCTTTACACCGTCAGTTATTAAAGGATAAGAATTATTATCAGAAATTCGGTGATAGTTTGCTGTGCATATAGATTGCTTTATAAGGTTGTAAATTGCGTTTATTTTCTCATTTTCTGTCATAGTCCCTTTCTATTTCGGGCTAATTTATAATTTTAGCAATTTCTTTATCGCTGATTAAAAAAGACCTTGCGTAAAAAATAAAAATCAACGCCGCAGAGCGTTTATTTTAGCATTGATTTTTGTTTTTGCAGGGTATATTAATAAAGCGATATTAAAAGAAATTGCGGAATTATGAATTAGTTATAGAGAGGGGCGAAAACGCCTAAAAAACAAGAGCGTTTATTGATTAGCCGCTTTTAATTGCTCAATGACGTTTTTTACTTCTGATAAAATTTCCTCGGTCGCCCATTTTTTATCACATACCGATTTAATTAAACTTGCACTGGGCATGACCTCTAAAAAGCCTAAATAATCACCCGTATGAGCATAATCCCAACCAATCCACCAAACTTTTTTATTCAAATCAATTTCAAGGCAATCCTTTGAAAAAGTTAGTCCACCATGACAATCAATATCAATATCATCGCAATCTTTTTTATAAAAAGGGTGTCTGATTGGAATGCTAACATAAGCGGTTGGGTGCGTACCAAAATTTAATATTAAGTAGCTGAACCCGTCAATATTGCCCTTGTCTAAAATAATCGGCTTTTCAAGGCGGTCTGCTGTATAAACCATTTCTTTCATAGTTGAGGTATTATACATCATAATAAATTACGCCTTTTGTATAAAACGCTAATTAAGGTCACAGTGATACAATAGAGCCATTATGAACACTAAGGATTTTTTAATTGACGAGATTCAAAATACTGAATATTCTTATGACCCATACCAATCACTACGCACTTGTGACGAAAAGCATTTACCACAAAACGCACTGGAGATTTCTTGGGCTATAATCCCGCTCCCTAACGGCGTAGCAGACCCATTTTGGATAGAATCAGCACAAAATCTATTAGCGGCAGTGATTTTGCATTATTTCAAAAAAGGAGCAAGTTTCAGCGAAACAATGACAGGAATATTGACAACAGATATAGACAAACTTATTGAGGAAATTTTATCAAGCGACAATGCCGCCGCTAAGATGTTTATAAAACAGTTTGGCAAATTGGACTTAAAAATACTTGCGGTGATTGCTACTATAATGAGCAACGGAATTATGGTTATTGCTATTGAGCCGCTTATTGGCTCGTTGTGTGACAACAAGGGCGAAATAGATAAGAGTGTTACACTAATGACCGCAGAGGGCTTTTGTCGAGCGAAATAATAAACTTTCGCCTTTTATGTAAAAATCACCTTAATCAACAACAAAATTGACTTTAATTTTCATTTGGAATATAAAGAATATATGCTTTCAATTCCACTCTCTACATCGTTGTTAATTTTGTTATATTTATATATCCCCCTTGCTGTTTCGATTGCGTTAATTGCCACATCAATAGTGTTATGGCGTAAAAGAAAGAAAACCGCTTTAACACTTGGAATAATCGGTATAATTATTTTTGTGCTTTGGTTTCGGGCTATTTATTCTGAATTTTTGCAATCAGAGATTGAGCTTTGGTTAAGACGGTTTTTAGCGTAAAAATTTTGGGGGGAAATGCTTGTCGCATTTTTAATGCAAAAAAGCCCCATTTCGCAAAGGGCTTTTCCGCAGTAATATTTGAATAAACTTCAATATTAAATTTACACTAAAACAACAGCTTTGTCAAATCAAACTGTTTCTTGTCGCAATCTGACTGAACGCCACAGCCATTCAGGGGAATTTTTCAAGAAGTCGGGGCGATAATTGAATGTTTCTGTAGGTGTGGTGTTATTCCATGATTGTGTAGTACACCCGTCACTGAAACTGCGTTGTAAATCAACACCATTCCACCCTACAAACGTACCCTCGCCGACAAACTTTTTATCAGGATAGCGACCACCAACGCAATTTGGGTCAACAGCGGAATCTACATTACTTGTCAAATTTCTCTCAACAATGATTTTACCGTCAGCAATGAATACGCCTTGAATATTTCCAACGTATCTCGGACCGCCACCCGCACAGTTTCCAAGCGGTGTTCCGAATTGCGGAGTGCTGTTATATGCCGCACGATTACGATACCCCACTTGCGGGCGAATATTGATGTCTTTTTGCACAATAAAGCCTAAATATGCACCATTCGCAACCCTGATTGAAACGGTACTATTAGGATTATCATTATAAGTTGTTGGATATGGAGTAGTGGTAACGCTCGAACCGATATTAAGATTTCCCGTGACAAAAATCGTGTATTTTCCTGTAGTGAGATTGATGTCTGTACCGTTTGGAATTAACAAATCACCATTGAATATACAAGCGGGATTACAACTCGTTATATTGCTCAAATCGCCGTTTAAAGTAACAAAACGGTCACTTGGGATTAGATTTATGAAAAAGTCATAATCTTCTTTCGGTCCGTAAAAAGTTGAATTAGAAGATGTGTTTACCTCACGGCGATTGGTTTTAGGGTGGTGAGTTGGTTGATAAAGGGCGTTTGAAGCATTTCGCTGTTGTACGTCAATTGCAAAGCCGTTGTTACTGTAAGAAAGAGGATATGAAGCGGAATCGTGATAGTTATAACCACCAATGGTAGTGCCGACATCGGCATTCCAAACGCTGTTACAACCTCTTGCAATTAAATAAGGTGAGCAAGCGGGCGGCGTACAGCGTTGAGAAGTGGGATAGGTACTATCACGAACAGGAATGTAACTGACTATGCCCTCATGTCCGTAGACAATGCCGCCACGGGCTTGCCACCACGGGTCGGCGGGTTGTTGGCAATATGCTTCAAGTGCGTTTCGCCGTGCTGTAGCCGCAGGATTAGTTCCACCTAATACACACCCACTTGCGTTGCCTATCGCAATGGCGGCTCTTGTCTTAACAGTCCAATCACTTATATCACAACAAATATTACAGTTTTGATTTAAAGCGGCGGCTTCATTACGAGTACTTTTGCAAGGTCTGTGGGTAGTAGATGTGCGTGAGGAATCACATACGGATTCATTAGGTGCATAAGCGGTTTCAAGGCTTGATAGGTCACCTGTGAATGTGCTTGGATTGCAGTAGTATAAAGGTGGACTGGTTTGGCATACAAAACAAGCACCATTGCCACCTGTGACAGCCTGTTTAATTTCGCCGTTTGCAGTGTCACAATCATCATTTGTTCCCTCAACACGCACCCTAAGTCCGTTGTGAGTTGCGGGACTTGCCGAGCTTGGGTCACCGACAGTACAGGGCGTGGCAGTTTTGCAATAAAAGCAAGCTCCGATAAGATTTTCCCTAATTTCACCCGCTGAACAATCCCCCGAAACTCGTACTTGATAACCTCTGAAAGTTTTCCCCGGATATAACGTCTCAATTGAATTTTCATCATTTGCGACACAGGTGTTCGTCATAGTGTTACAAGCAGGGTCGTTCTCCGCTTCTTCTCGACTGGTATAACAATTGCGTATTTTTACAGGGGGAGAGGGCGGGGCGGCATTTTGACACCTTGACTTGTAGTCTTGCTCGTTGCAACTACCATAGTTGCAAGTCCAACCTTGATAACCTATTGCTTTAGTGGTCGGATTACAATACCAAAAATCATAATTTATTCTTTGTGGTGGCGGTGGTGGTGGGTTGTTCCAACAACTACAGCAATAACCCCTATTATTACAATCAGCACCATAACTACTGCATGAATTTGTAGTCATAGTTAATGTATAGTTTTGACCTGCACATCGGGCGGCACACGCCGCCGCCGCTCCACCACCGCCACCGTTTGGAGTATTATATAAGCCAAGTGGTGTTCCGCTTGCACAACTATTACCCGCACAACCGCCCGAAATTGAAGCACAAGAACCACCTGCGGGGAAACTGGTACACGCCGCCTGTGACATTCGAGGAACAGCCATACCAACACATATAGTCAAGAAAAACAGTAGAAAATGAAGTTTTCGGATTTTCATCGCTTCCCTATCCTATCATAATTACTTATTCTTGTACTAATAACCCTGCAAAGACAGCATTTGATACCACATCACGAGTAAAGCTGTCAGTGTAACCCAAAAGCCACGGTTCGGTTCGTTGAAGATTGCTGTTTGCGGGGCTGTAATAATATTCCTTAATCAAATCAACAAAAAATCGGCGATGTTTGGACAAAGCCATTGCACAATCCGCAAATCCTGTTGTGTTACTTGTATCAAGATTATTTATATCAAGCACTTTAGGGGTGAAATAATCAGCTAATTTACAAGCAGATTGCCCCAAAATCGGGTCGTTTTGACAAAACAGCGTACTTGCTAATAACAGCGGACACATCTGTTCTTGATTAGGGTTTTCGACTTGCAAATAACTTGTTAATGCACCCGCAAAATAGGCACGGGCAGTAGGAAGAGGTACAAAAAACTCTGAACCAAATTCGGGAGTAATCATATAAGTTGCAAGTCTGTCAGTGGCGAATGCAGACCAGTTTAATTCGGGTGAAACACTTTCACCGCTTTCACTTATAACAGGAAAGAAATCGTTTGAATTATCAGCGTTATTGTCACTTATAATGCGGTTTACCTTGTCTTGTACATCAGATGAAAAAGAGTCTTCGGGAATGACAATTGTGTTCAAAGCCAGTGTACTTTCATGAAAAGTTCGATTACAAATATTAGCAATGCTTTGACGGTCAATGTTAGTGATAGCTGGGCTTGGGTCAAGATAAATCGGCAATAAATAGTAGCAAGCTAAGTCATGTACTTGGATTATTTCCACCAAATTTTCATTGCTGTAGATTGCTAATGCGTTTTGCAGTCTTGTAAGCGACTGTGGGTCATTAGTCGCTTTCCAGACTTGATAATTAGCCCACATAACCGCCATGCCTGTACGATTACTTGAATAACCACTGTCACAGACAAATCCGATGTCATCTTCAAGCATTGTGCAGTTGTAAAGCGAGTTGTACGCACCACGCCAATCACGCATGACATTTTCAATCCAGTCAAGGCTGTGACTTGCTATAAGAAAATCGTCCCAACGCTGTGGTGCGGTAAATTCGGCGGATTGTGAGCCAACAAATTCTGTTTCTTCGGATTGTCGAAAAAAGAAAAAATAGAAAGATAAAAATATAATTGCCAATAATGCACAAGCCGAAATTATGAGAAATTTTTTATTCATGAGGTAAGTTTAACATAAAAATCCCCCGTATGCCTTGTGTGACATTACGGGGGAATTTTAACATCAATCAATATTTTATTTCGGATTGTCAATCTCATTATCCATGTTCACCAACTTCTTCAAGATTTCAAGGGCATCGAAAATTGTGGGTGTATCGGGGATTGGTCGATTAGCGACAATCAGTGCGGCGTTGAGTGCGTTGGGGCAGTTTTCAATTGCCCCGTCCATGCCGACAAGGTTTTTAAGGACTTCAAGGCAGTCGAAAATTGTAACATTTTCTTGACCTAAAATGTGACCTTTAGCGAGGATTTCACCAAGACAAATTGAGCAAGAATGCTGTATAACACACTCGCAAAGTGTTTTTATTTGCTCCAAATTGAAACTCGTGGTTTCGAGCATAATATAAGGAGCAATACCGCCACTAAATTGGAACTTGAACCAGTAAATACCGTTGTTTAATGAGTTTAGGTAGTTTTCTGAAAGGACAACTATTGTTTTTCCCGCCCTTGCACCGTAAACATCATAATCAGCACTTGCGACTTCGATAAAATTAATATTCCACTGGTCATCAAACTCATAAAGATACAAGCTGTCAAATCCCGAAACAGGGACATCGGCTTGTGCAAAGGCAATGCCCGTACCCGTCCATTTTCCAAAATGTTCGTCAACACGGTATTCATCAGAAGCTGTACTGCCACCGCTTACAATCTCTAACTTCGGCGAACCGCTAAAAGCGAGCAAAGAGCCGTAGCAGACGTTGCAAGTCGTTTCTATGGGGTTTGAGGGGATTTCAAGCGTGATATTTTCTGCCGTTTCAGAAATATCGCTATTAGTCGTGAATTTTGCAGTGAACCACAATTGCCCTTGGGGTAATGTTTTAAGGTAATTTTCAATAAGCATTATGACCGCTTGACCTACGTCATTACGGATTACTTGATAGTTGGTGTCAGAAATTATATCGACTACAACAGGATTACTGTTACTGTCGAAAACAATACGTTGCAAACTCTCAATTTCCGACAAAGAGTCAACAACGCAATAAGAGTTACCTGCACCGTTCCACTTACCGAAATTTTCAACAACTCCCACGTATCGTGTTTCCTCTGCCGAAATCGCCACAAACGGCATTACCGTCAGTGTCATTGCCGCCGCAATAACCATTGCCAAAACTTTTTTAACTGTTGTTTTCATAACAATTACCTCCAAATTAAAAATTAAAATAATAGTACGCAACTGATATTGTTACGCCCTGTTTAAATCCAAACACCATTACTTGGGTTCAAAAAGGGCATAACAAAGTAAATAAGAGCTAAAATATTAATTGTGTTAAAGAGCATTAAGTCAGATTATCACTGCCTTAATAGAGCATAGTATATCATACTATGGGTTGTTTGTAAAACACAAATCACTTCATTTACGATACTCAATATAGGTGGCAATAAAACACCACACTCCCCCAAAAAGTAAGCCTGTACCGAATGTCCCCGAAACAACACCCGTATCAGAACCGAGAATAAAAATACCTATAATTATCATCACAATTCCGATAACAACTCCCATTTTTCTTTGTTTTTGGGTGTATACTTTGTACGAATTAGCACTTAACTCCTCATTTTCTCGATATTCCTCCTCTGTTTCAATAAGCGGTTTGTTGTGAATTGCTATTGCTGTTTCATACGCTTTTCTTTCATTTTCATCTGCATATGAAATTGCACTTTTACGAGCGTTATCAATAAAAATATAGTTCGGCACTTCGCTTTCGTTAATCTTCCAATAATTCAAATATGCCGACCAAGCCAACATATTATAGCTATAGTTCTCTCGTATTTCGGGCGTTTTCCCCGAATATGTGCAAACATTAAAATCGTCACCAATCGGTATCCACGGAAATTGAGCCATGTGAACCTTTACAATGCCCCAATAAGCCGCACTGTCTGTTCTGTCTAACTCGATAGCCTTTCTAAAATCTAAGTAGGCGTTATAAACCTCCCCCGCCGCCAATGATTTTTCAGCATTATCTTTTAGCCTTTGTGAAGTTGTCCCCACTTGAACATTCACAACCTCTGCATTGATTTGAGCGTTAGCGACATTGTAATTATTAATCGCTTTCTCGACAATAAAAGCCGAGCCACAATGCTCGCAATTAGCCGCTTCCTTTGTTTCATCAACTTGTAAATTCGCCCCGCATTGTGTGCATTTAGCCGCAACAAATGCCATTTCGCATTCCCCCTTAAATTCATTATCAACCGCCTATTCCAAAAGGTGTACCTTTTGGAAAATATGCAATTCTATGCAAAGCCCAAAAGTTTTTAGTAATATTTCACAAAATTTTTAAAAAACGCTTGACTAAATCGACAAAATGTGCTATACTTGCTTTAGAAAAGCAAGCGTTCCAAAAGGTACACCTTTTGGAACACCGTCACTTATTCTTGCCGATTTTGTACTCCGTGTAACGGCGATAAAACGTACTCTTAGTCAGCTTTGACAGCTTGATTGCTTCGCCCGTTGTGAGTGCCCCCCGCTCCCACTGTTTGACAATTTCAACGAAATTTTCGGGCATTTTATGAGTGGGTCTGCCTAAGTGAACGCCCCGCAACCTCGCCGCCTTAATGCCCTCGGCTTGCCGTTGGTGGATTGTTTCACGCTCGCTTTGTGCCATGAAAGACAGAATTTGCAGAAACAAGTCGGCGATAAGCGTTCCGATGAGGTCTTTGCTTGTGCGGGTGTCGAGTAGCGGAATGTCAATCACAACAATATCAACGCCCTTTTCTTTGGTGAGAACCCGCCACTGCTCCTGAATTTCGTGGTAGTTTCTGCCAAGTCTGTCAATTGATTTGATGTACAGTAAATCCCCGTTTTTGAGCGTTTTCACGAGCTTTTTATAAGCGGGTCTGTCGAAATTTTTCCCGCTTATTTTGTCGGTGTAGATGTTCTTGTTCGGGATTTCAAATTCGCTCATAGCGTGGAGTTGCCTGTCCTCGTTTTGGTCGGCGGTTGACACTCTGATGTAACCGTAAGTTTTCATGTGTTGGTAATTCCTTTCAATGCTTTTCTATCAAGAATAACATAAAAAAGGAAACTTGTATCACATCTGAAAGACATACGGGCAACAAAAAAACACAAGCTATCCATTACGAGATTGCTTGTGCTTTTAATACAGTAAATTATACACGTTTATTTTGAAAAGTCAAGAATTTTATTGTTATCAACAACTATCATCATTCTGTTAAGCCTTTTCAGTTTAAAGAGTTTTAGTGCTGTACTTATCGCTTTCTCTGTTGGAATTTTAGTATGTCGAATGTCAAGGATAATGTTTTTTGATTGTCGAGCGGCTCTCTTGAACTGATTTTCAATAGTCCACCTACTTTTACCTATCGGGCATTTCATTTCCCATGTTAAACCCTCATATTCTATGTCTGGCGTTCTTGCACCTTTTGTAAGAGTTGGTGCGATAAAAATTACATTGCTTCCTGTTGAAACAAGTACATTTGCAGTTTCAAATTCGTGTCTCTCTGGATAAAGTTTAGCGGGAATAATTATGTTACCTACTGCTCGTTTCCTTGGCATAACGATGTATTTTATCACGCCTTGTGAGGTGTGCTACGAATCAAATCACATTCACGCAATTTTGCAAAAAAGCGTGAATACATATGGTTTTTGTGTGTCAATTCACGTTTTTTATGCAAAATGCATGAATTTCCCACCATACATTACACAAAAAGCGTTTAGCATTGGAATGAGCTTATCCGACTAAATGCTTTTGATAAACATCATATCACGCTTGTTTCAATAATTTAATCACACAATATAACATACAATATATAATCACTTATATGATATAACATACGATAAAATATAAGATATGTTATACAGGAAAACATATATCACAATACAAAATATGCTATAACACAAAACACACGACACAATATACGGTGTGGCATAACATACAATATATGATACAATACACTTATGAAAATCATCACAATCGGCACACTCAAAGGCGGCACTGGCAAAACCAC
>Ga0099364_10002358_pt1 | contig 30283 bp, 32 predicted proteins | sample TergutTh196P3_FD_73070 | JGI IMG/M metagenome (GOLD analysis project Ga0099364, IMG submission 73070) | Microcerotermes parvus P3 segment gut microbial communities from Pointe-Noire, Republic of the Congo - Th196 P3 | ecosystem: Host-associated > Arthropoda: Insects > Digestive system > Gut ...
TCTTCTTCCAGTTTGGGAAAATTTACCTTGTTGTCAACACTTTTGTACACCTTATTCCTCCGGTATGCAGAGTAAAATATGCCATATTTTAGCCGATAAATTAAACAGATGAAAGCCATTAATGTGTTATTTGGAGGAAGACTTACAGATGAAGCCTGGCATTATAATGCAGTTTCGAAAGCTATATCCGCTTCTTCTCGTTTTCCCGGTGCTGAAAAAACAGTTTTTTTGGGTCTTGAAGGCATTGATTACGGTTCAGAAATTAAAAATGCTGAGTTAATTACCAAATCAAACTGGACAAAGAATGATCTTCTGGAAGAGTTGTCCAGGCTCTCAGGCGGTGAATACCATATTTACTTTTCCTTTGCTGACTGCCCCCTTTTGGATCCTTCACTTGCTGGGGCAATTTATGAAAGACATATAAAATACAGGGCAGAGTACTCATATTCTGACGGCTGGCCTTATGGCTTTGCACCGGAAATCCTCTCGCCAGGGACTCCTGGGATCCTTGCAAGTATTGCATCAAAAGATACAGGCAATGATACTGTAGATAGAGACATTTTATTTTCTGTCATTCAAAAAGACATTAATTCCTTTGACATAGAAACAGAAATTTCTCCTGTCGACCTCCGTCCCTGGCGTTTGAGCTTTACAACAGATTCCAAACGGAATTTGATGCTTATAACACGTTTTACGGAAGCAGGGTATAGTACTGCATCGGACTCTGAAAAATTTATTAAAGAAAAACCTGAACTTCTCCGCACCCTGCCTGCATTTTTTCCCATACAGGTATCAGGAAGCTGTCCCCAGGAATGCACTATATGTCCCTGGTCTTCCAGGGGAAAAGACATTTTTCCTTCACCTTCTTTTATGGATAAGGAGAATTTTTCCTTCCTTCTTTCAGAAATTGTTGGTTTTGCAGGAGATGGTATAATAGATTTATCGCTTTGGGGAGAATTATCCCTTCACCCTAATAAAATCGACTTAATTAAAATGGTACTGGAAAAGCCTGAGCTGTCTCTGATAGTGGAAACATCAGGCATAGGCTGGACTAAAGCAGAACTGGAGATGCTTGCAGATCTTTCCAAAAATGCTTCCCCCAGAAAGTATAAACTTGCAACCGGCTGTACTTCTCCCCTGTCATGGATAGTTTCACTTGATGCTTATGAACCTGAGCGTTATACGGAAGTCCGGGGAAGCGGTTATGCAGAAGCATATTCCTGTGCAAGAACCCTCCTGGAATATTTCCCTGATGATACTTATGTTCAGGCTGTCAGGGTTAAGGGTTATGAAGATGATATAGAGCAATTTTACCGCACATGGAAAAAAGAGGGACCTTCTGACGGGAAACATATTATAATTCAAAAATACAGCGATTTTGCCGGTATGCTTCCAAAACTCCAGGCATCAGACCTTTCACCTGTCAAGCGCAGGGCATGCTGGCATTTAAAGAGAGATTTTAATATACTTTTAGACGGCAGGGTTCCTTACTGCCAGATAGGTACATTTGATAACAATTTTTTGGGTAATGCATTGAAAGACAAGCTTTCCCATATTTGGGAAAAGGGTTCTTTACTGTATATTGAACACTGTAAACAGGAGAACAGCCAGATTGAAAATTCCTTCCCGGGATCATGCGGAAACTGTGATGAATACTATACCTACAACTTCTAGTAACATACTTCCCTCATATACCGCTGTCGGCGGGACTGAGAGAAGTGCCTCCACCGGGCTCTCTGCAGTCATTCTGAACAGGGGAGGGCGCTATTCCCGTTATGAGATGTTTGATGAACTAATGAAGGCAGGCTTTGATTATATCCTGTCAATGGAAAGCGGTGCCAACCGCTATGATTTGGAAAACTTAACCCAGACCTTTCCTTCTGTCAGGTTTATTCTTTTTAAAGATACTGTAAGCATAGGAGATGAGATTAATCTTGCCGCTGCAGAACTGACCAGTCCCCTGTTCTTTGTTATGCGAAGTGATATGAAAATTCTCCGGGGCGGCCAGGCAGAGAGAATGGCAGAAAGACTTCTTGCTCCTCAGGGACAATTAAATGATACTGCCAGTCCTTATAAAAGGCTCTGCACTGTGCCTGTAATACAGGATACCCATGCAGAGATTTTGCCTACTTTAATTGTCCCCGCTTTAATCCCCGAAAATAAACATGGTTTAATAAAAACCATACCGGTAACATCATTGAGGGAAGGTCATCCCACACTGTTCCCCTTTGATGGTATAGGAATTTATGACAGAGAAAGATTTATAAGACTGGGCGGTTATGATTCTTCAATTAAAAGCTCTTACTGGCAGTTAATGGACTTTGGCTTTAGATCGAGTTTATGGGGTGAAGAAATTGCCTCTACCCAGTTTATAAAAATGTCTTACGAAACTGAACTTCCCCTTGAAAACAGTACAGTTAATGAAAGCAGCTTAAAGTTTATTTTAAAAAATCTTTCTCCTGTATTCCGTAAGGATTATGCGCATATTCCCTACAGGCGCTTTTTTGATTATTACAAAAGAAGGCGGCATCTTTCCGCTGCATGGAAAGAATTTAAGGAAGCTCGTGACTGGGTAAAAATAAACCGCTACCGGTTTAAATCAGACGCAAGAACCATTGCAGAAAGGTTTATAACCGAAGAAGAAGATATTTCCCAGGAAAAGCAATGACCGCTTTAGTACTGCAGGCAAGGATGGATTCCGGCAGGCTTCCCAGAAAATCCATGCTTCCTTTGGGAGGGAGGCCTTTAATTTACAGAGTTATGGAAGCTTTTTCTTTTTTTCCTGTAGACCAAAAAATTTTAGCCTGTCCCCATGACTGTGTTGATACCTTTAATGCACTGGCAGATGAAGCAGGCTTCCATATAGTCCCGGGTCCAACAGATGATGTACTGGAACGTTATTCCCTTGCTGTAAAGTATTCCGGTGCAGAGAGGATAATCCGGGTAACAGGAGACAATCCCTTTGTATTCACGGATGCCGCGCTTTCTATACACAAGGAGGCAATGGATTTAAATGCAGATTATGCAGGATACAGCAGTCTTCCCCATGGAGCAGGAGCGGAAGCGGTTTTATCTGAAGCGCTTTTAAGAGCACAGAAAGAAGCGGTGAGTGAATATGACAGGGAGCATGTCTGTCCGTATTTATATAATAACCCTCTCCTCTTTCACATACACAGACCTCTGGTTCCAAAAATCTGGCAGGGAATTAATATGAGAATTACCGTTGATACTCCGGAAGATTATAAAGAAGCAGAAAAGCTTTACAGCTTATTATCTCTGCTCCCTCTGTCAGAACGAAATCTGGGAGAGAATATTATTAAGTCCTGGAAAACCCTATATGGATAATACTCCTTCTTCCATACTGCTTGTTCCTGCCTGTGAAAAAAACAGGGGAAGCGGGCACCTTAACCGCTGCCTTTCATTGTTAAGCATAATGGAAGACAGCGGCAGGGAATGTTATATATGGATACCTGAGCAGGGGAAAGAAGAAATTTTTATCAGGTTTAAGATGTTTTTTGAAGCATCGGGTTTTTCAAAGGGTTTTCATGCAAGGCTTCTTTCAGATAAAAAAAACCTGAATAATCACAACTGGGCTTTTATTGTTCTAGATAAATTCAGAACATCCAAAGATGAATTTGCATATTGGTCCTCACTTGCTCCCTTAATCGGGATTGATGAAGGCGGTTCATACAGGAAGCATTTTGATTTTTTAATTGATCTATTGCCTTCCATAAATAAGTATAGAGCTAATATTATTTCGCCTGCTCTCCTTCCCCTCCCTAAAAACAGAAGGAAGGCTGATTTTAAAGAAAGCGATCCAAAAAAACCTTATAGGGTGCTTATAAGTTTTGGCGGAGAAGATTCATCCAGGCTGGGGAATCTTACTGCACGTGCTTTTAGTGAGAGAAACAAAAATATTAAGAATAAAAGAAATACTGAAATAACCCTTGTTTCGCCTGCATTAGTATCACAGATGGATACAGGTTTTTTTAACGCTGATACTTATACAGGTGTAAAAATCATAGGTTTTATTCCAAGTCTTAAAGAGCATCTTGCTGATTATGATTTATTGATCACCCATTTTGGAATCAGTGCCTTTGAAGCAGTATATGCAAGAGTGGATGTTCTGCTCATTTCTCCTTCTTCTTACCATGAAAAACTTACTAAAAATGCAGGTTTTATTGCTTTATTAAAAGATAAGATTAACAGTGATACAATCAATGATATTTTTTCACCTGGATTTCTTAAATCACTGGAAGCCAGAAGAAAAATAATTGCCAGGCGTTATGGGCTGGAAGGAGATCAAAAAGAAGATTTAGGCGGGTATTTTAGCTCCCTGGATCTGCATTCTCCAAAGCAATGTCCTGTATGTTCCAAATCATTGAAACAGGAAGACGGGAATAATACCGGTTTTATTGCACGGTTTCCGGAAGAAAGCTATATTTTATGCCCTCACTGTAAAATGATTGTACTTTGCCGTTTAAAATCACCTCCTATTGTATATAACAGGGAGTATTTCTTTGAAGTGTATAAAAAGCAGTATGGTAAAACATATCTGGAAGATTTTCCCGGTTTGGTTAAGGCAGGTCAAAGGCGGCTTAAGCATATTATTGAAATTCTGGGTTCGCCTGATGAATTAAAGCCCAGGCTCTTTGACATAGGCTGTGCTTACGGACCCTTCATGATGGCAGCAAAGGAAGCAGGATTTACTGTATTTGGCGTGGATCCCATTGATGATGCAGTTGATTATGTGAATAATGAACTGCAATTAAATGCCTGGCAGGGATATTTTCCGACAGGAGTTAAAGCTGAAGACGGTCCCTTTGATTCAGTATGCCTGTGGTATGTTATAGAACATTTTAAGGATGCCGGTTTTGTATTATGCGAAATTAACAGAATTCTGCGGAAAGGCGGAGTGCTTGCATTTTCAACTCCATCGGCAAGCGGAATTTCGGGGCGTAAAGACAGGTTTTTATTTTTAAAGAACAGTCCCTCTGATCACTGGACTGTATGGAACCCGAAATCCTGTAAAAATACATTATTACAGTATGGTTTTCGTATAAGAAAAATTGTTATTACAGGACATCATCCTGAACGTTTTCCTGTTCTGGGTTCTCTGGTTAATAAAAATAACACCGGTCTATTGTATAAATTTCTTTTTCTTATATGCCGTATTTTTAAGCTTGGCGACACATTCGAAGTATACTGTGAAAAGATCCAATAAATATTTCACTATGTTTTAAATGTATCCACCTCTGATGAAAGTTCATTTATATGTTTTTTATTATTGTCGCTGGACTCATGAACCCTGCTTACTGCTGAATTAATATCGTCAGCACCCTGGGCAATTTCATTAACACCCTTGCTTATTTCATCTGCCATATTTGCCAAATTCTCACTTTCCTTGATTACCTCTTTACTGCCGTCCAGCATTTCAAGTGAGCCTTCCTTAACCTGGCGTGTTATGTCCTGAAGCATTGACATGGCTTCCAGAATCTGCCTGCTTCCCGTGCTCTGTTCTTCCATTGCTGTTCTTAAATTTGATTCCTGTTCCGATACTACCCGGATTTCCGAATCTATATCCTTGAATTTATCCAGTACATCCAGAATCGATATTGTAGTTCTGTCTATGGATTCCTTTATTGTTCTTAATACTGATGAAATGGTTTTTGACTGCTGGCTGGAAGATTCTGCCAGTTTCCTTATTTCCTCTGCCACAACTGCAAAGCCGCTGCCTGCCTGTCCTGCATGGGCTGCTTCTATTGCAGCATTCATGCTTAGTAAATTAGTCTGACTGGCTATGGTCTGCATTACCTTGTTAATTTCCAGGATTCCTTCCGATTCCTTTGCTATTCCCTGTATGTCTCTGGATACCTCCTCAAGGCTGGTTCTGCCCAGATCAGACGCCATATTCAGGCGGTTTACATTTTCTTCATTTTTTACCAGAGTTTCTGTTACGCTGCGTATATTTGCAATCATCTCCTCGATTGCAGATGAAGAACGGCTGACACTGTCAGACTGTACTTCTACCTGTGTATTAAGCCTGCCTATATTGTCCACAACTTTTTCCATTGTTGTATTTGTTTCAATAACAGAGGCTGACTGGTTTAATACATTGTCTTTTATTTTTAATATATTAGCTGTAATATCTGATACTGCTGTTTCTGTCTGCTTCATGTTATTCGAAAGTTCATTCCCGGCATTTGAAAGGTTTATGGTTTGATTTTTTACCAGTACCACCATATTGCAGATCTTGTCCAGGGTCTTGTTAAATAAATCTGCCATGGAATCTATTTCATCATTCCTTTTAATTTCTATCCGGGATGACAGATCACCTTCCCCTTCAGCAAGAATTTTTAATATACTGCTTATTCTGCCAATGCGGTTAAATACAGGACGGGTTATTAAAAGCATTATACCCACTCCGGCTGCCATAAAAAGCAGTGCCAGCAGGCTCAATTGAATTATCTGCGATCTCATGGATACATACAAAGAATATGCATCGAAATCCACACCAATAATTCCAACCATACTGCCGCGGGAATTAAAGATTGGATAATAAACTGAGATCAAATATCCCCAATCATCTATTAGAAGTGAAGTATGATGGCTTATTTCTGTTTCCCATGTATCGAAAAAAGGTTTACCGTAGTCATCCGGACTAATAGGATCTCCAATATAAGAAAATATATCTGATCCTATTTCTCCTGAACCGTCGATTATATAACGGTAATCTCCCGGTGCGTATTCTGCAATTGTGTAAATATAGAATACAGCCTCATCGTTCCAGATTCTGAATAACTCCCTTCTTACTGCCTCATAAAAGGGGTCGTTCTGGTTCAATGTCCTGGTAAGGTTTTCAAATCTGTCTCCGTCTATAAATGATGCCACCCCCTGTGCTATTTCATAGCCTTTAATTGAAAAAATATCAGAGGCTACTTCAAGACTCGTGGTTACAGACATAAAAGTGATCACGGTACATAAAACCAAAATAAAGATTGAAAAAAAGATAATTATTTTCTTTTGCAGTGTCAGGTTTATTTTCATGGCAGCCCTTTCCTAAATATTTTCCGATTTTTACTATTTTACAGCCATTATAAAAACAAAAACAAGTGCCAAACCTATGCCGGCTGCGGCTAAAAGTAAATTTAATGAAAAATTACCTATGATAGTGGTTTCGGTCTCCTGTTTACCCTGATCCTTAAAGAACAATCTGTAATGTCCGGATAAAAATTTACCCGGTTCATACGGTTTTTTATTGGTGCACAATAATGTTTTTAAGAGAAAATCAATCATTAAATCAGGAAGTGAGGCAAAAAACTTGAGAATTTGTGATGTAAAAGAGCAAAAATACTTAAAAACCGGCCTGTATACAAGATTTTCCAGATTCAGGTACATGGGGAATACATTTATATAAGATATCATCCCATTTTTTAACCTGCGTCCAATAATGAACCTGTCCAGAAGAAAAACTGATGCCCCTATAATTACAGGAATTACCATGGAAAAAATATTTTCCCTGGTAAAGTAATTTATTCCAGACTCAGGAAAAATAAGACCGGGGAATAAACCAAGTACCGGTACAAGTATAGAGGGTAATAAAAGAGTTATTGCAGATATGGGTTTTATATACGGTGATTTGTTTGTTTTCTCCATTCCGGTTTCACCTCTGTCAATAAACAATACCGTAAAAATTTTTGTCATATATCCAATTGTTAGACCGCTTGCAGCCATAAAAACCCAATTAAAAATCCTTATGGCGGTTTCCCATTGCAGACTCCGGAAGATGGAAATAGAATCCCAAATTCCCTTGTAAATTAATGTTTTTCCTATAAAGCCGCTGAATAAAGGTATGCTGCTGATACCCAGGGATGCCATTAAAAATGAAAACATAAGTATTTTTTTCCCCCGTCCATACCCCTTAATTTTTTCAAAGTGAAGGTCATTATTGATTATTAATAAAGTCCCTGCCAGTAAAAATAATATTACTTTAAAAATTGAATGGTTAAACATATAAAAAACCGTACCATGGAAAATTATGGAACTATCCAATGCTGAAAGACTGAATATTGCTGTTCCTGCCATGATAAATCCCATCTGCGATATTGAAGAGTATGCAATTGTTTTTAATAAATTATCCTGTAAAATTCCCATTACAGCTCCAAACAGCATTGAAGATGCAGCTATGATTAACAGGAACATAGTCCAAAAATAATCCCCCGGCAGTATATACAGGTTTATTGCCATTATGCCAAAGATACCGGTTTTTGAGAGTATTCCTGACAGCAGAGCTCCCGCTGGTGCAGGAGCAGAGGAGTAAGTGTCCACAAGCCAGGTATGGAGGGGCAGAAGTCCCGCTTTTGCACCATAACCAATAAAGATAAGTATACAGCCTGTATATAAAATGGATTTATTTTCCAGGTTTATTGCAGCTTCGTAAACTGCATTATACGAAAGTGTTCCAAGTGCGTTATTTAAAATAAAAATACCCATTAATATTGCAAGTCCGCCTATTATTGTGTATGAGAGATAACTTTCTCCTGCACGCATGGCATTGGGATTCTCGTTATGAATTACCATGATGTATGAACTTAGAGACATTAGTTCAAAAAATAAAAAAGCGGTTAAGAAGTTATCGGAGTAAAAAAATCCTATTGCCATTATCATGGTAAGGCTGTTAAAAAAATAATACCGGATTTTTTTATTTGAGTTCCTGATATATTCCTTTGAAAAGCCGGTTGAAAGAAGCCATAAAAAGATTGTAAGGCATGCATAGAGAGTTCTGAAATAGTCAGCTTTAAATTCCAGCGGTAATATTCCACTCATATAATTGTTCCGGCAATTTTCTCAAGAATTGAAATTAATGGAGAGGGGAATAAACCCAGCAGCACTGCCATTACAGCCAGTATTAGTATTGGAATTATCATGGAAAGAGGCAGTTCTTTTTTTCCTGCTTTAATTTCATTATATGAATCTGTGAAAAAACCTCCTATGGAGATTGGAAAAAGGTACCCGGCAGAAAGAAGGGCGCTTAACAATATAATTGCCGGTCCCAGCCATGAAAAAATACCTATGTCTGCTGAAAGAGAGCTGATTGCAAGGAACCATTTACTTATAAATCCTCCTGTCGGCGGTATACCTACAGCAGCTATTGCGATAAATGTAAAGCACCAAATGGTAATTGGCATCGTTTTACCAATACCCCGTAAATCTGTTGCATTTGTTTTTCCTGTCTTATAAATAATTGCTCCTGCTGTTAAAAATAATCCATCTTTAATTATGCTGTGAAAAACTATGTCTATTAAAGCACCTATAACGCCGCCTATTGTCAGTGAAGCAAGGCCAAACATTATATAGCTAAGCTGGCTGACTGTAGAATATGCAAAGCGTCTTTTTATTTCTGGTTCACGGAATGCAAGGAAGGAACCCAGTAAGACAGAAAACAGGGCAAAGGAAATCCAGGCAGTCTGCACCCATGTATTTGCTATAAATTCTCCGCCAGTGAGATAAAAGACAAAGCGGATAATTGCAATAACTCCTGCCTTTGTTATTATCCCTGACAGTACTGCACTTGCAGGAGCCGGAGCTACAGGGTGAGCTGCGGGCAGCCAGGCATGCAGGGGAAACATACCTGCCTTTGAACTAAAGCCCAGAATTGCAAGCATGGTTCCAATCAGCATTTTGTTTTCATTGCCTGCAAGTTTTAAGCTGTCAAGCACTCCTCCGGGAGTAAATTCCATGCTTGCTCCGTAAGTGTAAATAAAAAAGAAACCAACCAGAACCAGTGTTGCTCCTGTAATGGAATAATAAATAAACTTAAAGGCAGCAGCAATTGCAGTTCTATTCATGGAATGCAGAACCATGGGAGCAGATAAAAGGCTCATCACTTCAAAAAATATGTATAATGTTAAAAGGTTTCCTGAATATGCAACACCCATTAACATTGAAAGGGATAAAAAGTAAAACATATAAAAACGCTTTTCGTTCCCTTCATGTTTCATATATTTAATGCTGTATACTCCGGCTATAAGGTACATGAATGCAGTTAATACCGAGAAAAGCCTGGAAAGATCATCTGTCTTAAAAAGTATATTCAGATCATTTGTGAAACGTAATAATTCCAGTCTCAGATCATCCTGCATTGCAATTATAAGTGTAAGAACGAAATTAACTGTCAGCACAGCAGGTAAAAAAATATTCCGGTTTTTTTCTTTATCAAGAGGACTGTATAAACCCATTAATAAACCGGATATAAAAATTAGAATAACCGGAACTAAAATCTGAAAAGAAGTATTCATTTTTACCCCTAAAAAATTCTGCCATAAAGCATGATTATACCAAAAAATATCCCAATGGAGATGCACATGCCCCTGAAACCAATATCAATTTCACTAATGCGTTTTAGTAAAACACTTTTATTTATGTAAAATTTATACAATAAAAATCCTGTGATTAGGCTCCCTGCGAAGAGAACTGCTTTTTCCAAAAATCCTGCAGGATCAACTGTCAGATGTACATTGAAAAAGAGGTTGATAAATTCTTCTCCGAATATACCGGCTGCAAAGCATAATGCGCCCAGAATCGTTACTGCTGCCTGCTGGAATGTATCTGCCGGTTTGATTCCCTTTAATGATGAGGGAGGTTTCCCAAAGAGGATAGCTGCATATTTTATGAATAATGTAATTGTACCCAGGTTAATTATTATTATTGCAGCGCTGATAAGCCGGTTTGTTCCTGATACAATAAAAAATTTTGATATACTGCCGTTAAATAAAGGAACTCCTGTAATTCCAAAAATTGCCATTATGGTTACAGTTCCCAGTAAGGGGCTGAGTTTGAATAAACCGCTGATTTTGTTTATGTCCCGCGTTTTATACATATTAATAATTATACCGGCACCTAAAAAGAGAGCAGACTTGAATAATGCATGATTTATTATATGATATAGGCTCCCTGTAAAAGTATAAATATCCTGGACATTTAAGCCTATAATAATTAAACCTATCTGTGAGATTGTAGAAAAAGCCAGAATACGTTTTATATCTGTCTGGGATAATGCTAATATAAGACCCATAATCCCTGTAATTATTCCCGCTGCCAGAAAAAATTCCCTCATCGCTGTTCCGGAAAACAGGGTTTGCACTCTTATAAAAAGGTATACTGCTCCTTTTATATGCAGACCGGAGAGTATCGCAGAGACCGATGAGGGTGCACCTGGTGTTCCATGCGCCTTGGGCAGCCAGTTAAAAAGCGGCACCATTGCGCATTTTAATGCAATGGCTGTCATTATTAGAGCATAAGGCAGTAAAAGTTCAGAACTATCCATGGTACTAATAGCCTCTGCAGCAGAATAAATGTCCAAAACACCTGTCAGTTTATAAATATACCCGATGCCAAAAAGGTAGAATTGAATAACCACTACATTAATCATTAAATAAATCATTCCGTCATACATGGAGCGGTTACTGCGGTTAAACATTATTAATACAGCTACTGCTACAGTAGCAACTTCCAACAGCACAAAGATATTGAATAGATCACAGGAGAGGAAAATCCCCAATAATAAACCTTCCCAGACAAATAAAAGAAACCAGAATAACCTGGAATTGTTTTCGTGAAAACTGTAAATTGCAGCTATCAAATAGATAAATGATGTTAGTAAAATAAACATCGATGATAGATTGTCTGCACGCAGTACTATGCCCAATACACTGTCAAAATTTCCTATGCCCACAATAATTGTTTCTGTTCTGGTTACAGAAAACAGATCAACTGCCAGATAAACAAGGGCAAGCTGGCTAATTATTGCAATAATCCTGACTATCTTTGAATACGGAAAGAGATATAAAAAAACTGCTATTAAAATAGGTATAATTACAAAATGAAACAGCATTTTTACTCCGTATTGTTATTTTTTATGGAATCCCAGTCAGTTCTTTTTATCTGTCTGGTTAGTGAAATAAGCATAGTCAGGTTAACTGCAGTTACTGCCAGACCGATTATTATTGCAGTTATCATCAGAGCCTGAGGCAATGGGTCAGAGGTATTTTCCAGGTTCTGTCCGATTGGAGGTACAGAGCTGCTATTAAAACCTATACTCAGAAAAAACATTATTACTGCCATTTCCATAGTACCTATAAATATAATGGACTTAATAACATTCTTTGCTGTTATAAGGGCGTAGAAACTTATAAAAAACATCATTATGGAAATTATTTCCAGCACATCTATTCTCATATTTTATCTCTTCTCAAATGCAATATATCTGTAAAAAATTACCATGAATCCGCAGCAGACCTTCATGCCTATTAAGGTGTTCATTATTACAAGGTATGCGTTCCTGTATTGGGGGAAATAATAGTATACCCCCAGAAAAATAAAGAGTACCGGAAGTAAAATAATTACAGAAAAGATTATTTTTTCCATAATAAATATTTTATCTGCTTTTGTATCGTATATATCGTATATTAAGTATCTGCAGACAAAGAATGAGGCAAGTGCAACTCCTCCCTGAAATCCTCCTCCCGGTGAAAAATGTCCGTTCATTATCAGGTAAATGCCAAAAACCAGAATTAAGGGAGTGATCATGCGTATAGTAAATGAACCTATTGCAGACCTTGTAATGTCGCTTTGTTCACCTTTACCTTCAGCTGTTTCACTGTAAAAAGATAAATGAGCTACTGCAACTACGCTTACAAGAAGCATTAATGCCTCAAACAATGTATCATACATCCTGTATCCAAGGTAAATTGCCGTAACTGCATTTTCTCCGCCGATATCATGGGAAAACATTGATACATACTGATCTTTAAGATAGGAATTTGCAGTCCCTTCCGGCAGCGACATTATGAAAACTGCAAATAAAAAAACAGAAAACAGTATAGGTATAATACTTTTAATTAAAAATCTGCTCCCTGTCTGCAGACCAGACGGTGAACTGCCTTTTAAATTATAGTATTTTTCAAAACAGATGATAAAAAGAATTGTGGAAAAAGTACTAATGGCTGCTTCTGCCATTGCAACATCCGGTGCCCTGAACAATAAGAAACAAACAGAGGTAATAAGCGAGAAAATTCCAAGGTATATGAGGATCCTTGTGACTTTATTTTCAAATACCATTAAAACAGCACTTAAAATCCAGAAAATCAGGAATACATAAATCATGAGTTCATGTCTCCCTCATCAAAATTTTTATCATCATTGTCATATAAATTATAACCGCTTAAATATGCTGATCTTGCAAGCATGTGGGATGCAAGGGGAGTCAGTAAAAGCATAATACCCAGAAGCAGGAAAATTTTTAATGAAAAAAAACTCAGACCGTTTTTTATTATTAAGCCTATCATTATGGTCAGGGCTCCAACTGTATCTATCTTTGCTGCTACAAGGATTCTGGGATAAAAATTTTTAAATTTAAATATTCCAATTATGCCAAATAACATGAAAATTATTCCTGCTATAATTACTATATTTCCGGCTATTTCCAATTACTCCTCCAGCCTTCTGTTTTTTCCCCTCTCCAGTAGAAAAAGAGCCATGAATATAACTCCTATAAAACCAAAAAGTGAATATATAATTGCAAAATCAAGTATATATGCTGTACCGCTCTGTGAAGCAAAAACCGCAATTATTATAACTATTTTTGTGGAAATCAGGTTCATCCCAAGGAGCCTGTCCCAGATGGATGGTCCTTTAATTATCCTTATAAAATACAATAAAAGGAAACCTGTTAAAATCCAAAGTACATACATTAATTTTTTCTCTCAGCTTTTATTAATTTTTTTTCCAGACCGCCTTTAATTATTTCACCAGGGTTTTCATTATCCAAAAGTTCTCTTTTTTCCCTTAGCCATAATACTGTTATGGAATCATTTTTTAATGCCAGGGAAAGTGTTCCGGGAGTAAGGGTGATTGAATTTGCAAGCAGCACCTGCAAAAAATCATTTTTTATTACAGTTTTAATTTCTGTAATTTCCACCATAGGATGACTCAATATTAATTTTATTGCATTAAAACCTGCCAGGTAAATTTGGCCTATTAAATAAAAAGGGTATAAAAGTAAACTTGAGAGTTTAAGTCCTGAGATTGGGTTTAAGGGAATATACTTACGGCTGATTATTATACACCCTGCACCTGCCAGAATGCCGATAACAAGGCTTAGAAGGGTAAAGCTCTCGTTTAATATAATCCACACCAGAACCAGGAGCAAAACCAATAAAATATTTTTTACCAATGATATATCCTCATTCTACTTTACCAAAATCATCCAAACACTGCCAAGCCCTTTTCATTAATGCCCAGAATGGACTGTGAAAACAGGCTTAATAAGAGGGTAATAACAATAAAAACAATTAAAACTGCCTTATACGAGAAGGGTACAGCTTTCTTTTCCATTTCCGGGTACATTCCGGCTTTGGAAAAAATGCAGCCTATAAGGGGGAAAAAATACATAGCGCTTAGTACTGTACTTAAAATGATCACGGCAAAAATTGTCAAAACAGCAAAGGGAGTTTCTATCGCAGCACGGGTAAAGTAGATTTTTGAGAAAAATCCGGGAAAAGGCGGTATGCCTACCAGGGATAAGACCCCAACAATGAGAGCTGCGGCAGATAAGGGATCCCGGCGTGCGGCACCCTGCAGGTAATTATAATCGTTTCTGTGCTCAGATACGGCAGAAAGCCCCCCTGCCGCAGTAAACAATAATGCCTTCCCTATTCCATGTACAATAATGTGAAAAATTACAGCTGTCATGGCGGCTTCGGTGTTTAATCCTATGGTAATACATATACAGCCCACCTGCACAATGGAAGCATAGCTCAGCATACGTTTGGAATTTCTCAGACCTAGGGCTTTTATGGAACCATATATAATGCTCATAATTCCAAGCGCAATTAAAAGATGCGGTATACCCAGCATGCCCATTATTTCCATTCCAAACAGTCTGTACACAAGTTTTATGAATAAAAAAAGATAAGACTTGGTAACAAAGCCGCTCATTATGGAAGAGCTGGCAGTTGTTGCACTTGTATATGCATTGGGCAGCCAGTTGTGAAAGGGGAAGAGTGCAGATTTAATCATTAAACCAGCAGTAATTAAGCCGGCAAAAACAAATAAAGGAAGCATATATTCACCTGTCAGGGCAAGTGCTTCCACTCCCGATCGGATGCCGGGTAAAAGGAGGTGCCCTGTAACTCCGTAGATCATTGCGATGGAAAAAAGTATCAGACAGGAACTAATTAAACTTATTACCAGGTAAACTATGGTACTAGACATGGTATAACCGCCCGGTTTTACAAGAATAATTGCGCATACTGCAATTGTTGAAATTTCCAGAAAAACAAAGGCAGTAAATATATCATTTGTATAGATCATCGCCAGCATGGCACCTGTCAATATATTTAACATCAAGTAATAGTATCTTTTTTTAACATCCGGTATATCAATTTCAGTGTTTCTTTTAGCTCCTGTGACAGACAAAAGATTTATTATGCATAATAAGAGTGCCATTAATGCTTCCAGGGGACCGGAGCGGATTTCATTGGCGAAGGGACTTGGAAAATGACCCAGTATATATGTAAAACTATCACCTAATTCCAGAGTAAAAACCAAAAGCATCCCTGACATTGCCGTAAGGAGGGTCAAACAAAGAAAAGTCAGTATGCCCGCTGCTTTTTTTTCCAATAAAAGACAGATCACTCCGCATGACAGCGGAATCACTATGCTGAAAAAAGGAAAATTCCAGATAAAGGGCATGTTCATTCTGCCTCTCTTCTGGAAACAATTTTTAATATTTCATCCAGATCCAGGGTATTATAGCGCTTGTAAAGACTTATAATGAGAGCCAGTGAAAAGGCTGTAACGCTTACAGAAATTACTATTCCGGTTAAAATTAATGTGGTGGGAATGGGGTTTATATATGCTTCCATTTCATGTATGCCGTCAACTATAATCGGCGGTGCCCTGCCCCTGATAAAACCTTTGGAAGCCAGAAAAAGAAAAATACCTGTATCAGCAATATTTACACCGATTATTTTTTTTACCAGGTTTCTGTTTAAAAATAAGGTGGTAAACCCAATCCCAAAGAGGAGTATGGAAACAAGTTCATAATAATTTGAAAATAAATTCCCTCCCATTTAGCTGAGTTCCTCCCTGCTGAACAAAATATAAATAACATAGAGGGTAGATGCTACAATAAGACCTACGGCAATGTTTAAAGGCATAATTAAACCGGCGCTGAATATCCTTCCCGGTGTACCTGTCCGGATTACCGATGGAATTTGATTGGCCCCCGTATAAAATGAATAGCCTTTTCCCAGTGCGTAAAAACCCAGGGAAATTACCACTGTAAGGCGGAAAAATTTGTAATTAAAAAATTTCGCACGCTTTGTGCCATAGGCAATTGCGTAAAGCGCAAGTGAGGAACCTAAAATTGCACCCCCGGAAAAGCCTCCCCCTGGACCCAGGTGCCCGTTAATTATTATGTAAAAACCAAAGATCATTATCATGGCAATCAATAAAAAGGCAGTGTTCTGTAAAATGATATTTGGCTTTGGTTCTTCCATTTCCCTCAGAAATGCATCAAACGCATCAGGAGGACCTGCATGATGAAGAAGGATTATTATTGATATTACTGCTGTAAAAAGAACGAGGGACTCCCCGTAAGTGTCAAATGCCCTGTAATCCAAAAGAACTCCCGCTACAAGATTGACTGCCCCCGTGTCTTCTACCCCCTGTTCTATATAACGCCTGGATAATTCGTTATGCGCAGGATTATCGGGATCTCCGAATGCAGGAAGATGGGAAACTGTTAAAAGGAGAATAAGTACAAATAAAATGCAGAAAATTACCGAAACCGTATTATAGAGGTAGTAGAAAACAATTTCACCGTATTGCTTTTTCCATTCCCTCCAGCGTTCTTTTATTGTTTTATTATGGTAAGGTGCATGGAGTTTTTTTCCATCATTTTCTTTCATTGTTATTTTTCCATCTCCTCTCTCTTTGATGTTCTTCTTCCATCACTCCGATGCGTTTAAGTATTATGAAAAAAAGAATGCCTGCAATTCCAGTTCCTACCGCGGCCTCTGTTATTGCCAAATCCGGAGAAGCAAGCAGTATCCATACAAGGGATGTTACAACACTGAATGATGCAAAAATAATCATGGCAGCCAGAAGCCGCTTCATTATACATACTGCTATTGCAGATATAACCAGAAAACTAAGCAGTATGGCTTCTTCAATCGGCATCATAGCGGATAACCTCACATTCATCTTCTATATTTGGATTTGTAGCTACTTCCATATGTGCAATTAAATGACTGGATACGGGATTTGCAATCCATAGGAAAATGATTATTAAAAGAAGTTTTAAAGAGGAAGCATTAAATCCAAAAATCAGCATTAAAGATGAAAGTGTTAACAGAAGCCCGAATGTATCGCATTTGGCAGCTACATGAATACGGTTTAACACATAGTGAAAGCGGAATAAACCCACAGTGGTTGCCAATAAACTGGCAAGCCCGATGATCATTAATAAAGCACTAAGGCCAAACCTGATCCATGCCAAAACAACCATTTTATACTCCTTCCATATTACTGCTTATATGCCGTCTGGCTTCCGGTTCAAAGTTCGGGTTTGTAAGATTAATTTGCCGGGGAGGCAGGTAGCACTTTGACAATGCGACTACAGCCAAAAAGCCAATCATGGAGTAAATTAGAGCAATATCCAGCATACTGCCCTTATTAAAAAGACAGGACATAATTGCAATTAAAATTACTACCTTTGTACAAATTACATTAATGGAAACTATCCTGTCAGTTAAACGGGGTCCCAGTATTGCCCTTATTAAACAGGCAAATACTGAAAGGGATAAAAAAATTGTACAAACCCATAAAAGGATCTGGTATGCGTTTTCTACTGCTTCCATATCTGCTCCGTAATTTATATATGGTTTTTCCTGTTTTACTCTTCCAGTTTTTTTAACTGCCTTACAAATATTGAATCGTCTATCCCCTCTGCAAATTCCTTATTTAAACTGTGCACACAGTATAGATCCTCATTCAGTGATACAACTATGGTTCCCGGTGTCAGTGTAATGGAGTTTGCCAGGGCTACCCTTGCATTATTGGTTTTTAATCCGGTACGAAAGTAAACAAGCCTGGGTTCCACATTTATTTCACGTTTAAATACTATCCTGAATACTGCAATATTTGCCTTTGCCGTTTCTTTTACCAGGGTCAGAGCATATTTAATTCCTAAAAAGATGTTTTTTATGATTTTTAGATCTGCCATGGGCTTATGCCGCATATGATCACAGGCAAATTTATAAACAAAGCATGAAATAAGGACCCCGGCAAAGGTAATCTCCGGGCTTATATTCATGGAGAGTATATACCATGCTGTCAAATACAGAAAAAACAATTTAAACTCCAGTTTTGTTTATAATTAACCATATTCTAGGGTCTGTTCCGGATCTTGGCAATAGATATATACTCCTAAAATGTCATTGAAATAATTCCGATAATCAAAGCGGAGGGTTGGCTATGCCTAGGGATCCCGCTTTTATAGTTAAATCTGATAAAAAAAACAGGGTGCTCATACTTGGTGCAGGGGTAATGCAGGGACCTGCACTAAAAATTGCCAGGGAAATGGGTCTGGAAACAGTCGCAGCTGATGCAGATCCCTCTGCTCCCTGTGTAAATCTGGCAGATATCTTTGAAAAAGTTGACTTAAAAGACAGGGACGGCATAGAAAAGCTTGCCCAAAATCATGCTAAAGATGGTTTACTGGGCGGAATAATGACTGCCGGCACTGATTTTTCTGCCAATGTTGCCTGGGCAGCAGGGAAACTTGGCTTAAGCGGCATTTCTTATGATACTGCCCTTGATGCTTCAGATAAGGAAAGAATGAGAAGCCGTTTTAAAAAAGAGGGAGTTCCTTCCCCTGAATTTATTATTATGAATGAAGTCCCTGCTGATGATGTAAAACTTCCTTTCCCCTGGCCTGTAGTGGTAAAACCTGTAGACAATATGGGTTCCCGGGGCTGCCGCAGGGTGGACAGTGTCAGTGAACTAAAACCCGCTGTAAAAGATGCCCTGCATTATTCCCGTTCCGGAAGAGCTATTATAGAAGAGTATATGGAAGGACCGGAATTTTCCGTTGATGCCCTGGTTTATAAAGGAGAAGTTACTATCTGCGGCTTTGCAGACAGGCATATTTACTTTCCTCCGTATTTTATTGAGATGGGGCATACCATGCCTTCAAATCAGGCAGACGATGTAATAGAATCCATGCTGGAGACTTTTAAAGCAGGGATTAAAGCACTTGGAATAGATAATGGAGCTGCAAAGGGCGATATTAAATTAACTGCAAAAGGTCCAATGATCGGCGAAATAGCAGCCCGGCTCTCCGGGGGCTATATGTCCGGCTGGACTTACCCTTATGCTTCCGGTGTTTTGCCCACAAGGGGTGCTTTGGAAATAGCCCTTGGACAGAAACCTTGTAACTTAAAGCCTGAATGGGACTGGGTCTGTGCGGAACGTGCCTTTATTTCCATCCCCGGAATAGTGAAATCCATACATGGTATTGAAAAAGCAGAAAAAATGCCCTGGGTAAAAAATGTCTTTCTTAGGATACAGCCGGGAAGCAGTGTAAATTTCCCTGAAAATAATGTGACTAAATGCGGAAATATTATTACTGCGGCTGCTGATAGGGCTGAGGCTGTAGACTCTGCAGAAAGTGCCGCCAGATCAATACTAATTCACCTGGAAGCAAATAATAGCGCTACAGATACATTCCTCGCTGAATTTGGTTCCAGGTTCCCTCCTGATGCCTTTGCCGGCGGGGAAGGGAGCGGGTGGGATTCTGCTCTGAATTCCCTTCCTGAAACAACAATACCTGATAATTATTCCGGTATATATATTTTACCCTTTCCCGTTTTTACAGAATCCGGTTTAAAAGATTATGTTGGACGGAGCATTGATGAATGTCTGAAAGCAGCCAGAACCCTTACCGGTCTGGAACTACCATTTATTAAAAATGACGAGAAACCCGGAAATGCGGTAATCCTGGGAAAATCTTTCTGGAAGGCTTTTATCCGCGGCGGCTACCAGGCTGCGGTTTACTATATAGATTCATTACAGGGAAGGAATGATTAATAAAAATATTATTAAAGTATCATTATTAATTCTCCTTTTAGGAACCTCTGTTTATGCTCAGACTATGAGTCTGGATGAAACAATAAACAGGCTGGGCGGAGCCGGATCTGTAGAATTCCGCTGGGACCCGTTTTTTTCATCCGGTACATTTATTAACGGCAGTCATGAAGCCTCGTTTATCTCCGGCAGGGCAGGGGAGTCCGGTTCAGTTCTTTTGGACAGAAGGGATGTAATAAATGTCCCTCTCCCTTTTCTCGATAACGGAAATATCCGTTTCCCGGAAGCCTTTGTTAATCAAATTACAAATACCTTTGTCCGCCATGATGATGTAATCGGTGATTACAGAGTGGGTGCAATTGTTATAGATCCCGGACATGGCGGAGTAGATCCCGGTACAGTTTGGGAATATACGGTAAACGGACGTAATATGAGAATCATGGAAAAAGATATAGTCCTAAGGGTTTCCAGGATGCTTCATGCTTCTCTGAGAGCAGCTTTCCCTGACAGGCAGGTTGTTCTTACCAGGGACGGGGATTATAACCTTACGCTGGAGCAAAGGACAGATGTGGCAAATTCCCTTTCATTAAAAGAAAATGAAATTGCCATTTTTATTTCGATCCATGCAAATTCGTCATTTAACAGGAATGCAAGGGGATTTGAGGTATTTTACCTGGATCCAAGCCATCAGCGTGAACTTGTAGACAGATCCCTGCATGTAGGTTTTGAGGATGTGATTCCGATTATAAACTGGTTACTGGAAGAGGAAATTGGACAGGAAAGCATAATTTTGGCAAATTCCATGCTTAGAAGGCTGGAAGATGCTGTAGGGGATGTGAGTCCAAACAGGGGTTTAAAATCGCATAATTGGTTTGTGGTAAGAAATGCCCTTATGCCTGCTGTACTTGTAGAATTGGGTTTTGTAAGTAACAGGGAAGAGGCTCTTTTATTAAACGATGAAGCGTACTTGATGAAACTTTCCGATGCGTTATATAAAGGTATTATGGATTTTATTGCCTTTTTTGAACGTACCGGAGGTTCTGTCACTATACAATGAAAGCATTCATAAAAAAGATATTTACCGTATTCGGCATATTTTTATTGGTAAAAACCAACCGCCGCATCCTTTTTCTGCTGGCAATTTCCATAATCGCTTTTGTCGAGTTCAACCAATCCGGACTTTCCAGAAAAACATTTGTTTTTTTCACGAATCTGGAAGGACAATTGATTGTTGAAGAACGTATGCTTCACACGATTACCGACAGGGAAACCGAAATCGAAAGGTATATAGATGAAGTGCTTCTGGGGCCGGTCTCACCGGGTCTGGATCCCCTTTTTCCCAGAAATACCAGATTAATTTCCTATATGTACAGGGATGGAATTGTATATGCAGATCTCTCTGAATCTGCATTATTCCCTGTTTCCGGTACAGATGGGGTTTTTAGGGGTTTTTTAACCCTCAATGAAGGTATAAGAAGGAATTTTTCCCATGTGGAAGATGTGAAACTCTTTATCGGCGGAATGGAAGTTTTTTTTAATGAATTTAATGCGATTTTTACGAATTCTGCCGATAATAATAAAACTTCGCCGTAGGGCGTTGACAAATTCAGGGTATCTTATATAATCTATTATAAGTGGGTTAAAAGATTTTATTAACAGGAAAGGAGTTTTGAATGAAAAGGATTGTCATTCTTATCACAATTGCTTTGGTTACAGCCGGGATGCTGTTTGCCGAAGAAGCTATTTTGATTGATTTCTCGTTGTTAACAGCGGATATTCGTGTTCCTATAACAATGACCGATCAGGATACGAGACCTAATCAGAACCGTCATACTATGATGGATTATGGAGCGGTAGCCGGGGGCAGTTTTAGAGAACTTGACAGGTCCCTCATGAGGACTTCCTTGGCTATACAGAACTGGGAAGTAGTATTTAACTCTTCCTCCAGGACTATAATGAACATAGAGAGAAGTTATACACGTGAAGCAGCCTCCAGACAATGGGGTACTGTAATGGGCGTAAGGATTCACTTCCCTCTGGATCCTGCATATTCCAAAGCCGTAGTCAGGCCGCCTTTTATTATTCCGGCTTTCGAACCTCAGGCAGATATACTGGATGATGGAACCATAGTTTATGAAGCAGGTGCAAATGGTATTTCCAGAACCAGCCGTTTTGAGGCTCCCAATCCCGGAGATGCGGCATATGGTATTGTTAAAAATGTGGGAACCATCCGTTCCATAGCAGTAAATGTTTATGGCTTAAACTTCCCCCATGGTCTTCAGGTAATTCTTATTGACGATTTTGGAAATGAGAATGTTTACTTCATGGGTTATCTTAACTTCGACGGCTGGAGAGAACTCACCTGGACAAATCCCCAGTACATCACCGAAGTAAGAAATCGTGACCTCCGTTTAATGCCTCTCTATCCCTTCCACCAGCCCTTTGTAAGGTTTGGCGGCTTCAGGCTTGACAGGGATGCAGATCATATCGGCGGCGACTTTGTTACATACTTTAAAGATGTAAAGCTTATCTATGATAAAGCAGTACTTGAAACCGAAAGAGACATCGAAGATGAAGATGTATGGGGAATTATCAACGACCGCGAAACTGCCAGAAGCCTTAGGGAAATGGAAAGATTCGGTCATACCCAGATTCTGCGCTTCCTTGATTCACAGAGACAGGCACAGGAGCCCTTTAACCCTCTGTTAAGGGAATTCGGCTTTACACCTACACCTACTGATGATGAATAATTTATAACCGGTCTTTAGGCCAGGATTATAAGTAAAGTTGGTTACCAGCCCAGCACTTGATAAAACAGGTGCTGGGCTTTTTTATCAAAAATTATGGAAGCAGAAAATATTCCCAATAGAAATTCCCTCTATGAAGAGTACATAATGTACCTTCCTGCCAGAACCCTGGCAGTGAGAGAGCTTGAAATCAGGGTAGAAAAGGAATTAAGTGTTTTATCTTCTCTTCCCAGGGTGAGGGGCAGGATTAAATCGTTTGACAGCTATTTCAAAAAATATATACGTCATTTTTCCACCAGGGAAGGGACTCCCAGTATTAAGGATCTGCTGGGAATCAGAATAATCTGTTACTTCCTGGAAGATATTTCTACCGTGGAAGATATAATAAGAAGTGCTTTTCCTGTTATTGAAGTAGACAGAAAGGGCGGAGATCATACATTCAGGGAATTTGGTTATGAGTCCATTCATTTGCTGCTTAGCCCGCCTGATTATATTATTAAGGAATTTGGGATATCAGGAGATGAAACAATAGAGATCCAAATCAGGACAGTTTTACAGGATGCCTGGGCTGAGGTAGAACATGAATTAATCTATAAGGCAGAATTTACCCCCTTTGACGATCCTTTGCGAAGGAAGCTGGCTGCAATTAATGCTTCGCTTTCTCTGGCAGATATCGTGTTTCAGGAAATCAGAAGTTATCAGCAGGAATTAAACGGAGAACTGGGGAAGAGAAGGTCATCATTCTTTAAAAAGATTGAAGAATCTACTGATGCAATTTTACTTTCAAATAATATTCCGGAACCTCTTGCAGAAACCGATTCCATAATTCCAGAAGAAGCAAAGCCCGTTCCTGATCCATCTTTTTTATCATACTCCAATATTTCCATTGACGATTTGCTCTTGGAAGCACTTTCTTTTCATAATAATAATAAACTCACCGAGGCCATTTCCGTATATACACATATACTTGAGATTGATACCAGTGACAGAATAAGATCTTTAATTTTCCAGCACAGGGGGATGGCATATTTTGCACGTTCCCATTATAGGGAAGCAATTGAAGACTTTTCAAAATCTCAGAAACTTGATCCCGGTTCATACAAGGCAGCTTATTATGAAGGAATAGTATGCTCAGTCCTTACAGATTATTCCAAGGCAATTGAATCATTCAACAGATCCCTTTTAATAAACCCGTACCAGCCTTACTGTCTTTTTCGGCGCGGGCAGGCATACTTCCACCTGGGAGACTTTCCCCGTGCACTGGGGGACTGTGAATCTGCTATTTCTCTGGAACCTATGAATGCTGTAATTAAATTTAAAGAACTGGTTTTGGATAAATTAAAAATGTAGAGCGGCTTTTATGCAGGATGACAATACAGAAAATAATATCGATCAAATTCCTGAAAAATTCCGGAAACTTATAAATGGAAATCCAGCTAAACGCATTGTCTTATTTTCTCTTCCTTTTTTTGCAGGGGATCTTGTTCATGTAATCTACACCTTAATAGATGCCTTTGTTATAGGCCGCTGGCTTGGGCTTAACGCCCTTGCCGCCATAGGTGCAGGCATGAGCCTTATCTGGTTTGTATATGGTTTCTGCTTTGGCCTGACTGATGGTTTTGCAGTTATTACAGCCCAGAGGGTAGGCAAGGGGGATGAAAATGGTGTCCGGCGCAGCGTAGCAGCAGGTATGACACTAAGCCTTTTGACAGCTATTTTACTGACATGTATTTTACTGCCATTAATTAGGGTTTTATTATCATTAATGATGATCCCTTCAGAAATAGCGAATGATTCATATAACTATATTTTTATTACATATTCGGGAATTTCTTTTGTAATTTTCAGTAATATGCTGTTAGGAATAATTCGATCGGGGGGAAATAGCTTTGTTCCCATGGTTTTTACATTTTTAGGGACTGCCTGTAAGGTTATTTTTATTTTTTTATTGGTAGCCGTATTCCCCTTTGGCATAATGGGAGCAGCATTTGCAACAGTCTTTGCCGATCTTACCGTAACCCTGCTGTGCATAATATATATTATTAAAAAATATCCCGCCTTTATTCCCGGAAAAAAAGACTGGATCCCGGATTTTTCTGAATATAAAACACATCTGTCTTTGGGCTTATCCATGGCATTCATGCGTACAATAATTGAAACTGGTAATTTAATACTGCAGAGTACAGTTAATTCCCTGGGAGCAGTAACCATAGCGGCAGTGGCAGCAGCACAGAGGGTAAGAGGACTTTGTATAATTCCTTTTTTCTCCATGTCCAGGGCAATGACTATTTTTTCCGCCCAGAATTATGGTGCAGGAAGGCTGGACAGGGTTTATAAGGGATTATTCCAAATTTGCCTTATATGCCTTGGCCTGGGAATTTTTATTGCAATTTTAAATCAAATGAGTGCAGAAATTATTGTTTCATTATTTTTACCGGACTCGTTAGAAGCCATAGCCATGGCAAGCCAGTATATTTTAATCAGCGGATCTTTGGTAGTTATACTTGGTATAATGATTAGTTTCAGGAGCACATTGCAGGGACTGGGAATGAAAACAGCCCCTGTACTATGTGGAATAATAGAATCCATTATATGTATCTTTACTGCCCTTATATTGATACCTGATATTGGCTTCATGGGAGTTATCCTGGCTCACCCACTGGCTTGGCTTGTTTCCGGCATTCCGCTGTATGCTGCCTTTGCGGTATATAAGAAAAAGAGAGATGAGAACAAAATGTGAAAAATTATGTTGAATTTTAAGTAAAATTACACTATATTTATTACAGCAAGAAAGGAGAATTTATGCCTAATATCAAACCAGTGTCAGATCTACGGAATTATGCTGAAGTTTTAAAAGACATAGGATCAGGTTCTCCGGTTTATCTTACAAAAAATGGCAGGGGTCGCTATGTAATTCTTGATATGGAAGAGTACGAGAAAAAAGAGGCTCTAATTAAACTTATGATGGAACTGGAGAAGGGCAGAATTTCTGGAGAAAAAGAAGGCTGGTATAACTTGGATGAAATAAAATGTGAATTCGGGATATTATGACCGATCTTGTTTTTTCTACTGAAGCAAGACGCGATTTAAAAGGAATTCAGGAATATATTTCTAATGAACAGGAAAGCCCTCAGACTGCATTGAAAGTTATTGAAAATATCCTTGAAAGAATTGAGAGGTTGATAAGTTTCCCCGATACAGGGACATTACTCTCACCAAAAATAAGTTTCCCTACGAATTATCGTTATGTAAGGGCAGCCAATCATTTAATTTTTTACAGGCATGAAAATAACATTATCTATATTGACAGGATTATTCATGAAAAAAGAAATTATATAGCGATTCTTTTTCCGGAATCTGTGAATACACTTTAAAATGAACTATATTTTATGTTTGGAGAGATAAAAATGGAGTACATGGGAATTGAAGAATCTTTGAAATATCTTGTAAATTCTGTTGTGGAAATTAAGAATGAAATACTGGAACTCAATATGAAAATTAGCTTAAAAGCATTTACTTTGAAAGAAATTGCTGCAGGCTTTGGCTATAAACCGCAGACCCTCCGCTGTAACCCATGGAAAATACCGAATTATGGAAAGCCAGATGAGGGGAAAAACCCTGGCAAATGGTTTTATAGTACAATCAAAAACTGGTATGCAATCCCCGAAGATGAACGGCGTAAAAAATGGGAAGAAATGTCGAGTCAGGAACGCAGAAATGCTATGCGGTAACTACCGTGGCTCCGTTTCGATTCCCCCTCTGTGATAACTGCCTGTAATTAAATGTGGGAAGTTTTACAAAGTAAAACTTCTACACCAAAAAAAAGCCCCTTCAGGGCTTTTTTTTGGTGACATCTCCACGGGGAATCGAACCCCGGTTGCCGGGATGAAAACCCGGTGTCCTAACCGCTAGACGATGGAGACATAAATTGGTTTATACCTAATTTATAGGTAATTTACCAATTTATGTATTTTATGTCAAGTGTTAAGACATAGAATATGTTTAATTACTTACAAAAGCATAGCCTCTAAGGATATTTAAAGAATGTCTGGCTCTCTCCCTTACACTGAAGGCGTAGGGACCTTCTGCGATACGCATTACAAGACTTACAGCAGCCGGGTCTATGAAACCATCAACCTCTGCAAATCTTTCAAAGGCTTCAATGGCAGCAAGTGCCAGTACATTGTCGGGGTTGAGTCTATTGTAACGCTCAACCATCCAGATTATAGCACCGGTGGTCTGTCCGTCTTCATTTAATCCAATTGTTGTAAGTGATACGATCGCCTGGGTAATGACCATGGGTTCCTCATCCAGCAGTACCATCCTCACAAGTATGTCCCTGGCTTCGGGAGTTCCAAACATGCCCAGGTATGATGCTGCCTGAACCCTAATGCTGGGATGGTTATTTGTTACCCTGCCGTTTTCTCTGGTAATATTTGCAACACCTTCCATTGCAAGGTATTCCAGTGATGAACGAATTTCGTCGCTGGTGTTACCTCTTTCAATGGCACTGCCTATATATTCAAGAGCAACTTCCTTCATTTCACGGCTCTCACCGCGTGCCATTTCCCTTATTATCATCTGTTCTATTGACTGCTGAAGAAAGGATTGCTCTACAGTCATCTCCTGTCCGAAAGAGAACATGGGGACGGTAATAAAAAACAGAATCATTATCCGCTTAAACATTGACATAAAAACTCCTTAAGTTTAATTAATTATCTTCCATTGACCATTAATAATTTCCAAATCGTAAAGAATAAGCCTGTTCCCCCTGCCATCGTTTGTATAAGCTCTGACCCTGAATTCGTCGAGGAACACTATTTCATCTACCCTGTCATTCTGGCGGGCAGGTACTACAATTAGATCAAAGTAATCCCTTGCAGAATTTAAATTTCTTCTCTGCACTGTAGCCGGATTTATTCCCCTGCTGGATGCAACTACCTGATCCCGTCTATGGAGTTCATCCGCTCTTTCTTCCAAAAATACCCTGGAATTAATTTCTGCAAAATAGGATTCTGAAAGATAGGTTGACCATTGTGTATAGTTTCTCGCACGGATTATTGTGTTTAACTGTCCAATTATTGTTTGGATATCTGTTATTACTGTGATATAAATTTCTTCCGGAACATTATCCGGGTCGAAGATCTCTTCCGTAACTGGTTCCTCTATCGGTGCTTCTTCAATTGGTTCAATGACAGGTTCTGGTTCCGGCAATACCGGCACTGCTGCTATTGGAGGCAGAATCGGTTCCGCGGCAGGAGCCGGCTGGGAGATGGGTTCTGGCTCAATAATTTCAGGAGCAGAACCGCATGAGAAAATCAGAAATAATGGCAATAAAAAACCAATATACTTCATAGAATAATTATAACGTTTATTGTAATTTTCGTCAAATACCGGTGAAAATATAGTTTTATCCTGAATAATTATATCTCCAGCTTAGGGTATAATTCCATCTTTCCGGAAAATCAGTGCTGTTTATCCGGAGGCCAATTCTCCCCCATCTTCCAGGTCTAAAGGAAATATTAAGACTCATCTCCAGTATGGGATCTTTTTCTATTCTATATGTATTGGAGAGTCTGAATATTATGTCAAAAAGACCAGGTTTTATGCCTGCCTCTCCTGAAAGTTTAAATGATTCCATATCTTCATTATTTGTCCGTAAATTTATTGAAATATTTCCGCTAAGAGGACCAAATGTATATGCGAATAGTGCATCATATGTATCCAATACTGCATCCTGAACTCTGGCATCTCTGTTAAAACTCATTGAAGCTCTGGTAAATCGTATTGGAAAGCTTTGAGCCCGTCTTTCAACAGCAGTCGGTGCAGACGGCCTGTAATATAGCGAGAAGTAAAACCTGTTAAATATTTCGTCCAGGCCGGGTGATCTGAACAAAACCCGGGCACGGAAAAGTCCTGCCCTGACCCAAAAATGTTCCAGCCTTGCACCCAGCCTGAAGCTTTCTCCTATGCTGCTGCCGCTCCTGTCCACAAAACGATTCCCCGCTCCGTCGCCTGATACTGATAAACGCCAGGGTCTGTTCCCAAGCCGTAATGCAAAATTTACATACAGGTCGTTTCCCCAGGCAAAGACTTCTGAATAAGCTAAATCAGATGCAAAAGCAAACTGAGTAGTATCCATTCTGAAACCCAGGGCATAAAAATTTAATTCTCTTTCAGGAAGAGGTACTGTTGATGAGAACCATGTGGATATTTTTCTTTCAGGAAGTAGTTTATTTGTATAGTAAGCCTCCAGATTGAAATTTACCTTCACCAATGAAAAACCTATTCCGCCTGTATATGCCGGATATAAAATTTCCTGAGCTTCAGTATTATCAAGACCTATGGAAAAAAATGCATTAAAAGGCACAGTCTGCGGCAGAGCCAGAAATAAATAAGCCTGATCCACATCCCTGTTTGATGGTTCTGCTTTTAGATCCCTGGATGAAGGACTTCTGGATTCCATATAAGGAATGGATCTCTGCCATATATTATTCACCCTGGCAGAAAGCCCGTATTCATTTAATATTCCATACAGGAACCTGGAACCGCTTCCATGATGGTAAATACCAAAGCCAGGATTAAATCCTGCTCTTCCGTCATCTGCTTCCAACGGTAATAAGCGTTTATCTGTCAAGAGCAGCCTTAAAGAGAGATCCAGGGGATCAAAGTTAAGAGTAAAGTTTATCCTGTTATAAAAGGTTCCCCCGGTAAGTATTTCTTCCGTGGACAGGTTTTCCCCCTCTATGGGTCTTACAGTATTGTAATAATAACCTGTCCATAAAAGATCCAGTGAATTTATTTGGGATATGAAACCCAGAATTAATAAAGCAAAAAATATTCTTTTCATGCTATATTACGGCACGGGCATGCAGAATACTTGGCTTTTTGGGAAAAAAATTGGTTTTTTTTATTTAATGTCTTTTTTTATCCACGTACCGGAGTCTGCCAAATTTGGCTGTCTTCAAAACCGTCAATGGACTGGATTAAAAGGAGCCAGTAATTTGCTTCGTTGAATGAAGTATAGGGTCCCACCCTGACTCGGTAAATTGTTCTGCCGTCTATTTCACGGTTTTCTATAAGGGATACTATTCCCTTTGACAAGAGATCATCTTTAACTATCTCTGCCCTCGCAACAGTAGAAAAGGCACCTGTTTGAACCCAATAATCACTGCCGGATCTTGCCTGAACAGCGGGGAGGGAGGCGGCAGCAGTTGCTGCGGTATTAACTGCCGCTGCTGCTACTGCTGTTGGAGCAGCTGGCTGACCTGCCGAAGCTGCAGCGGTACTTGCTGCCGGCGGCTGTGCAATGGGAGCTGCGGGGGCCGGAGCCTGAGCTGCAGGACTGGCGGCTCTGGGTGCTGGAGCAGTTGCTGCCGGAGCCC
>Ga0099364_10002359_pt1 | contig 30282 bp, 33 predicted proteins | sample TergutTh196P3_FD_73070 | JGI IMG/M metagenome (GOLD analysis project Ga0099364, IMG submission 73070) | Microcerotermes parvus P3 segment gut microbial communities from Pointe-Noire, Republic of the Congo - Th196 P3 | ecosystem: Host-associated > Arthropoda: Insects > Digestive system > Gut ...
GAGGCCGTTTTCAGCTTCTCCGACAACCTCATAACCATTTTTTGTGAGCATGTTCTTGATCGAGATTCGCATAAACGCGGCGTCGTCAACGATTAAGACCTTAGCCATTTTTATCCTCCTAAACTAGCATAATGTAAATAAATATATATTTTTTCTATATAAACTTCTCACCTAAACCGACGGTTCTAATCTTCAGCGCCCCGGTATCGGTGTACAGCTCGATCGTGCGGCCATGGGAGCCACCCGTGTCATTTGCCTGCACAGGAATCCGCAGCTGGCTCAAAATAGCCAGGCTGGCTTTGGCGTTCCGCTCGCCGATTTTCATGATATCGCTGTTTTGCGCCTTGCCGAACATGTGGGCGCCGCCCGCGATCTTTGCGACCAAGGCATTCCTTGACGCACCCATGCGGGTCATCTGGTTCACAAGCTCAATTATAGCAGAATCGGCAAATTTTGCAATATTCTGCCCCTCAAAGCCTTTGTACGTCGGCAGCATAATATGCGCAAGCCCGCCAACCTTGTGCGCTTTATCATAAAGCGTAATACCAATGCACGACCCCAAGCCCAGCGTCGTCAGATTGTCGGGGGGTTTTGCCACTCTAAGATCTGCCATACCAACAACAATCATACCCATATCAGCTTTCCAACCCTAACGCTTTCAGCAGTATTTTATACGAATTATAGTCAGGAATCAAGAAGAAATGTCCGGCAATCTCCCCCGCCGGGTCATTGAACTGTGTTTTCAAGAACAACACAGTATCTCCTATCCTGCCATATTCGATGGTCGCAATGCTTATTATGGCGCCAAGCATATCCACCGCAATCTGCGGCACTGAAGGCATGACGCGCAGTTCCGACATGGATGAAATCGCAGAAAGGAACGAGCCGACAAGGATATTCGCGATCTCGATTAGCGTATCTTGCTCCATGTCATTCAGGCAAAAATCGGGGGCTGTAACGTCTCGCTCCTGCTGTTCAAGAGCCTGGGACACCATGGTCATAGCGTCTTTCATCCCCAGCAGCAGCAGAATATAGCCGCTCATGTCACCGGAAAAATCGACAAGTATACCTGCAACGAGCGTTTCAGGACCGTCGAGCACGTTGATAATGCTGTTGAAAGGGACGACCGAGGCTTCCGGCACGCTCATTGATATCCTTCGGTTCAAAAGCCCCGCAAGGGCAGATGCAGCATTCCCTGCACCTATATTACCAATTTCTTTGAAAACGTCAAGATGTTTTATTACGCTATCGTCATTAGTATCGGTCATATTTGCATTCTCCTTAACACTACATAGTAATTTTACAATATCATTGTCATTATATTTTATCAAATAATCTGACCGTTGTATATTGCGGTAAAAAGTCAAAGTTCCTATAGTAGGGTCAAATAATAGCAGATTAAGTTCGGTGTTTTTTTGTCGATATATATATAGAAAGAAGCAATGAAGCACAGTATTTTATGCAATCTAGGAGGCGAGCAGCCAATGAGGGTCGATTTAGCGAACATCCCCGGCCAGGGAGGGCTCAAAATAAAAACCGGGACGAACGCGTTTGCGGCTTCGCTCAAAGAAGGCGACAGCATAAAAGCGCAAGTTCTCTCAGCCGGAAAAGACTCCGTGATAATGAAAACGGCTGACGGGCAAACATTCAGGGCAAGGGTGAACCCCGAAGTGATACTCTCCCTCGGAGACAGCATAATGCTTGAAGTGACGGGAAAAGAAGAAGAAATACTGTCGCTATCCATATCAGGCGGCGCGGAGGACGGGGAAAAATCGGGGAATCCGGAGCTGGTGCGCGATTTTGAAGACAAAACCCTATTGCCATACGCGAGCAAGCTTGCCGAACTAAAAATGCCGGTCACGGAAGAATCCGCGCGATTGATGAAACAGCTTATTGATGGAAATCCCGGCATGACGCTTGAAGAAGCGGCATTCATCGCATCAAACAAACTGGACGGGGACGAAAACCTTATAAAAGCTGCCATGTCCATACTGGCGGGCGGGGAGAAAACAGACGTCATGCTCGAGCGGCTTCTTGCGCTTCTGCTTCAGCATACAGGAGGCGACGCCCCCGATGCTGCCCAAACGCAAAACCTCCCGGACCCCTCCGCAGTGGGCGCAGACCTCGAACTGCCGAATCCCACAGCAGGGGACAGCGCCCTCGAAACCGCCAATCCCATGCCGGCGAGCACAGACCCTGAAGCCCCGGCCCCCATCGCGGGGAACGCCGGCCTCGAAGCCCCGGACCCCGCCGTGCAGACCATGCGGGACGGGTCGGTTACAGAATGGATCGCGCTCATCCAAAGCGGCGAATCGGATTCTGCAGAGGCATTTTTGCGGGGCGCGCAGACCCCCGCAGCAACCACTCAAGAGATTATACCACAAAGTGATAGCAATATGCAAAGCACAATTTTAGAAAATAATGTAGAAATGATGAAAAATGACACTTTTCTTGACGAAAAGGCCGTTGCAGAGCCGCAAAACCCGGCAAATACGGCAGAAGTTACGCAGCCCGGAATTCAAGACCCGCAAGCCGGAACAGAAGGAACAAAGCTTGCCGTGACGCCCCCGGCAGATGGCGAAGTTGTGAATCAAATAATAGAAAACAGCAATGAAGAACAAAAAAACGCCGCCGCAAACACATCAGCCCGCGCCCCAAACCCGGAAATCGCCGGCGAAGCGATAACAGGACTCCTCTCAGAGCTTCAGGAGTTCCGGGGCACGCCCGCCCCGGCGCTTGAAAGATTTTCAAACATGCTGCTCAGGATCGCCGGTGAAAACGCAGGCACATCAAGCGGGGACCTGGAAAAACTAATAAACCTTCTGGACAAAATGTTCACAAGGATCGAAAAAAGCGACAAAGACGCCGGGGCGCGGCTTAAAAGCGCGAAAGAAGAGCTGTTTGCGCGCCTTGCGTTCCTCGAAGAAACCATTGCCCGCGCCGAACCGCCGGCCAAGGCCCAGATGCTTGAGCACACCCGCAAGCTGATGGACCATGTGCGCCTTCTTAACAACATAGACCAGTTCGTATACCTGCAGCTACCCGTGCATATCGGTGAAGAAAGGAAAACAGCCGAACTGTACCTGTTCAAAAAGAAAGGCGGCAAAAAACTCGACCCCGAAAACGTCAACATACTCTTAGCGCTCGACCTCGAAAACATGGGACACTGGGAAGGCCTGATTAACTTCCGCAACAAGGACGTCTCGGTAAGAATGGAAGTCGCAGGCCCCGCGCAAAAGGACTACTTCAGCGAAAAAACCGTTTTGCTCCACAACCTATTGGACGAAGCCGGCTTCAAACTGGTCAGCACCGACATAAAGCACGCCGAACAAGAAACGACCCCCCTGACAGCCCTCTCAGTATTCGACAAACTAACAGCCGCCCGCACCGGAGGAATAAACTTCACGATATAAAAAAGCAATATATACTCGCGGTCACAAAGATTTGCGAGAATATAGCGCAGGATTTTTGCCGTCAGGTGGTGCGGAAAATCCGCAGTAATGCCTGTGGCCTTTCAAGGATTTTCCGTGCCGCATGACGGCAAAAAGACAAGCGAGAAATTGCAAATCTTTGCGACCGCGAGTATAAACAGCTTAAGGGAATTCTATGCAGATCGGCGTAGGGGACGGCGTCCTCGACGTCCCGCAGATTTCGGTTTTACCGCAATTAATGAGGGTATCATGAGCGAAAACGAAAAAAAACAAAAAAGAGCCGCCGCCATTAGATATGACCCGGAAAAAAACGACGCCCCGGTGCTATCAGCCTTCGGCGAAGGGCATCTGGCGGACAAAATAGTATCGCTTGCAAAAGAATCGGGGATACCCGTGCTCCCGGACCCGAGCCTATCATCCATGCTCTCAAAAATCAGCGTCGGCGACGAAATCCCGGAAGAACTATACGAAGCCGTCGCAAAAGTACTGATATTCGTCAGCGAAGTAGACCGCAGCTACGGCGACCGCATAAAAGCCACAGGCCGGCTTAGGAATAATAAGAAGTAGTGTTGCAGATATTTATTGGTAAAATCGCAAGGTCAAAGCACAGTAACATATAGTGGAAGACTGTATGCAGCATGCATGGGACACCCCCCTTCCCCCCTCCTGCGGGAGTGGGGCTTTGGACGGGAGACGGAGGATTCGTTCGATGTATTTCATTGGATATAATGAATAAAATGCATACTTACATTATCATTTTCAAAGCAACGCTCGGAAAAACTCCGCACCAATACCCCGTCCTTCGTCCAAAGCCCCACTCGCGCACGAGGGGGGAAGGGGGGTGTCCCTACGCTGCACTAGCGAATTGCAAAAATAATAGCTATTGAAATCCAAACACAAGTGTGCAATAATATAAAACAATCAACATGGAGGAATACATATGGCCGAAGTTAGCGCTGTAAACGGAGTGGCAAACGCCGAATACGCCGAGCAAGCCGCGATATCCGGAGCAGACCGTGCATCAACAGAAGAAAGAAGCGGAATGAACTTCTCAGCGGTGATAGCAGACGCGCTGCAAGACGAAATGACGCGCATGAGCATAATGACAAACCCCGGCTCACAGGCGCCCGGCGGCGGATTCATGCCCGTTCAAATGCAAAACAGCGGGATCGAGCAAATGATACTCGCAGCAGCATCATCAGGAGAAGCCACAGACGCGCAAGCAGCCCTCTTTATGCTCTGCATGATGATGCAAACCAGCCAGGACAACGACTTTTCAATGATCATGCAAATGATGGCCGCGATGCTCTCGCAGATACAAGACGACGCCTCATCGCTTCGAGGCTCGGTGATGGCATCCGGATACGACCCATACGTGCTCGACACGATAGACTGGAACGTATTCGGCACAACAATGCCGGGATTCTGGGGCGACGACCGCACGATACTGCCGCTCGAAGTCTGGCGGCCCGCGACGCCCGCCATCAGAAGCAACGAGAACGACAGAAGCCCGGAACTATACACCTCGGTTATCAGCCAGTTCAGGGTAGAAAGCTCCGAACGCTACAGGCCGTTCCGCAACGGCTACACATACTGCAACATCTTCCTGTGGGACGTCACGAGCGCAATGGGCGCCGAAGTGCCGCACTACACAGACCCCGAAACCGGCGAGCCGCGCTTCTATCCCGACATCAAAGGCGCAAAAAGCATGAACGCCGCCGCGATGGACAGCTGGCTCAAAACCCACGGCCCGGAATACGGCTGGCGGCAGGTAGACGCCGAGACAGCGCAGCGATACGCCAACGAAGGCAAACCCGCAGTCACGACAGGCGGCAACCTCGACCACGTACAAGTCGTCTGCCCCTCAAAAGACGGCGAATTCGACCCGGTGCGCGGGGTGACGATAGCCCAAGCGGGCAGAGTAGTCACAAGCTATACATACATATCCGGAATGTACAGCGCAAGCGCCCTCCAAAACGTAAGCTACTTCGTCCACGACTGACCCCTCAAAAAAATTCGTCATTGCGGGCTTGACCCGCAATCCCCTACGGAGCTCGAACAAAACCCCCATTCGTCATTGCAATTCAACATTGTGAGGCACACATATGTCTTCTCTCCTCGACCACTATAGGGTACTCGGCGTTGGCGTCGGCGCATGTATGGCCGACGTCACGTCCTCATATAAGAGGCTGTGCCGCCTATACCACCCCGACATCAACAGCGACCCTGAATCCGAGGAGCTGATGAAGAAAATAAACATCGCCTACACGGTCCTGCGCGAGAAACTCAAGCGTGAAGCCGCATACCGCGAACGCGCATCATATGCGCGGCCCGTTAGAAGGCACTCCCCCCCCGAAACACGCCCCGCCGGCCCGGAAACAAGAAAAACAGCGGCGGAATCGGAAAAAGAAGCATACTCAGTCATACACGGCTACTTCAAAGCCATCAGCGCATACGACTACTCAGCCGCCTACGACTATCTGAGCGCCTACGACAAACGCCACGTCTCCCGCGAGAGCTTTATTGAATGGCGCACTTCCGTAGCAAGGCTCTACCCGATGCGCGAATTCACGGTGGAGAGCAAATCGACCGAAGCAAAAATTACATTTAATGACGACAAAACGCTCCAAGCCCGCAAATACCGCGTAATGGTGACGGAAGAAAACTTTACGGAAAAAACGACAAGCTCCGGCGACGTTGAAAAACTTGTAATAAACGAACACGGGCAGTGGAGGATATTCCTCGGATACAGGGGGCTATACGAGCTGACGCGCACCTTTGACGAAAGGTTTGAAGCCGGGCGAAAACGCGACTACGCAAAACGCTTTGAAGAATACTACGACGCGCTGCACCCGGAATACAACATGCTGAGCCTATCCGGCATGCGCAAAGAAGCGTCACGTGAGATGTACAGGCAAAAGCGTTACGGCGGGACGCTGACATTCGCCGTGATATCAATTAAAGCGGGCGGGGCGCGGGCAGCGTGGCACGACGAAATTTTGCGCTCGGCTGCCGGGACAATAAACGGCGTCCTGCGAGAGACCGACATTCCCGCATACGTTGGCGACGGCGTATTTGCGATACTCTTTGTGGAACTAAAAAAGAAAAACGCGGAAGAAATAGTCGGCGGCCTAGCGGACAAAATCCGCACAAATGCGGAGCTGAAACTGGGCGCTCTGCCTAGCGTCGAATACACATATGCCTCCTGGTCCGGAGGCAGCTTCGCAGATATGAATGAGCTGAATAAAGTTTTAGGCAAGTTTAGCAAAAAACTATAAAGAATATGTCGAAAAGTGACGAAGATATCTATATGAGAAGCTCCGGGAGCACGTCGCAAGCTCCTTGTAGTCAAGGATGACAGAGAGCAAAATAATATAACAAAAGGATTTGAGGTGTATTACAATGATGTTCAACCCGATTCACAGGTCCTCTCCCACCAGGATAATGGGCCTTTCTTCCGGTTTCGATACCGACAATCTCATCCAGCAGATGATGAGAGTCCACCAGATGCGCATAGACAACAAAATGCGCTCAAGGACAGTCCTGCAATGGCGGCAGGAAACGCACAACAGCCTGAGGGATCAGGTCAACATGTTCAGGAACACATTCCTCCGCTCGACCGGCGCGACAGGCATGCTAAACCGTACCATGTACAACTCAGTATTCGCAAATGTCATGGCCGGCGGCAGGGCCTCCAATCTTGCATCAGTCTCAGTAACGCAAAACGCCCCGGTAGGCCTCATAAAAATACTGGAAGCCACCAAAGCCACAGGCGCAAGCGTAAGCTCAGCAAACAGAATAAACGCCACAATGAACACCCGCGTCAGCACATTGGGGCTTACAGAACCGATCACGATTAAAAACGATACGGTCGGCAATATTAACTTCAACCTGAGCGGTTCATACAACTCGATTACAGATGGTATCGATAATTACACTCTCAGCACAGATAATCTCAACAGTATTATTTCTCAGTTTCGCTCGGCCTACGGCCCTGACTCGGTTAGCATTGATGAAGCTGACAGCAGCATAAGGATTCTGACTATTCCGGGCGGTGAAGGCGGGACTGACAAGACGATCAGACTAACATCCGACATGACAATTGGAGCCCTCACAGCCGCATTTAAGGGTGACCCACTCAGCGCAAGCGCCGCAAATTTAGATGTTAAGGTCAACTACAACACCGGCAGGGTAGAAATGAACCTCCCGGGCGTGCCAAGAGAGCCAATCACGATTGCTGCTGATGATACAATTGATAGTATTATCGCTAAGCTAAAATCTGCAGGTCTATTTGAGAGCGAAGAAGGAGATATAGTAAAAGTAACTCTTCCGGGTGGCTCTGAATTTGAGATTGATAAGAGTATACACACAAACGGAGCAGAAGTACTTGAGTTATTTAACATAACACCTGGTACAGATGGAAAAGGGGTAATTGACCTTCCCGAAACGCCAAGATCCATGTCGTTCGCGCTTAGCGGCACTGTGGCGAACATGCTAAGTGCAATCAGAGCTGCCGGAGGCACAGTAAGCGAAGACGGAAAAAAAGTAACATTCGAAGACCCCGACACGGGAGTTGTTACTGAGATTGATGATGTAGATTTTACTAAATCATTGGGAGATATTCTCAGTGGTACAACCCCTCCCCCTCTTGGCGCCATCGACTACCAAAAAGGCACCGTAAGCCTCACGCTCGGCGACAAAGACATCACATTCAACCTCGGCGGCGTTATTGGCAACATGATAAATCAAATCAATAATGCCGGCGGGACGATATACGCAAATGGCAGCGTAGGTCTTCGGATTTCAGAAGTTGATCCTGAGACTAAACTACCAACATCGGATTCACCAGGAGACATTACATTCAATCTGGGTGATAATATTGGAAAGATTCTATCAGATATCACTGCATTTGGATGGTTAAGCGGTGTTACCGTAGACGACGGCAGCGTAAACATCAGAAACCTCGCAACGAAAGAGGAGACATTCACCCCCGGCGAAAATATGACCGTCCGCCAGCTGATCGATAAAGTTAACGGCCTCGGCATCGGCGTGAAGATGAGCTTTGACGAGCTAGCGCAGAGGTTTTCGCTTGAGTCAACGGTTACGGGGAATGGCTTTAAACTCGATATAAAAGGTCTTGAAAAGCTTGGCCTCGGCGATGGTGTTTATCCTATCCCCCCTGCCCCGGGCGTTGCTCCCCCGACACACGGCACAGCGAAACTCCTCATCAACGGCATAGAAGAAACAGTGCACTTCAGCGACAACGTCATAGTCCTCGCGGGCGGAGCTGTAAGAATAACCATAAACGACGACATTAAGCCGGGTGATGAAGTCGAAATCGAAATCAAACGCGACTCGACTCAGGCCGTCAACAACATAAAAAGCGCCGTAGACTCATTCAACGCCATACTAAAAAGAATAGACGACATGCTCAAAGACAGAAAAGGCGTCAATGAGCGCGGCTACACGGCTCTTACCGACGAAGAAAAAGCGGTCATGTCCGAAAAGCAGATCGAAGAATGGGAAGCGATAGCGAAAAAAGGCATAATGAGAGGCGACCCCGGTCTTCAATCAGTATTAAACAGGCTGCGTGACGACATAATAAACGGCGTCAGGACCGTACAAGAAAAAACCGGGCATCATTTCATGAGCCTTTCCGGCGGGCAGATCGTCATTAACGAAGACAGGCTGAAAGCCGCCCTGGAAGACAGGCCGGAAGACGTAGCGGACTTCTTTGCAAAAATCGAAAACGGCAAAGGCACGGGCCTGTTCTACGACATGGAAAAAAGGCTGAGCGACTTCGTAAACACCAGCCAGATTAGGACGCGCCAAAACCTCGAAAACTCCATCAGGGAAGTCAATCTGCAAATGGAAAGAATGACGCTCAAGATGTACGCGGAAGAAGACAAGCTGTACAGACAATTCGCCGCCATGGAAACCGCCCTCTCAAAACTCCAGCAGCAAGGCGACTGGATGACCTCAATGCTCGGCGGGCAGCAATAACAAAAAAACAGTGTACAACATGCAATGAATAATGTATAATCTCAAAAAGTTAAATACACATACTTTCAAATAAAATACAAAAAAAGCACCCCCCGTCTCCCGTCCAAAGCCCCCCTCGCGCACGAGGGGGGAAGGGGGGTGTCCCACGCACAGGAAGAAAAGCACCCCCCGTCTCCCGTCCAAAGCCCCCCTCGCGCACGAGGGGGGAAGGGGGGGTGCTCCATTCGCACCGGCATACAGCACGGGGGATAACAAATATAGAGGTACAGGTATTATGCAGCAGCAAACGATTATGATAAATACGCGACCGCAGGACGCATACCGCCGGCAGGACATAATGACCGCGACCGCGACCGACCTTATCGTGATGCTTTACGACGCGCTGAAAAAAAATATAATCATGGGCCGCAGGGGCATAGCGAAAAACGACGTAGAAGCCGCCCACAAGCACCTTATGAAAGCCCAGGAAATAGTCACGGAACTGATAAACAGCCTTGACATGAACTATCAGATATCAGAAGAACTGCTCAAATTATACGAATTCATGCTCAAGAACTTAGCGGACGCGAACATCCACAAAAACGCCGAACCGCTTGAGCCGGTCATCGAAACAGTAGACAGCCTTAGGGCGGCATGGCAGGAAGTAAGCGAATCGAGTAAAGGAAGCCTATATATAAGCGAGGGACAGCAAGCGTGAGTGAATTTACCCGGGACAATGCAGTGCGGCTGCTCGGGTTGCTCAGGAAAGAGCATGAATTATTCGAGCAGATGCTGAAGCTGACTGAAAAACAGAAGGAACTGTTAGCGGCGGACGACATCGAAGAACTTGACAAATCACTTGACCGCCGTCAGGAAATCATCGAAAAAATCAATGGATTGCATCAGGAATCAAACCTCCTGATGCAATCTTACATGTCATATCAAAAAGCCCCCGGCAAAAAAAAGGTCAACGAAATAGAAGCAGCCTCAAAGCAGCTTAAAGACACGATTGCCAAATGCGCCGCGCTAAACGAAAAAAACACCGCAGCGGCAAACGAAAAAAACAAAGCCTACACAGAACAGATAGACAAACTGAGCTCAGCCAGAAAAAGCATAGGCTCATACATACAACCCATAGAAAACGACCCCGAAATGTTCGACAAAACCCTCTAACCCGGTTAAACGTTTTCAACACAAAACTCCTCACTCCTAACTCCTCACTAATACACTCCGTCAGGAGGTAAAAAACCATGAGCATGAAAATAGACAACGTAAAAAGGCAGGACCTCGACCGCTTTGCGGCGCGAGGGACCGAAGCCCGCCGCGCCAATGAAAATGAGGCGCTGCTATTTCGCAGGACGCTGACGGACCTGACAAAAGAGATGTATGCAGCCCGTCTTCAAGAGATGAAAAAGAACATAGATGATCAAGCAGAAAAGCTTGTAGACAAGGTAGATGTTAAAGAATTTGAAAAATATCGTAAACTTATTCGAGAATTCATTGACGAAATCGTCAGTAACGGGTATACTTTCTCAAGAGAGGATGCATATGCCTCCCGAGGAAGGCATAGATATATCGCTACAGTGAGAGTCGTAGACGAGAAACTCGACGAACTTGGAAAAGAAGTTCTAAAAGAACAATCCGACAAAATCGAGATGCTGAGCAAAATAGACGACATCAGAGGCCTCCTACTAGACATGATGATGTAGTATAATTTGGAAAAGCATACACGCACCCCCGTCCCCAACTCCTCACTCCTCACTCCTCACTCCCAACTCCCAACACACTCGCGCCGTAGGCGCAAATAGGACGGTGAATAATAAATGCAGGATGTATTAGACATGGACCTTATTATCGAAGACGTGATGCGCGGGAAGTACCTGACATTCCTTGTAGGGGACGCCGGGTACGGCATAGAAATTAGCTATGTCGTCGAGATAATCAGCGTACAGGAAATTACGTTGGTTCCGCATACGCATATGTATGTCAAAGGCATCATCAACCTCCGAGGGACCGTCATACCGGTGATCGACATGCGGATGCGCTTCGGGCGAGGCGAGATCGAATACACGGAAAAAACATGCATAATAGTTCTCAGCATGGACGATATGAGCGTCGGCATACTGGTAGACGGAGTGCAGGACGTGTCGGACATTGGCGACGAGAACATACAAGACCCCCCGAAAATCACGGGGAATCCTATGAAAAACTACTTCATAAAAGCAGTCGGAGTAGCGGGCGGAGAAGTTATCCAGCTCATAGACGTATACAAAGTCTTTGAAGTCTACGTCGAAGAACCCCACCCCGTCCCCTAACCCCGAAATCCCGCCCCCCTGCCCCCCAAGTAAAATCCCCAGAACTCCTAACTCCTAACTCCTATAACGTTATTGTAATTTGGAGAAAAATGTAATGCATATAGAAGATAAGGATTTCTTCAAACTCCGGGACTATGTCAAATCAAACTTCGGCGTCAACCTCGAGAAAAAAAGGACCCTCATAGAAGGGCGCCTTACAAATAACATCGCACAGTCCGGGTTCGAGAATTTCCATGATTATCTGGAAGATATATATAAAGACAAAAGCGGCGCAAAAATAAATGCGCTGATGACGAAGCTGACGACCAACTACACCTACTTCATGCGTGAGGAAACGCACTACAAATTTATGCAGGAAGTCGCGCTGCCCTACTGGTCGTCTACGATCCGCGACAACGACCTGAGAATATGGAGCGCCGGCTGCGCCTCCGGCGAGGAGGCCTACACCACAGCGATGGTGCTCAGCGAATGGTTCGGGTACAAGAAAAAAGAATGGGACACCACAATACTCGCGACCGACATATCAATAAAAGTCCTCGAAATGGCGAAACGCGGGGTCTATCCCGAGGAGCACTTCGAGAACCTGCCGAAAGCCTGGAAATCCAAGTACTTCACAAAAATCGGTGATGAAGACTACAAAATCACGGACGCGCTTGCAAAAGAAGTGGTGTTCAACCAATTTAACCTCATGGGGGAATTCACGCGGTTTCGCAAAAAGTTCCATATCATATTCTGCCGCAATGTCATGATATATTTCGACACCCCGACAAAAGCCGCGCTTGCAAAAAGGTTCCATAACGCACTTGAACCGGGAGGGTACCTATTTATAGGACTCAGCGAAACCCTCAGCGGCATAATAGGCGACTTCCAGCAAATCGCCCCATCAATATACAGGCGAATAAAGTAGGGGACGGCGTCCTCGACGTCCCGCAAAACAGAAAACACTCCTAACTCCTAACTCCTGCCGCAGCAAATTGGGTTGCTGTGCAAAGCAAAATATTGTGAGGTGATCAACATGTGGGACAATATATTCAAACCGGTAGACAACTTGCAGCGGGGCCTTCAGGCTTCATGGATGCGCAACGCGGTGATACGCAACAACATCGCCAACATCGAAACGCCCAATTTCAAAGCATCAGAAGTCGAGTTTGAAACGCTGATGGCCCGCGCTATCGAAAACAGCGGGTTTCAGGGGACAAAAACGCACCCAAGGCACATGGATATCGGCGCAGGCAGCTTTGAAAACATCACGCCTAGAATAGTCCAAAACAGGAACCTGTCAATGAGAATGGACGGGAACAACGTAGACATAGAAAGCGAAAACGTTAATCTTGCCCGCAACAGCATTTACTACAACACGCTGCTTGAAAAAATGAACAGCGAAATCAGGCGGCTGCGGATGGCGATAGCGGAAGGGAGGTAGAATAAATGTCATTTCTTAGCTCGATGAACATAAGCGCATCGGCGCTCACCGCGACAAGGCTGCGCATGGACGTGATCACCGAAAACATGGCAAACATCAATACGACAAGGGCGGAAGGCGGCGACGACCCATACAGAAGAAAGTATGTAGTCTTTCAGGAAAAAAAGAACGACAGGGACTTTGCATCATTCTTCAATAGGGCGCAATCCGCATCAGGAGGCGTTCGCGTTCTTCAGATAGGCACAGACATGTCTGAGTTCAAGCTCGACTACAACCCGTCGCACCCGGATGCGGACGAGGACGGGTACGTCAGATACCCGAACGTGGAAGTGGTGCAGGAAATGGTCGATATGATGGCCGCATTCAGGGCATATGAAGCAAACATTACAGCATTAAACACCTTCAAGGACATGGCAGTAAAAACCCTAGAAATAGGCAAGTAGGGGCGCGATTTATCGCGCCCTGGCCCCGAACCCCATGTAGGGGCGATTATCAATCGCCCGCCCCCGTGAATTCTTTGGATTGTCCGGGTAACAGGTAAGGAGAACACATATGAGTATAAACCCCCTATCATCAAACCTGATAAACATCATATCCAACGACCAGTCGCCGCTCGGCACGTCCGCCGTCGCGCCAGCATCCGCACTCAACTTCAGCAACATACTGACAGATGCCTTTGCAGCGGCATCTGAGGCGGATACCGAGGACAAAATCTCGGGCCTACAGCTCCTCGCAGGCCGGAACGACGATTTGGCAGGCATACTGATAGACGCGCAAAAAGCGGAGCTTTCACTCAATCTGGCGCTCCAGATAAGGAACAAAGTCCTCGACGCATATAACGAAATTATGAGGATGCAAGTCTAAACTAAGGCTAAGGAGAGTAGGAATGCCGGAGCCGGTACGCCTGGCGATGTCGCTGGTAGGAATAGTAGTAATTATCGCCGGCGCCTATTACACGACATATTATATCGGCCTCAAGGGCTCGGGGCAGAGCAGCGGCATAAACAGGGCCGCGGGCAGAGGCAGGGTCAGAAACATTGTACTTTTGGAGCGCTTTGCGATATCAAAGGACAAAAGCTTCTGCATCGTAGAAATAGCCGGGAAAATCTACGTCATAGGCGTGACAAATCAAGCCATGACGGTCCTTGACAAACTTGAGGCGGAGGATCTTGCGCAAAACCCGCCTGAAGAACATAAAGCGCCGCGCAGTGTAATACCGGGCGGGCAGTTTAGCGGCAAACTTGTAAACAAGCTTGCCTCATTTATAGAGCGGAGAATAGGTAAAACGCGTGTGGTGGCTGAAAGCAGCGAAGCCAAAGGGACGACATTTGCCGACAGCATGAAAACAGCGCGTGACAAAAGCATATCCGGGCAGCCGGATCGCGAAGAAGCGGAACGGCCGGACGGCTCGGAGGGAGAAGAATGAACACGCTTGGTGATGTAGTAACTACACTGTTCGGTGAAAACACGCAGACGATCGACATAGTGCTCCTGCTCACGATCCTCACGCTGCTGCCCTCAATAGTCCTGATGTTCACAGGCTTTACGCGCATACTGATAGTTCTCTCATTCATGCGCAACGCCTTAGGCATGCAGCAGACCCCGCCAAACCAGGTTCTCATAGGGCTGGCGCTCTTCCTGACATTTTTCATTATGTCGCCGGTCCTCACAAGGGTATATAACGAAGCATACTTGCCATACACGAACCAGGAAATCACGCAGGACGAGTTCATAGAAAACGCGATGGGGCCTACCCGGGAGTTCATGCTAAGGCAGGTTCAAGAAAGCGATTTGAACTTCTTCGTGGGATTGTCAAGAGAGCCGATAGATAATCCTGAAGACGTCCCCAACAGGGTGCTGATACCGGCATTTCTGACCAGCGAAATTAAGTACGCGTTTTTGATAGGATTCTTTATATACATCCCCTTCGTCGTCGTTGACATGATTGTAGCGAGCACGCTGATGGCGATGGGCATGATGATGCTCCCGCCGGCTATGATATCGCTCCCATTCAAAGTCCTGATGTTTGTAATGATAGACGGCTGGCAGCTGGTAATACGCTCCCTAATGGTATCTTTCAGATAACCCAGCCCCTTCAGAGAAATTACTCCCGTCTCCCGTCCCTCGTCCCTCGTCCAAAGCCCCACTCCCGCAGGAGGGGGGAAGGGGGGTGTCCTAATAAGGCAGCTTTGCAGCTAAAAAATCAGAGAAATTACTCCCGTCCCTCGTCCAAAGCCCCACTCCCGCAGGAGGGGGGAAGGGGGGTGTCCTAATAAGGCAGCTTTGCAGCAATAAAAAATGAAATAATTACCACTAAGGAAAAAAAATTATGATTTCCCAAGGCGATGTAATAAACGTACTGACAGACGCGATCACGACGGTCGTGTTCTCGGCTGCGCCAATGCTGTTAGTCGCCATAGCTGTGGGCCTTATCGTTTCGGTTTTTCAGGCGACGACGCAAATAAACGAGCAAACCCTCGCGTTTGTGCCGAAAATAGTCTGCGTGCTGCTGACTCTCTTGATATCGGCAGGGTACATATTCAGCAGGGTCGGCGGCTTTATAAACCGGTTGTTCGACTCTATAAACTCGATAGTAGGGTAAAAGCGGATGACCTCTGTTGTCAACGAGATAATAGGAAGCGCGGATTACTTTGTCCTGCTCATATTCAGGGTAGGCGGCCTCGTGGTGACATCGCCCATATTTGGGCGCGTAAACATACCGCAAATGGCGAAAATCTGCTTCACCGCCGCCTTAGGCTACATGTTTTTCACCCTGTTCCCGCAGACGGTCCCTATCACATACTCCACGCTGGCAGGATTCCTGCTCATTTGCGTGAGCGAACTGCTCTTAGGCATGGCGCTCTCATATGTCACGAACATTTTCTTCGCGCTTGTGGCATTCACGGCAGGCCAGATAATAGACATGCAGATAGGCTTCGGCATAGTCAATGTCTACGATGTGCAAAACAATATGCAAGCGCCCGTCATGGGCAATGTACTCAACATGATGCTGCTTATTATGTTTTTCGCGATCGACGGGCATCACTTGCTCATAGAAATGGTTTATCTTACCATCGAAAGAATGCCTGTCGGGACGCTGATATTATCCCGGAATATCGGTTTTGTGGCGCTTGATTTGTTCATTAGGGCGTTTCAAATAGGGATTATGATGGCCCTGCCTATCCTAGCCTCCGGGCTGACGCTTGAGATTGCTTTCGGGGTGCTCATGCGGGCGGTTCCGCAGATACATATGTTCGTTATCGGGATACCGCTGAAAATGTTTGTAGGAATTTTCGTGTTCACGGCCACGCTTCCCGTTTTTACGTCATTCAGCACACGCATCTTTAGCGAAATGTTCAATGGGATCGAGCGTATGTTTGCCGTGTTTATAGGTGCATAATGAGCGGGGAAAAAACAGAAAAAGCGACAAGTAAAAAACGAAAAGACGCGCGGGAAAAAGGCCAAGTGCGTCAGAGCACGGAAGTCAGCACGACTTTCTGCTGCATCGTGATGTTTGGGCTTCTGTTCATCATATGGCCGTGGTATGTAGGGCGGATAATGTCGATTTTCCGCGAGCACTTGGGGCCGCAGTCAATAAACCTGACCTCAGGCATTCTGACCGTCCCCGAGCTTACCTCGATTTTTAACCGGGTGCTGATGAATGTGCTCATTACGCTCTCGCCGCTCCTTGGCGCCGCCCTGGTTGCCGGGGTTGCGATAAATCTGTTGCAGGTCGGATTTTTGTTCACGACGAAATCGCTGGGGATGAAGCTAAACCGCATAAGCCCCATAAGCGGGTTCAAGCGCATGTTCTCCATAAAGACTATAGTAGACCTTATCAAATCGATTCTAAAACTGGTCGTCCTCGGATATATTGCCGTTTCAGAGTACAGAAAGCTGCTCAACTTTTTCCCCACATACGTCGGGCGCGACATCAGGACTACATTCATTCAGATAATGAGGTCAGCGTTCCTGATGGCGCTGAAAATGTGCATAGCGATGGTTTTCATTGCGGTTGCGGATTACATTTACCAGTGGTGGAAGTATGAAAAAGACCTGAAAATGACGAAGCAGGAAGTCAAGGACGAATACAAACTGATGGAAGGCGATCCGAAAGTCAAAGGCAAGATAAGGCAAAAACAGCGCCAGATGAGCATGATGCGCATGATGGCCGCAGTCCCGGAAGCCGACGTCGTCATTACAAACCCGACGCACTACGCAGTGGCGCTCAAATACGACGACAAAGTCAGCAGCGCCCCTGTCGTCGTTGCAAAAGGGCAGGACTATGCCGCAAGGAAGATAAAAGAAGTCGCGATAGAGAACAACGTGGAAATAGTCGAAAACAAACCGCTGGCGCAGTCGCTGTACGAACTTTGCGAAGTAGACGACGAAATCCCGGCGGATCTATACCAGGCCGTAGCCGACATACTGGTATTCGTATACAGACAGAAAGGGAGAGTTAGATAGCGCAATGAAAGCATCAGACGTATCAATTGCCGTAATGCTTCTGGCGATCATATTCATAATAATTTTCCCGCTTCCAACGCCGTTGATGGACTTTCTGCTCATCATCAATATCGCCATCTGCGTTACCGTCCTGCTTTTTTCGCTGTATGTCAAAGACCCCGTCGATTTTTCAGTGTTCCCGACGCTCCTGCTGTTCATCACGCTCTACAGGCTGGCGCTGAACCTCGGCACCACAAGGCTGATCCTCGGCAACGAGGGCAACGCCGGCAACATTATCAGGGCGTTCGGCAGCGTCGTAATAGGCGGAAACCTGGTCGTCGGCATCATAACATTCCTTATAATCCTGATAGTCCAGTTCATAGTCATAACGAAGGGCGCCGAGCGTATTGCGGAAGTCTCCGCCAGATTCACCCTCGACGCCATGCCCGGCAAGCAAATGGCCATCGACGCCGACCTGAACAGCGGCTTCATCGACGAAGACATGGCGAGGATGAGGCGCGAAAAGATACAGCAGGAAGCCGATTTCCACGGCGCCATGGACGGCGCAAGCAAGTTTATAAAGGGCGACGCCATAGCAGGGCTTATAATCACGTTCATTAACATAATAGGCGGCCTTATCATAGGCGTCCTGACTATGGAAAGGGAACTGGGCGAAGTCGTAAACATATTCATACTCGCATCGATAGGCGACGGCCTCGTTTCGCAGGTCCCGGCGCTTCTCGTTTCCACGGCGTCCGGCATCATAGTTACGAGGTCCGGCAGGGACGCGACATTTGGCAGCGAAGTGGCGGCGCAGATTTTCGCGCAGCCGCACGCCCTTATCATGGCAGGGGTACTTATAATTATAGTCAGCCTCATACCCGGCCTACCGACGTTTTTGATGTGGATGGTGGCGGCGGTGTTTATGGTCGTAGGATATGTTGTAAACAGCCGTCAGCAAAAGGCGGCCATAGTCGAAGAAAAGGAAGTGGAAGAAGTTACCGCCGAGGAGAAGCGCAAGCCCGAAAGCGTGACCGCGCTGCTGCAAGTAGACCCCATTGAGCTTGAGTTCGGTTACGGCATTGTCCCGATGGTGGACATTTCGCAAGGCGGCGACCTGCTTGACCGCGTCGTCATGATAAGGCGGCAGTGCGCCCTCGACATGGGCATCATCGTACCCGCGATAAGGCTGCGCGACAACATTCAGCTGGGCACGAACGCATATTTGATAAAAATAAAAGGCGTAGAGATAGCAAAAGGCGAAGTAATGGCCGACCACCTGCTCGCTCTCAGCTCCGGCGAAGTCGAAGAAGAAATATACGGCATACCGACAGTGGAGCCGACATTCGGGCTCCCGGCGCTGTGGATACCAAAAAGCGACCGGGAGGAAGCGGAGATACTGGGCTATTCGACCGTAGACCCGCCGTCCGTCATAGCCACGCACCTTACAGAGATAATAAAAAGGCACGGCCACGAGCTCCTAAACCGTCAGCAAGTGCAAACGCTGATGGACAACCTGAGAAAATCGCAGCCCGCCCTCGTGGACGAAGTAGTGCCGAAGCTGTTTTCGCTTGGCGAGGTGCAAAAAGTGCTGGCGGGCCTGTTGGCGGAAAACGTGCCTATCCGCGACATGGCGACCATCATCGAGACGCTGGGCGACTACGGCCCGTTGACGCGCGACCCCGACATGCTTACGGAATATGTCAGGCAAGCGCTGCGCCGGTCGATATCCAAGCGCTTCATCCCCGACGACGTCGCCTACGCCATAACGCTCGACCCGTCATTGGAGCAGCTTATCATAGACAGCACGAAACAGTCGGAGCACGGGGCATATCTGGCGATAGAGCCGGTGCAGGTGCATTCGATTTTCGACAAACTGAGGTCAATCATCGAAAACATGAAAAACAAAGGAAAAACGCCCGTCATTCTCACATCCCCGCTGGTCAGAAGGCAGTTCCGCAAAATTACTGAGCAGATATCGCCGGAGCTTGCGGTGCTCTCATACAATGAGATAGAAAGCAGCGTAGAAGTGTTCGCGGAAGGCGTAGTGAGGTTATAACTATATGCTGGTTAAGAGATACCACGCCAATGATATGCAGCAGGCAATGGATACGGTTATTAAAGAACTAGGCTCTGATGCTGTTATCCTCAATAGCCGCAGGGTGCGGAAAAAAGGGCTCAAAAACCTTTTCCGCAAGCCTGTTCTTGAAGTTATGGTCGCATATGACCCTGCCAACGTTCCGGCGGTAAAGAAACTGAACTTCTCCCAAGGAAGCTACAACATGGACAAAACGCAAAAAGACCATGAAAAAACGCCAAGCGCCACGGGCGCATCAGGCGCATCAAGCACATTTGGCGCGTTAGGCGCATCGGGCGCCCCAAGCACTGTGAGCAGCGAGCAGCTTGAGCGGCTTGACAAGCGCATCGACTCCATCGACGCGATGCTTAGCGGCTTTATTGAAAAATTCTCGTTTGTCAAGCGCGACATCACATACGACTACCCTGAAGAAGTGCAGGAGCTTCTGCAGAAGATGATAGAAAACCAGGTGAGGGAGGAGCTTGCCCACTCGCTTGCAAAAGAAACGGAGCTCATGCTCAGGAAGCAGCCGGGCACGAACGCCGCAGAGGTTTTGGAGCATCTGATACTCGAGCAGCTCGGAAAACCCGCGCCCATCCTTCACAAGAAATTCACGCAGAAGGTCATACTTCTGCTCGGGCCGACAGGAGTCGGAAAAACGACTACGATCGTCAAGCTTGCGGCCGACTTCTCAGTCAAGCAGAAAAAAAAGATCGGGATAATAAACACGGATACCTTCAGGATAGGCGCGCAGGAGCAGCTGCAAACATACGCCGACATAATGGGCATCCCCTTGCAAGTGGTATACCGCGCGGATGAACTGGAGGAGTCGCTCGAGAGCATGTCGGACAGGGACGTCATATTCATAGACACAGCCGGCAAACGCCCCGGCGACGAGCAGCACAGGGAAGACATTCTGAATATAGTGCGCATACTCAGGCCGGAGGACATCCTTCTGTGCCTTGCCGCGACCACGGGGTTTGCATCGATAAAAGAAATGGTAGATACATACGGATTCATGGAAGATTACAGATTGCTCATAACTAAACTGGACGAGACGAAATACCGGGGGCCGCTTTTGAACATAAGCTGGTATACGCAAAAGCCGCTCGCATACGTCACGACAGGCCAGAACGTACCGGACGACATCGAAGTCATAGACGTCGAATCAGTGGCAAAACACATCATTAGGGAATAGATAGGTACTCTATATGGCGGATCAAGCGCAAAACTTAAGAGAGCTTGTAGGCAAAAAGCAGGAAATCAGGGTTATTTCCGTTTCAAGCGGAAAAGGCGGGGTCGGAAAATCCAGCATCTCTGTAAACCTGGCGATAGCTATGAGCAAGCTTGGCATCAGGGTTCTTGTCGTCGATGCCGATTTTGGTCTGGCCAATGTGGACGTCATGCTTGGCGTGACGACGAAATACGACGTCAGCCATGTACTCAGGGGCGAAAAAGCGCTCAATGATATAATACAAATAGGTTATGAAGGCGTGCAGTTCATATCAGGCGGGTCCGGCGTGAAAGACCTGCTCGATATAGACGAAGACCAGCTGGCAGTGCTGCTCGACGGGATCATTCACCTCGACACGCCGATAGATTTCATTATCATAGACACCGGCGCCGGGATCAACGACAGCGTAATAAAGCTCATACTCGCATCGTCCGAGACGATAGTCGTCACAACGCCGGAACCGACGTCGATCCTGGATGCCTACGCGCTTGTAAAAACGATAGCGAAGCGCGACATAACGCACCCGGTCCATGTCCTTGTCAACAAGTGCGAAAACAAAAAAGAAGCGGTTCGGGTTCAAGAAGGGTTTATAGAAGTTGTCGCAAGGCATCTGGGGAAAAATGTCAGCCCGATAGGGATCATCATGTACGACCACGAAGTACCGCAATCCATAAAAAGGCAGATCCCGATTACAGTCGGCGATCCGGACGGGACGACGGCGACGGAAATAATGCAAATCGCCAGAGGCATTCTCGATATGCCGGAAATAAGGATTTCGGACAGCATATTATCGCGGTTTTTTTCGCGAATTCTGGGCGACAAGTAAAACGCCGGGAGGACTGATAAAAGTGAGCACAGATATACTGATAATTGTCGGGGACAAAGTTGATTTGATGCTGCCTCCGGATGGCGAAGTGCCTTTCAGGACGACGATCGAGGACATAGGGGCAGACGGGGTGCTTTGGGCGAGCTTTGCCACTTCCGAAGATTACCCGTCCACGCTCGGTTTCAACACAGAAGTAGATATGGTATACTACCGCCATACAGGCAGATATATTGCAAGGGTAAAAACAGTGGGCTTCCAAATAAAAGGAAAAGTGCAGTATGTGCTTCTGACGCAAATGGCGGAGCCAGTGAAGGACCAAAGGAGGAAGTACTATCGCCTGCCTGTCAGCCTAAACGCCCTGATATGCGAGTACAACAGCTCTGCCGAGATGGGGGAGCTGGCACACGAGGAGCCGGCAGAAGCCGTTGCGCTGGAAATCGCCGGGACAAGGGACATAAGCATTACGGGGGTCGCCCTCGTCACAAAGCTTGAGTACACGCTCGGCGGCAAGTACATCCTGAAGCTGTTTTTTGAAGAAAACCCAAAAGAGCCGGAAAAACCGTTTGCCATATGCGCGGAAGTCGTCCGGTTGGACTATGAAGAAAAAAGCAGCACATACCGCATAGGGATGCGCTTTTTCGCGCAGACTCAAACCATGAGCGAATATTTGGCGCGGTACGTCCTCAAGCAGCAGCAAAAGCAAGTAATGAGAAGAAGATTCATAGACGAGTGACTGGTCGTTAGGTTTAGAGATTCCCTGCCCCCTTCGCGCACGAAGGGGGTGCCGCCCGCAGGCGGCGGGGGTTGTCTATCGTGCGCAAAGCTCTCTGTAGCAGCACAGCCTGTTGACATACCATAGTTTCTTGCCAAGGATGGTGAAAGCGCATGACCTCAACAAACGACACAAAAGCAAAGCTGACCCCTGAAGAGCTTGGGAACCTATGGGGTGTCTATAAGAGTTCGGGCGATATTGAAGCAAAGAACGAAATATTGCTCAACTACGGATACCTCGTAAAATGGATCGTCAGGCGGATGATGCCCAAGTACAATAACTACAACGAATACGACGACCTGGTGAGCTGCGGGATGCTGGGCCTCATAGACGCTGTAGAAAAATTTGAGCTCAAACACGAGGTCAAGTTTGAAACGTATGCGGTTTCACGTATCCGAGGGGAGATACTTGACTACATGCGTTCTCAGGACTGGGCATCTCCGAGCCTGAGAAAGAAAATAAGCGCGATAACAAATGCATATGAGGCATTTGAAAACCAAAACCCAGGCCGCCCTGCCGATAAGTCAGTCGCAGATTCGCTTGGCATGCCGGTAGAGCAGGTGCAAAAGATACTGACCCAGTCGCATATGTTCAACTTGGTCAACTTTGAAGATGCCCTCAGCTCAGGGAGCACGGAAACGGAAATAAAAAGCACGGACACGAGCACTCCGGAGGAGGAACTTCTCAACAAAGAAAAAAAGCAGCTTCTGGTCGAGGTGATAGATGCGCTTCCCGAAAAGGAACGCCTCGTGATCACGCTATACTACTACGAGGGGCTGCTCCTAAAAGAGATAGCGGACATACTTCAGGTGACGGAGTCAAGGGTCTCGCAAATACACTCAAAAGTTCTCTCAAAAATGCGCACAAAACTGGAAAAACTGATATAGGACATCCCGCGTGCAGGGCGCGACACCCAAACCGCGCCGTTGCCCTCTGAAAAAGGAGTGGTTACTTATGAAAGCAAAATCAAGATATTTCACAGCGGAAAGCAATGAAGCCGCCGTAGCAAAGGCGGAGGAGTATTTTGGGTGCGGCAGGGAACGGATATATTTCGAGGAAATCAGCGACTCAGAGGAAGGGAAACCAACTGAGCTGTTTGCTTTTGTCGGAACAAAAGCGGAGCTGTCAAATATGAACGCCGGATTCGGCATTTACTATGAGTCCGACGGGGTTTATCTGGAATTATACGAAGCGCGCGGGGCGGGCATGCACCTCGACAGCAAAGCCCTTTCACAGCATTTGACGCGCAAGAACATATCGGCATGCAGCGACAGCGCAGTGCAAACCCTGCTCCACAGCCATAAAGGGCGCGCGAAGATTGCCCCGGCGCAAAAGGAATACATATACGGTGAGGATATAATAATAGAGGTCCCGGCGGACGAACTGGAAGCCAGGATAGAGCTTCTCGAGCCGGAGCCGGGCGGACCATCGCTCGAATTTGAAGCGGCCAAGCAAAAACTGCTGCTGGCCGGCATATCAAACGGCCTGGACGAGATGGAGCTTAAAACGGTGCTGTACAAAAAAAGCTACGGAGGGAGCCACGTCGTCGCGGTAGCGACGACGCCTGTAGACGGCGAGGACGGCGTACTCACGTACCACTTCCAAACGGACGAAAAAACAGCAAAACCAAAAGAACTCGAAGGCGGCAAGGTGGACTTCAGATCCCTCGACCTGTATGTCTCGGTCACCGAAGACCAGCTGCTGGTATCGAAGACGCACGCAACGGAAGGCTTCCCGGGGATGACCGTAAAAGGGCGTGAGATAAAGCAGCGCCCCGGCAAATCGGTCTCGCTCCCAAAAGGCAAAAACGTCAATGTAAACACGGAAAAAACAGAGATGTATGCCAGAACCGCAGGCATGGTCGAGATATTGGGCGGGACCGTCACTGTGCTAAACGTGTACAAAATCGACGGCGACGTTGACCTTGGCGTGGGAAACATCGACTTTGACGGCAGCGTTCACATAAACGGTAACGTCCGTGCGGGCCATGTGATAAAAGCGACGGGAGGGGTCATTGTCGGCGGCGTAGTGGAAGCATCGGAAATCATCGCCGGCGGCAACGTTGAAGTCAAACGCGGGATGCAAGGCATGGACAAAGGCAGGATAGAAGCGGGCGGCTCCATATCCCTTCTGTACATCGAGCGGGGGAAAGCCATAGCGCAAGGCTCGATAACCGTCGACGCCTGCATACACAGCCATATAGAAGCCGGGGTATCGCTGTATGCCAAAGGAAAACGCGGAAGCATAATAGGCGGGTACGCCGCAGCTGCGGAGGAGATAGTCGCAAATGCCATCGGCTCCGTCTCGCAAGTGAATACCGAAGTCGAAGTAGGCGTAATGGCGCAAAAGCACGCTCGCCTGTCATTTCTCGAAAGGGAAATGGAAAGGCTGAACGGAGAAATGACGAAACTCGACCAGCTCGATGCATACCTCAGAAAATCAAAAGAGAAGCTGGACGCCGCGACATACGACAAGCTTTACCGCTCAGGAGCGGAAAACAGGCGCATCTATACGGAGCAAAGGCAGGATTATACCGCAGAGATAGACGAAATACAAAGAGATCTGCAACGCGAAGCAGAAGGCAAGGTACACGTCTTCGACACTGCCTACGCAGGGGCGCGGATCACAATAGGCACAGATACATACAAGGTGAATGACGACATGCAGTACGCAACGTTTAAATTCAGCGACGGGCAGGTCGTATTCACCCCGTGTGAAAAAAGAAGGGGCTCATAATGTCTATCAAAAGTATTGATTCGCAGATAATGATAGCCAGGACGGCTGATTTCTCAAGGGATACCAGCGCCACGCAAAAACGCCCCGAGGTAGCGCAGGAGCACTTGGCATTCCGCGAGAAAATCAATGAAGCGCAAGAGCAGACCAGAGTGGCAAAAATGCTCGAATCGGAGATGCCCGAGATAAAGCCGGACGAAGATGGCAAAGGAAACGAAGCCTACGAAGGCGGTGGCGGGCAGGGCGGTGCCAAGGACGACGAATCCGATGAACCCGGCGTGACCATGTTCGTGCCGCCGAGCAGCAATGTCATAGACATAAGGGTGTAGCGATGGGGATAGAGCATTACTTGTTTGCGGGATTCATAGCCGCGCTCATTTGCCTGATTGCGATAATAATCAAGCTGCTGTTCGCCAATGTGAGGCGGCAGCAGAAACTGCTCGACGAGAAAGAAACGAACCTGCTGCAGCTCTACCGCAAAGTCGAGAGCATCATGGAGGAGTTCAACGATCAGATAAGCGCGGCGATGGACGATATCAAAGAATACGAAAGCAGCATAGCAGCGCGTTTAGCATCTGCGGCGCAACAGCCCGAACCGGGGGCTATGCAGTTCGATGAAGAATCCGAAAGGCCGTCGAAGCCCGAAATCCTTCAAAAAACCATGACAGTCGATTCCAGCAGGCTAAGAGCCGCGAGCGAGGTGCTCGAGCGGGCCGAAAGGATGATAAAAAGCAACACGGGAAAAAACGTCGACTACCTCGTGGGCAGCAGCAGCGGCAACGGTGAGGTCATCCAGCGGCTGTTCGACGATATGACGGACGAACCGCCGGAAACAGCCGCCGAGACGCAGGTAAAGCATAAAAAGAGGGATTCCATCCTCGCCCTTGCGGAAGAAGGAAAAACAAACGCGCAGATAGCAAGGGAACTAGGCATTACGCAAAACGAAGTAAAACTCGTAATAGGCCTCGACAGCGTCGTCCATAAATGAAAACACCAAAAATAATTACGGTACAGACTTTACTGGAAAAGATGTGTGTTTTATGCCCCGCAGAGCGAAACCAAGGAAGGTGGAGCGCTCGCTAGTAGGCGCATGGACGCGCCGCCTAGCGACAAGGGGCAGAAAATACACATCTTTTCCATGCACCGCACTAGTGGTATCGACAACGTGTGGCAAGCGCCAAAAAATTAGTCACATTTTTACCCGAAAACAGTAAAGTTTCATATGCAAAAGTACGATATCATTTATAGGAAAGATATTTCCGTGCTTTTGCGTATTTATAAGAATCAAAATGCAAAAACAAGGAGCGTAAACACAATGATTCGAGGCATGTACATAGCAGGGACCGGCATGATGCTTCAGCGCAGGCTGATGGAAAACATCACTAACAACATCGCAAACGCAGACACTACCGGCTACAAAAAAGAACACCTCGTGTCTCACAGCTTTGACGATGTGATGATAGAACGCATTAACGACACCGCTGTCCGAGGCTACACCCGTCTCGTCGGGCCGCTGTCATTCGGCACTCAGATAGACCAGCTGTATGTAGACTATTCCCAGGGCGGCCTCGAAGGTACCGGCCGCAGCACGGATTTTGCCCTCACAGGCAATGGCGGCAACGCATTTTTTGCGGTGGGCACCCCGGCAGGCGAGCGATACACCAGAAACGGGGCATTTTATCTGGACGACATGGGCTTCCTCGTAGACGGCGAAGGAAACTTCCTCCTCGGAAATAACGGCAACATCAACGTCGGCGGCCTGAATTTCAACGTAGACCAAAACGGCTCCATCTGGGCAAACGACGAATACATAGACACGATCCGCGTCGTCTCGTTTGCAGACATGGACGCGCTCAGGAAACAAGGCAGCAACCTCTACGCCGGCGCAGCCCCCATCGCCCCGGAGGAAGCATACGGAGTACACCAGCGGTTTCTGGAGCTCTCAAACGTAGACATAGCGCGCGAGATGGTAGACATGCTCACCGTATTCAGGGCATATGAGACAAACCAGCGCATGCTTACAATGACAGACGAAACGCTCAACAAAGCCGTCAATGAGATCGGCAGACTTAGATAATTAGATAAAAGGAAAAATAACATGTACGAAGCAAAAATGATCGCCGCGACCGGGCTCCACAACCAGCAGCGCCGCTTGGATACGATTGCTCATAACGTAGCAAATGTAAACACAGTCGCGTTCAAAAACTCAAGGCTTGATTTCAAAGACGCGCTGTACACAGCCGGGATTACCCCCGCGAGAGCCAGGACCCCCGAAGGTAACCAGCAAAAAGGCCACGGCGTCATGACTGCCGGCATTACAAAAGATTTCGTCATGGGAAGCCTGCAAACGACCGACAGGCAGCTCGACTTTGCGATCGAAGGCGAAGGGTTCTTCGCTCTCCGTAACGCCACAGGCGAAACCATCTACACAAGAAACGGCAGCTTCAACCTCAGCGTGGAAGAAGGCGGCGACGGCGACGTTGGAGAAAGCGGCGTCTACATTGTAAACGGCAACGGCTACTACGTGCTCGATACGAACGGCAATAGAATTATGGTTCCGGCATTCACAGAGTCGATCAGCGTCAGAAGCGACGGCAACATCACATTCAAAGCCGGCGGAGAAGAGTTGCCGGGAGAAGACGAAGACCCGATCATACTCGGCTTATATACATTCAGAAACCTTATGGGCCTTCTATCGATAGGCGATAGCAACTACGCCGAAAGCGTAGCATCAGACGTGGCGGTCCCTGCGGAGGGCGCATCGATAAGGCAAGGCGTGCTCGAGATGTCAAACGTCAGCCTTGCGGACGAAATGACCCGCATGATACGCACGCAAAGAGCATTTTCACTGGCCTCCAGGGCGTTGACCACAGCAGACGAAATGGAAGGCATAGCCAACAACATGAGAAGATAGTCTGATTTGGAGGTGGAAGAATGAACATCATACAGTGCAAATCATGCAAGAAATTGTTCCACAGCCTCGGCGCAAAGACCTGCCCCGACTGCCTCCGCCAGATAGACCTCGACTTCATCACCGTCAGGGATTACATCTACGACAACCCAAACTCCAGAATAGACAAAGTCGCAAAAGAGACAGGGGTAGAAAAAGCGACCATCCTCCACCTCTTGAGGGAAGGCCGCCTCACCCTCGACAATCCGGACGCCGAAGGCCTGCTCACATGCGAAGTATGCAAACAGCCCATTGCCTCCGGCCGGATATGCAAATCATGCAAAGACGACGTAGCCGCCTCGATGGACAGGAGCATCCAAGGGAAGAAATCTCCGGAGCCGGAAAGAAAAGAACTCACAAGCAGCAAACACGATGCAAAAATGCACACGGACATCTCCAGAAGGAAGCCATAAAAAAAGCAAAAACCCACCCACCCTCGCACCTAAATAAAGAAAATAATGAGTCCACACATAGGAAGGTGAACGAAATGAAGATAAATCCAATAGTAAACCCAAATGTCCTCAGCAGCTATCAGGCGCCCAAAATGCAGCCCGTGAAATCAAACGTATCGGGAGGCCGTGACGAAGTCACTTTCTCCGAAGAAGCTCTCAGCTTTTCAAAAGTGATGGCGGGAGTCGAGCAGCGCACCCAAGAAGAGCGGGCGCATATCGCAAACATCACAAACGCCGTCAGGCAAGGCGAGTACAAAATCGACAGCGACAAAATCGCCGACAAAATCCTGGAAAGCGTCCTGCGCAGCTAATGAGAAAAGTGCTTCATGAACTATGCGATTTGCTGAATGAACAGAAAATCGTATTAGAGGAATTGCTTCGCCTGTCTGCACAGGAGCGGCAGATAATAATAAGCGGCGAAGCAGAGCAGTTGGAAGGCATCGTTAAGCTGGAGTTCCGCGAACTATCGAAACTGGGAACGATAGAAAAAAAACGCATGGCACTCCACAAAACGATCTCCTCAGAGCTGAAACTGCCGGAGAAGGATCTGAACGTCACCGCGATAGCGGAACACGCCTCACCCGATGAGCGCGAAGCGATAAAAAAGCTGCAAACCGAACTGACAGGGCTAATAAAGCAGCACACCGCGCTCAACAAAGAAAACCGCGAGCTCATCAATGCACATCTTGAATACTCCGACATGATGATGAACTTGATGGTAGGTTCCGAGGATCCGCTTAACAATTTCTACGACGGCGACGGTAAAGCCGCCGAAGAAAAAAAGAAATCGACGGGCTTCTTCGACAGCCACGCATAAAATCTAAGGAGAAAACATGAGAGCAACTTTTTTCGGTATAGAAATAGGTAAAACCGGCATTGTAATGGGCCAGCGCGGCCTCGACGTCACCGGCCACAACATAGCCAATGTCGAAACAGCGGGATACACGCGCCAGCGCATAGTCCAGACCGCATACGACCCCTTTGCCGTCATCGGCAGGGCGATTCCTGTAGAGCAGGCCCTTGTCGGCGGCGGTACGCGCGTGAAGATACTCGACCAGATACGCTCAGCCTACCTCGACAGGCGCTTCAGGACGGAAAACACGAACTTCTCCTACTGGAACAAACGCTCGGAATCCCTCAGTTACGTAGAGTCGTTTTTCGATAACGTAAACGAAGAAACAAGCATCAACCACAGCATCTCGAGATTCTTCGAAGCGATGAAAGTCCTTGCGGAAGACGCGGTGGAAGGCACTCAGCGCAAACTTCTGCAAACTGCGGGTCAGGATCTGGTGCAGCTCCTGAACTCGGTCTACGAAAGCCTCATAGAGCTTCAGGACTCGCAGAACAAAGCAGTTGATATCACAGTCTTTCAAATAAACAGGATAGCGCAGGAAATGGTGGAGCTTAACAAAGCTATATACGGCTTCGAGGTCACAGGCAACCTCGCCAACGACCTGAAAGACAAGCGCAACCTGCTGCTCGACGAATTATCCGCATTAATAGACATAGAATACTGGGAAGAACCCTACCCCCCCGATTCCGGCAGCGTGAAACTCGTAGTGGAAATCGCCGGCGTAAAGCTGGTAGACCACGACAAATTCTCCCAGCTTGGCGTTTACGAGACCTCCAACACCCTTGATG